>MDTC01223258.1_pt1 | contig 20602 bp, 19 predicted proteins | sample 811181 | NCBI WGS metagenome assembly MDTC01 (sample SAMN05326644, study PRJNA326480) | marine metagenome | isolation source: seawater | place: Pacific Ocean: North | collected 2011 | reverse complement strand
CGAATGGTCTTTCCATCAGTTTGAATTATAACTTTCTTGTCGATGATCTCTGGAATCCACTTAGAAACCGGGTCGGTTAATAAAAATCGGCCCTCTTCGTAGAGCATCATCAATGCCACAGAAACGATTGGTTTTGTCATGGACATTATTACGAAGATTGTATCATCTGTCATTGCCAAATCTTTTTCTTTGTCTTTCCAGCCTTGTGCCTTGAGGTGAATTATTTTTCCGTCTCGAGCGATTAACGTAACAGTTCCGGCGAGAAGCTCATTATCAATATAGCGCCGCATAGACTCGTCTAAACGCTGCAAGCGTTGTGAAGAAACGCCAACGGACTCAGGCATAGCCAAAGGCAGTTGCTCAAGCGCCAAAGTTTGCGTCGAAAAAGCAATTAAATGTGCGAGGCATAAAACGCCGATCGATTTTAGACAGGTTCTCAGGATCGCAGATTTTTTCATGATAAGATAACTCCATATAAACATTTGACTACAAATTGCCGAGTCGAGGATTTCAATAATATATCGATTGAGGCATCGTTTGGGAATAGTATCGAGAGGTTGCTAATTGATTTCTTCGAGTCTACTTTACGTCACCGCAAGAAAAACTGCGTTTTACTTTAGATTGTGATGGAAATTAAAAGATGAGTAAATTTGATGAGTTCACTAGGCCAATTTTTTTTCAACCTGGCCACAATGCTGGCGATTTAGTAGAGTCCATGCAATGGAAAATCCTGAGGGAAGAGCGAGGGAGAGTTGAAGTCGAGGCTCATTTACCGTCACATTTGTTAAATCCGCGCGGGCAACTTTTCGGCGGTTTTACTGGAACTTACGTGGACATGATTTCGATTTATACAATGCGGACTTTGTACTCGTTAGAAAATAAATTTCAATGGTCTTCTACAGTAAACATGCGAATCGATTACTTCGCTCCGGTTATGGGGCCTCGCTTTCGCCTGATAGGAGAGTTGATCAAAGAAGGCCGTACTACCTGTTTGATTTCAACACTTTTTTGCGATTCAGATGATAATAAGCTGGTTTATGCCTTAACTACATTGCGTAAAAGTGATTGAGTTCGTGAATCGCCCGCTTGACGGTTCAACGCCTTAAAACGCTACATCGAATAGCCCTTTTCATCATGATCAACTATATCGAGTCCCTGTTCCTCATCGTCCTTGCTGACTCTTATGCCCCCTGTCACCAGAGACACCATCTTTAATAGGATTGTAGTAAATACAGCTGTGTAAAGGCCTACTACCAAAATGCCAAACATTTGAACCCCAACTTGCGATCCGATGCTGACTCCGTCCGCCAAACCCCTGCCGCTTAAAATGCCAATGTCTGAGGAGACCAACACGCCAGCTAGGAAGGTCCCGACTATTCCGCCGACACCATGAACCGGAAATACGTCTAAAGAATCGTCGACGCGTAATTTTTGCTTTAAGTAATTTGTGGCGGCATAGCAGATGACGCCGCCCGCGACTCCTGCAAGTAGAGCACCGGCAGGCCCGACTGATCCTGAGGCAGGGGTTATTGTCGCTAAGCCCGCTACCATTCCTGTGATAGCGCCAAGTCCGCTGGGCTTCCCGTACTTAATCCATTCTACCACCATCCACGTGACTGCCCCTGTGGCGGCAGAAATATGCGTTACGAACATTGCCATACCAGCTGAACCATCTGCGGCGAGCGCACTGCCTGCATTAAAGCCAAACCAACCAACCCATAGCATACCTGCACCAGTAAAACTCATTGTAAGGTTGTGCGGCATCATAGGCGAAGAGAGGAATCCCTGTCTCGGCCCAAGCACAACGGCTGTTATTAGCGCTCCGACTCCGGCGGTAATATGGACTACGGTGCCGCCTGCAAAGTCAATTAATCCCATTTCAGCTAACCATCCACCGCCCCAAACCCAATTAGCAACAGGGAAGTAAACGACTAAGGTCCAAAGGGTGGTGAAAAGGAGCATTGATGAGAATTTGATTCGTTCTACGAAGGCTCCGACCATTAATGCAGGAGTAATTATCGCAAATGTCATTTGGAATGAAGCAAAAACGGTCTCTGGGATATCGCCGGACATTGAGTCGACGTTAATTCCAATAAAAAGTGATTTACTTAAGCCGCCCCAATATAAAGAGTCTGAAGGTCCAAAGGCTATGCTATAACCAACAAGCAACCAAAGGATCGAGATAACCACAGCAACAGCAAAACATTGCATCAAAACCGACAAAACATTCTTGGTTCTTACGAGACCGGCATAAAAAAGAGATAAGCCAGGTAAAGTCATGAATAAGACAAGAGCGGTGGAGGTTAAAATCCAAGCGGTGTTAGCACTGTTAAGTTCTTGCGCAGACGCAAGATTCGGGAGCCCCAGTAGTGTTATTAAAGAACATATTCTTGTTGCGCAAATTCGATAAAACGAAAGTTTTTGATCTGTGCTCATTTCTATAATGCCTCATTGTCTGTTTCACCGGTACGAATGCGTATGGTCCGGTCGAGGTTACTGACAAAAATTTTTCCGTCTCCGATCTGCCCAGTGTTTGCTGCTTTACAAATAGCATCAACGACTTGATCGGTTTTAGCATCCTCAACGGCAACCTCAATCTTCGCTTTTGGTAAAAAATCGATAACGTACTCCGCACCTCGATAAAGCTCAGTGTGTCCCTTTTGTCGCCCAAAGCCTTTAACTTCAGTTAGAGTCATGCCGGTGATACCGATCTCGGTCAATGCTTCTCTAACATCATCAGTTTTAAAAGGCTTGATAATTGCTGTTATGAGTTTCACGGAGTCTCTCCCTCGATTTGTGTGCTCAGCTCAAACTAGGAGCGAGGTGTTACTTTTATTGTGAGTCAACCTTGCAGCTCTGATTCGAGCTAATTCCGAAACTGTTTTTTGCTTTTTGTGCAGCGTTGCACAAGCCCCAACTTTACCATGAGATGTTCGGCTCCAGCAATCAACTCGCGTAAGGAGTAAAAATCGCCTTTTCAGAGAGCATCTTTTATTGCCTCCTCAATTGTGTCTCTTTTTCGCGCCCAACGACTAGCGAAAAAAGATCCTGATAGATTGTGCCAAATACTAAACATAGCGCCAGGTAAGGCGGCAGAAGCTGAAAAATGCTGTATGGCAAGAGCAACACCGAGCCCTGAGTTTTGCATTCCTACTTCTATCGCAATTGTTTGACTTTGGCGTAAATTAAAGCCGAAAAGTCGACTAACGGCAAAACCGATTCCGATTCCCAATATGTTGTGAAGAATGACGGCAATGACTGTTAAAAGGCCCACTTGCAAGAGCATTCCTGCGTTAATTGCGACTACGATACTGATGATAATTAGAATTAAAACCATCGACAATGGTGCAAGGTATTTTTCAATAATTTTTTGTTTTTCGCCAGCCAGCTTGCCTATCAAAGCTCCTGCAATCACTGGAAACAGTACAAGTTGAACCATGCTTATGAGCATAGAAATGCGATCAACTTCAACTGTGTCGGATAGATAGAATCCGATTAGTGCTGGGGTGATGAGAACACCGAGTGTAGTCGATGTTATCGTCATACAAACTGAAAGTGCTACATCCCCTCGTGCGAGATAACACATTACGTTGGACGCCGTGCCTCCGGCACAACTTCCAACAAGGATCATTCCGGCGGTGAGCTGTGGGGATAGTCGCAAAAGGCTTGAGAGCTCTAAGGCTATTAGGGGCATCAATAAGAACTGCAGTGCCACGCCAACAATTACGGGTCTTGGCTCAACCAAAAGTCGGATAATATCGCTTTTTTTAAGCGTCAAACCCATCATAAACATTATAATAGATAGGCAGGGAATGATTGCCCCTTGTGCGGTTGCGATTAATTCCTGGGCCCAGAGAGAAAGACCCGTAGTTAGCAAGGCTAGAATTGGGAAAAGAATCAAATTACGATCGTTCATTATTTCCTGGGCGTTCTTGTTTTACAATTGACGGAATGTGAAATTGGATGGTTTGCTTATTAATGATCGCTAATTGTTACAAGAAAAGAGTTAAAATGGGAATCTTTATTGATTTCACCCTAGCATTACTAATGTTTCTCTCACCAAGTTTCGTGTTTGGCATTGAGAGTGTGGAGGGAAATACGGGATTTTTCGACTTAAATATTTTGGATCACGTATTAGCTAGCGAGCCCGAGCGTAAGCTTAGTTTGAATAAGTTGGGCCTGAATGCGCTAGCCAAGCTTGTTAATTCGGAGGAAGAGAGGGCTTTTCTTCAAAAACTAGATCATGTGAGTATCGTTAATCATGAATTCGAGTACGGCAATTATCTTGTAATTGATGATGCGTTGATAGAGGTTGACCGAGATCTTGTCGTGAAAGGTTGGAACCCTGTTTTGATGCGTCGACTGGACAAGCAATTTTCTGCAATATATTTGAAATTTAACCAAGAATTGTTTGTTGTGGGTGTTGTTGTGATTGCGTTGGAAGGCGACAAAGTGTTGTTAGGTAATATGGTGGGAACGCTTACTCAAAAAGAAATCAATCAAATCGGTGGTTATTTTGAGATAGATGAATTGAAGGAACTTGAATAAAGGTAGAAAGCCTTTTTGAAGTTAGAGGTCGCGTATCTCCATTCTCTCGTCACTGGCAACTACTACTTTAATCCCATCTACCGTGGTGAAACTTCTCTCTAATAGGTCTTGCCTGTATACATGAAAAAAAATTTTTTCGTCTGCTACGTCGGCATTATTCTGCCGGTAAAGCGTTACCAGAACTTTTTCATGATCGTTTTTCCATGAAAAATAAGCCATGCTGGCACTTACGGTCATCATCATTATCAAGAACAGGTAAGCTCCAATCCGAATATCTGTCGTTAGTTCATTGTTCTGTCGCTCGTCTGTATTTGTTTTCGTGGCGTCGTTTTTTGCTTGAAGTCTCTTTAAATCAGTAGTTTGCCTCCGCTTGATTATTAAATATGCGGCGAAGACTACGGTTAGTGTTACTAGGAGCTTTGCCGCCATCTCGTACTCTGAATTTGTGTCCTGATAGAAATAGACGCTGGAGATCTCGATGAAATTAGTTGAGATAATAGCAGTGCTTCTGCTAAAAAGGGAGCGTATTTCGCATTTGTCGAATAGTTTAGAAAGGTTTGCTTGCAGCATCAACGTCTTTTCGGCTTGGCAACAAAAGCATATAATTATAAGTAAGTGTCTTTAAGCTTGATTTCTTCTTTTCACGTTCTTCGATATTTTTAGGATTTTTCGTGACGAAAATTATAGGTTTGTGCCAATGGCTTTTCGGTTTAATTTCATTTGTTAGTGGTCTTGCGTGCGGAGTCAACATTGTTTTGGTCGCGTTTCGACCGGAAACCATATCGGTCGTCAATTCTTTTGTTGGGTTGGGGGTGATGATGATTGCTTTGTTTGCTTTGTCTCGCGTTCTTTTTTCTTCTGGCCTGCGTCGTTGGCGCAGCTCTCGTTAATAATATCATGACCGAACTAAGGGAGCAGTTGGCATTGAAACCGTGTATGATAAGAGGTCTCTTAAGCATTCGATAACGCAGTTTTTGATAAGCGTTGGAATCAACAATTTTTATGGTTATCTTCGAAGAAACTGAAACCTTTTCTGCGCTGGAACGCGGTTGTGTCGCGACTATTGGTAAGTTTGATGGAGTGCACCTCGGTCATCAGGTAATTCTGCAACAGCTCAAAGAAAAAGCTACTCGTTTTAAGCTTCCAGCTGTTGTAATTCTTATAGAGCCACATCCTGAAGAGTTTTTTGCCGATAGGCTGATTGAGAGCCCCGCCAGACTGAGCACATTTGAGGAAAAAATAGGCCTATTGGAGACTCTGGGTATCGGATACGTTTACAAAATGCGCTTTGATCATGAGTTAAGTCAATTGCGACCGGAAAATTACATTACCAATATTTTAGTAGGTGGGTTAGGAATACATGATTTTATTGTTGGAAAAGACTTTAGATTCGGACACCGAAGAGAGGGGGATTTTAACTTATTGAAGGAGTATGGTTCGCGTTATCATTTTGAGGTTTCCGAGGCTAAGACGTATGAGCATGATGGGAGGCGTGTCAGTAGCACGTATGTGAGGGAAGTAATAGCGGGAAGCGATTTCGAAAAAGCTGAAAAGTTGCTGGGGCGGAAGTTTTCGATGAAAGGCGCGGTTTTGCATGGCAAAAAGCTTGGAGCACAACTGGGCTTCCCGACTTGTAACGTAGACCCGCGACGTCAAAACTTACCGTTAAAAGGTGTTTTTGCGGCCGAAGTTAGGATTAAGGAAGCTGTCCACTCCTCGGTCGTCAATATTGGCCATCGTCCGACAATAGATTCGGATTCGGAGGCGTTACTGGAAGCCCATATTTTAAATTTTGACCGGCAAATATACGGCGAAGAGATAGAAATTACCTTTTTGCAAAAGGTAAGAGATGAGCAAAAGTTTGATGGATTAGAGGCTTTGAAGCTGCAGATAAATAGTGACGTTGAAAAGACGCGCTTGTTTTTCAGTAATGACCACGCTGCCAAAAGTGCAGTTGAAATTAACATTTATTAAATGCTTATGAAATTTAATTTTGGTTTTTGATTTTGTAAAGAAGTGCTGACAATGACAGATATAAAAAAAGACGAAAAAAATAGCCTTAAAAACACATTGAATCTTCCGTTCACTGAGTTTCCCATGAAGGCAAATCTTTCCAATCAGGAACCAAAGGTGCTCGCTCGCTGGTCTGAAATTGACATTTATTCCAAAATTCTTAAAAAAAACCTTGGTAAGCCAGATTTTATCCTGCATGACGGTCCTCCGTATGCGAATGGAGATTTGCATCTTGGGCATGCGATTAATAAGTCGTTGAAAGACTTTGTAGTTAAATCGAAATCTATGAGTGGTTTTAACAGCCCTTTTGTACCGGGATGGGATTGCCATGGGTTGCCGATTGAGCACAACGTAGAGAAGAAAAAAGGCAAGGCGGGGCAGAAAATATCGCATGCGTCTTTTAGAGAAGAGTGTCGGAAATATGCGACGACTCAAGTTGAAAAACAAAAAGCTGATTTTGTCCGGTTGGGGGTGTTCGCCGATTGGGATAACCCGTACTTAACAATGGATTTCAAGACAGAGGCAAATATAGTTCGTTCATTAGGTGTGATTGTCAATCGTGGGCATCTTGTGAAGGGATACAAACCAGTTTATTGGAGTGTGGTCGGTGGCTCGGCGTTGGCCGAGGCTGAGGTTGAATACCAAGAGAAGGAGTCTTACGCGATAGATGTTCGTTTCAAGCCGATTGAATCGGGGTCGTTTTTAAATAAATTTCTGGTTTCGGATGAGAGTGCTGCGGATAAAGGCGTAAGTGTTGTTATTTGGACAACGACGCCTTGGACACTGCCTTCGAATCAAGCCGTTTGCCTCAATAAAGACCTTCACTATGCCCTTTTAGAGGTCCAGATCGAATCTGTCGAGGAATATATCGTCATAGCAAAAGACATGATCGATCAGGTTATGTCTCGGTATGACTGTGATTCTTTTAGAGTTGTGGGAGAGTGCCTTGGTGCAGAACTTGAGGGTGAGCAATTGTTCTCGCCGATTACACGTGCTCCGGTCCCTTTGATTCTAGGGGAACACGTTACGACTGAAGCGGGAACAGGTTGCGTTCATACGGCACCTGATCATGGTGTCGACGACTTTAACGTCGCGAAAGAATATGGAATTGATACCCTAAATCTGATCGATAGCGGGGGGATTTTTTCTGAAGCAGCTGGAGAATTTGGTGGGATGCATGTTTATAAGGTTGACCCTGTTGTGATCGATAGGTTAAAGACAGACAACCTTCTGCTTAAAGAAGAAAAGATAAATCATAGCTACGCACATTGTTGGCGTACAAAAACGCCACTGATATATCGCGCTACCCCTCAGTGGTTTATCAGTATGCAACAGGAAAATCTTTTAGATGACAGTTTAATCGCAGCAAATAATGTTTCTTGGATACCGGACTGGGGCAAAGCACGATTAGAGCTAATGCTTAAAGGTAGTCCCGACTGGTGCGTATCAAGGCAACGTAGTTGGGGAGTGCCGATTACTTTATTTGTCCATAAAGAAAGTGGCGACCTGCATCCTAACACAGCTATTCTTATTGAAGAGATTGCAAAACGTATAGAGCGGTCTGGAATTGAAGCATGGTTTGACATTGATTCTAGTGAGCTAATTGGTGACGATTCGGTTCTTTACGAGAAAGTTACTGATACGCTCGACGTTTGGTTTGATTCGGGAGTGAGCCATTATTCGGTTTTATCAAAAAGAGATAATTTGAAATATCCTGCGGACCTCTATTTGGAAGGTTCGGATCAGCATCGTGGCTGGTTTCAATCATCACTTAAGACTGCGGTAGCGATGAATGGGACAGCTCCTTATAAACAAGTATTGACCCATGGTTTTTTTGTTGACGCTGAAGGAAAAAAAATGTCGAAGTCGCTCGGAAATACTGTAGCGCCACAGAAGATTTTTAAGGAACAGGGAGCTGATATACTTCGTCTTTGGGTAGCGGCGACAGATTATCGCGGAGAAATGACGGTCTCGGATGAAATCTTCAAAAGGATTGCAGATTCTTACAGACGAATTCGTAATACGTCACGTTTTATGCTCTCTAACTTGAATGGATTTGATCCGCAAAAGGATAGTGTTGAAGGGTCAAAAATGCTGCCCTTGGATTCTTGGATTCTCCGACAGTGCAGTGAGCTTGAAAAAGAAGTTTGTGATCATTACAGTTCCTATAATTTTCATAACATTTATCAACGAGTACATAACTTTTGTGTGTCAGAACTCGGTGGTTTTTATCTTGATGTAATCAAGGACAGGCAATATACATGTAAAAGCAATAGCTTAGCGCGACGTTCGACGCAGACTGTATTATTGGCTATGACGGAAATGCTTAGCCGCATGATTGCGCCGATTCTTAGTTTTACCGCTGATGAAATTTGGCAATATATTCCGGGTGAAAGACCGGAGTCCGTTTTCTTAACTAATTTCGGCGATAGCAAATGTGAGGTAGAGACTGATTCTGATTCTTTTAATGATGCATTCTGGCGCAAAATAATTGACATTCGGGCAGTCGTGAATAAAGAGTTAGAGCAAAAGAGGGTTACGAAGGCGATAAAGGCCAATCTTGGAGCAGAGGTTGATTTGTATTGTAGCGCGGAATTAGCGGAAAAACTGCAGCGCTTAGGTGACGAATTGCGCTTTGTTTTAATCGTTTCCAAGGCGACAATTCATATTGGTTGTGGGAAAGAATTGTCTGAGACTGATGTTGATGGGCTTCGCTTAATGGTAAGTCCCTCAAAAGAATCGAAATGCGAACGTTGCTGGCATCACCGTGCCGATGTTGGATTGAACCTCGACTACCCGAATCTTTGTGAACGTTGTATTTCGAATATTCATGGCGAGGGTGAACTTCGGCGCTTCGCTTGACGTTCGAAATCAACAGTTATCTTAGATGGACAATTTTGTGAATCGAGCGATGAATGCACCAAAAATTGAGCCGAACTCGAGAGTAACGCTACATTTTTCTCTCGCGCTAGAGTCTGGGGACCTGATTGATTCTAATTTTGCGGACAAACCGGCTACCTTCACTCTTGGCGATGGAAATATGCTGCCTGGGTTCGAAGAGGTTTTATTGGGTTGTGAGGCCGGCAGTGAATTAACCTTATCCTTGCAAGCAGAGAAGGCGTTCGGTGAATCGAATCCGCGCAACGTGCACCGGTTTTCAGGGAGAAGATTTAAAGACATATTTTCTGACCCAGCAATCGTTACAGAGGTTGGAAGCATTGTTTCATTCAAAGATCCGGGTGGAGGGGAATTGCCCGGTGTGGTCACTAAGATCACTGAAAGTTCCGTCGTCGTCGATTTTAATCATCCGCTCGCCGGAAAGGTAATAATTTTTTCAGCAAAAGTTTTATCGGTCATTCCCCCAAATGTTAATCCGATCCGGATCCAGGGTTAAAGGGTTGAGAAAAAAGCTGTGATTGAGAGAAAAGAGCCAATATTGAACGCAACTATCAGGCTTGCTAACCCACGAGGTTTTTGCGCAGGTGTAGATCGGGCGATTGATATCGTTAAAAGTGCGATTGATATATTTGGTGCGCCGGTCTACGTTCGACATGAGGTGGTTCACAATAAGTTTGTTGTTGATGATTTGCGGCAGCGCGGAGCAATTTTTGTCGAGAATTTGGATGATGTTCCAAGTACCGGTCCGAGCGGTCGAGAGTCTATACTGATATTCAGCGCACACGGGGTTTCGCAGGCAGTGCGTAAAGAAGCTGAGCTACGAAAGTTTAAAGTGTTCGATGCTACTTGTCCGCTCGTTACAAAGGTGCACTTGGAGGTCGCAAAGTTCAGTCAAGCGGGTCGAGAGTGCGTTCTTATCGGGCACGCGAATCACCCTGAAGTGGAAGGAACTATGGGTCAGTACGTTGGAGCATATGGTGGAAAAATTTATTTGGTTGAGTCAGTTGCAGATGTGCAAGCATTGGTTGTGCAAAACCCAAAAAGCTTGTCTTTTGTCACGCAAACCACCTTATCGATGGATGACACAGCGAAGGTGATCGACGCACTAAGGGACAAGTTTCCTGATATTCAAGGCCCTCGGAAAAAAGATATATGTTATGCCACTCAAAATAGACAAGATGCGGTAAAGCAACTTGCCCTAGAGTGTGATTTATTATTAGTTGTTGGCTCTCCAAACAGCTCTAATTCCAACCGTTTGAAGGAGCTCGCAGAGCGTCTCGGTTGTGTTTCTCACTTAATTGATAGCGTGGAGGATATTGATCCGCAATGGTTGGTTGGTAAGAGTCAGTTTGGTGTAACGGCAGGGGCATCTGCGCCAGAGATTTTAGTCAAAAAAGTAATCAAAGAATTAAAAAGCCTAAGTGGGAGAGATCCAATTGAGCTGAGTGGAGTTGAAGAAAACATTTTCTTTAGCCTCCCGAAAGAGCTTCGCTCCGAATTACCTTAGAGAACCCATGAGCAAAGTCTTACATTGAATCGAGTTCATTTTTCTTTTGCATTAACATCGCAGCAGCAGAATTTATTTCTCGGAGTCTATTTTGTTCTTTTTCAACGATCTTTTCGGGTGCATTTGAGACGAATTGAGGGTTATTTAGCCTGCCCTCGAGAGCTTTTGCACTACTTTCAAGCTTGGTAATCTCTTTATCAAGCCGCGATCTTTCTGCCTCGATATCGATTAGACCATCCATGGGTACGAGTATTTCTAAATTTCCATAAAGTTGCACCGCGCTCACGGGCGCCTCTTCCGATTCCGGAAGCCAGTTAATCTCCTCCAATTTCGCTAACTTTTTCAGAAGCCGCCGGTGCTGCGAGAGGGCGGTCTTATCAACATCATGGTTACTACGTAGAAAAACAGTGATTTTCTTGGCTGGGGAAATATCCATTTCACCGCGAATATTACGTATTCCAACTACTACTCCTTTAATCCACTCAATTTCAGCTTCGGCTTGGGGATTCAAGTTTTCTGGAGAAATGCAGGGATATGGCTGCATCATTATACTTTCGCCTCGAATGTTTAGTTGCGCAGCGCTGCGTTGCCAGAGCTCCTCGGTAATAAAGGGCATAAATGGGTGCAGGAGGCGCAATATTTTTTCAAACGTCGTTAGTAACACGTATCGCGCTGCCGCAGCCTCGGCTTTATTTTTTTCCTCGTCCCATAACACAGGTTTAGAGAGCTCGACATACCAGTCACAGTATTCGTTCCAAATAAACTCCTGTAGGTCTTGAGCGGCGCTATCAAAGCGATAATTTTCGAGAGAATGACGCACTGCGGTTAATGTTTTTTCGAACGAGCTGACAATCCAATGATCTGCGATCGACATGTGCCCGATATGATCTGCCGCCGAGCCAATGACTTTTCCATCCGTGTTCATTTCAACATATCGTGCGGCATTCCAAATCTTATTACAGAAATTTCTATGTCCTTCAATTCGGCCTAAATCAAACTTTATATCTCTCCCTGTGGAAGCAAGAGAATAAAACGTAAATCGTAGTGCGTCTGTTCCATATGCCTCGATACCATCGGGAAATGCTTCACGTGTGTTTTTTTCTATTTGTTCAATCAATTTCGGCTGCATCATATCTGCTGTGCGCTTAGCAACTAGTTGTTCTAAACCAATGCCATCTATTAGGTCGATCGGATCAAGAATATTACCTTTTGATTTTGACATTTTTTGGCCGCTTTCATCGCGTACGAGCCCTGTTACATAGACCTTTTTGAACGGAACTTGACCTGTAAATTTTAGAGTCATCATTATCATTCGAGCGACCCAGAAAAAAATAATGTCAAAGCCTGTGACTAAAACGTTTGTGGGGTGAAAGCGATCGAAGAACGATGTTTCATTCGGCCACCCTAAAGTCGAGAATGTCCAAAGTGCAGATGAGAACCACGTATCGAGGACGTCCTCGTCTTGGTGGAGAGATATTTTTTCACTGATCTTATGTGCGGAACGAATGGCTTCCTCACTGTCTCCCACGTACACTTTTCCCTCATCGTCATACCAGGCTGGAATTCGATGTCCCCACCATAGTTGCCGGCTAATGCACCAGTCTTTAAGATCACGCATCCAAGAAAAATAGGTGTTCTCCCAATTTTTGGGTACGAACTCAATTTCGCCAGATTCAACAGCAGCGATTGCTGGCCCGGCGAGTGATTCAACCGAAACGTACCATTGATGGGTGAGATACGGCTCGACCACTGCTCCGCTCCGGTCGCCACGCGGAACCTTCAATCGGTGAGGTTCAATTTTTTCGAGAAGGCCAAGACTGCTCATTTCTTCGACGATCTTTTTTCTAGCTAAAAAACGGTCGAGGCCGACATACTGTGACGGTGCCTCACTATTAATTGCCGCGCTATCTGTCATGATGTTAATAGGCTCAAGATTGTGCCGAAGACCCACTTCATAATCGTTAAAGTCATGTGCCGGAGTAATCTTTACACAACCAGTACCAAACGAAGGGTCAACATAAGTGTCAGCGATGATTGGAATCTTACGGTTACAAAGAGGCAAGTTTACTTGCTGGCCAATTAAATGTTTATAACGCTGATCCTCGGGATGGATTGCAACTGCTGCATCACCGAGAAGAGTCTCCGGACGGGTCGTGGCGATCACCAGATTTTCGCTGCTGTCAGCAATGGGATAACGGAAATACCAAAGCGAACCTTCTTCTTCCTCTGATATGACCTCAAGGTCCGATATAGCGGTGAGTAACTTGGGATCCCAGTTTACAAGTCGATTACCCCTGTAAATTAACCCTTCGTTGTATAGATCGATAAATACTTTTTGTACAACAGAGGAAAGCCCTTCGTCCATCGTAAATCGCTCTCGAGTCCAATCGAGTGAAGACCCGAGTCGCCTTAATTGCTGAGTGATGATGTTTCCAGATTCATCTTTCCAGTTCCAAACCTTCTTGATAAAGGCCTCTCGGCCGATATCCGTCCTTGACTTGCCCTCTGAGTTCAGTTGCCGCTCGACCACCATTTGCGTAGCTATGCCTGCATGATCGGTCCCAACTTGCCATAATGCTTGATGTCCATCCATACGATGATATCGTGTCAGAGCATCCATAATGGCATGCTGAAAACCATGCCCCATATGTAACCGCCCCGTCACATTGGGTGGTGGGATTACAATGCAGTAAGGTTGCCCATTTCCGCTTGGCGCAAAATAGCCGCGATCTTCCCAAGTTTTGTACCAAGCTTGTTCTAATTCTTGGGGCTGATAGGTTTTTTCCATTTTATAAGTCTTAGGTTTTTAATTAACCACCATTATACCTTATGGTTTGTGTTGATGTGTGCAAACCCTTGCTTTTCTTTTTATTAAGGTATGATTTGAGTTTTAAATCGACACCATCATGGGCTTTAGTCCTGCCTCTTGATAGCTTCGGTAGCGTTTCCGAGCGAGGGTGATATGCGATTCATCTTGAATAATGATCTCAGTTATCCGACTGAATTGATTTGGATTCGCAAAGGAAATATTTCTCAGATTGATTAGGACATCGTTGTGGTCGGAAGATGGAAGTTCATTTCCTACTGTTACCAGGTCCTCGCGAGTTTTGGCACTCTGAAAATCATGTGGAATAAAACTGGTCGCTGAAAAAGTCCACAGCTTCTCATCTAGTTCAACTAGTTGCTCATGTGATTCAGCTAGGATAAAGACACTACATCCGAGTGAGACACCTCTCTCGGCGAGCCGGCACGAAAAATTCAGTTTGTCGGTGAGTGTCTCGCCTTGTATCTTATAAAATGTGACTTGGCTGGTCGAATTCACTTCCGTAGCATCCATCACTTGGCGGCTAAATTGCAAAGATACTCGGTTAATAAAGCAACAGGTCTGCCCGTTGCTCCTTTTTCGGCACCGGACTTCCAAGCACTACCAGCGATATCAAGGTGGGCCCATTTTAAATTTTCGGTGAATCTCGAGAGGAAACAGGCAGCTGTAATTGTTCCTGCTTTGGGGCCACCAATATTTGCAATATCAGCGAAATTACTCGAAATCATCGACTGATACTCATCGAGAAGTGGTAGCTGCCAAACGGGATCAAGACTTCTCTGACCGGAGTCAATTATCTCTGAAGCTAGGTTTTCGTCATTGCTGAGCAGAGCGCTTACGGTTGAACCAAAAGTTGCTACTGCGGCACCCGTCAGCGTTGCTATGTCGATGACACTTTTTGGTTTATATCTTTTTACGTAGGTGAGTGCATCGCATAAAACTAATCTACCCTCAGCATCTGTGTTCAGCACCTCAATAGTTTGGCCTGACATACTTGTCACAATATCACCGGGCTTTGTGGCTTTTCCACTTGGCATATTTTCAGCCGCAGCGATTAAAGCAACGACATTGAGATTGAGGTTCGTCGTGATTATTGCGCTCATTGAACCGATAACGCTGGAGGCTCCGCACATATCATATTTCATCTCATCCATGCCGCCGCCGGACTTAAGGCTGATTCCGCCGGTATCGAAGGTTATACCTTTTCCGACGAGAGCATGCGGTTTGTCGTCTTTTTTCCCGCCATGATATTCGATAACGATTAATTTCGCTTCCTCAGAGGATCCAGCTGAAACAGATAACAATGAACCCATGCCCAGTTTGCGCATTTGCTTTTCTGAAAGTACTTTTACCTTTACTTTGCTTTTCTCTTTCCAGAGCCTCTGAGCATATTTCGCCAAATAGGTAGGTGTGCAAATATTGCCAGGCAGATTTCCAAGTTCTTTTGCTTGGTTTATGCCGTTACCGATGGCTTTCCCTCGCTGCAAAGCAGACTCTAAAGTTTTACTCTGGCCTCGAGTTCCACTGGAAACTGATATTGCTTTTAAAGATTTTAAAATTGGCTTTTTACTTTTTGTTGCCGAGTACACATAGCTCAAATCTTCAGCTTCTTGACTAATTCGCATCGCTAACCATGGCAATTGTCGATCGTTTACTTCGAGGGCACTAAAGGCAAAGTGAGCGCTTTTCGCTTTGGTGGCAAATATTGCTTGAAGCGCTTTTTGTAATGCCTTGGCGATGTTCTTAGCATTAAGTTCTCTTCGAGCCCCTAAACCAAGCATAAGTACCCGAGGCGACCTGCAACCAGATATGTTTTGAATCAACGCGGTTTCACCAAGCTTTCCTGAAAAATCGTTGTTAGCAATTATCTTTGTAATTGCCTTATCACATCCGTTATTAATGATTTCTGCTTCCTCACTCAGGCTCCCATTTTTGAAGACAACGATAACTAGACAGTCTGTTATTATTTTTGTTGGCGTTGTGTTTTTGATCGTAAATTTCATAGAAATCCCTGCGTAGCGTGAAATATCGAAGTTTAGAAGACTTTAAAAAATTGCTTAGTATGCTATTGATTTCGCCTCGTGTAGGCAAGTTAAGTCGTAAAAAAAGCGAAAAATTTCTCAACGGATCCGACTATAAAACTCTACGACTCTCAAGTTTCTTATCGCAGGGTGGATCCAACTCGGTCTGCTTTTAATGTTGCTCCTTATTTGCGCAGAGCTGGAAAATCTCATGGTAACCATGGAAAGTAAAATCATGTAGACTGGTTTTGCCCTGGGAGGTGAATTTTGTTGTGATTTTTTTCAAATATTTAAGTAGACAAGTATACCAATTGCTGCTCGGTATTACCGTCGTCTTGATCATGGTGGCACTTTTCAGTCGTTTTATTCAGTATCTGGGCCAAGCTGCGATCGGGGAGTTGTCGTCTGATATTTTGGTGTGGATTGTGCTGTATCGCATGCCGGATTTCCTGCTGATTATTCTTCCTCTCTCTTTGTTTTTATCGGTCTTAGTCACATACAGCCGCCTTTATGCAGAGAATGAAATGACAATTATATTTAATAGCGGTATGAGCGAGTGGACACTACTTGCTTACACGCAATTAATAGCGGCCATTATTCTGGCGACAGTGGCGATACTTAGTTTTCAATTGGCTCCTTGGGGATTGAGGAATACTGAATCTTTACTGCTTCAGCAAGGAAAATTGACCGAAGTTGATATGATAACTGCAGGCCGATTTCAAACGTTTGATCTAGGAAGCCGAGTAACCTACTCAGATCGAGTAATAGAAAACTCCTCGGGGCAGAGGGAGCTGCAAAATGTCTTTGTTGCCGTGCCTGTTCCAGATTCTGCAGTTGGATCAAGGATTATACTTGCGGACTTTGCTAGAGCTATAGTTTCTGGAGAGGACCGGTATCTTGAACTCGAAAACGTTCGCCAAATTGAAGGCGAGCCAGGACAGACTGATTTCAGTATAAGTCGCTTTGAAACACAAATATTTCTGCTTCCTGAATCCGAGGAGGTTGAAGAAATAGATGGAGAGGCGACGCTGCCTTTGTCCGAATTGCTTGGTTCGAATAATTCGAGACTTGTTGCGGAGCTGCAGTGGAGGTTAAGCCTCGTGCTTCTTGTTCCCATCCTGATAATGCTGGCAGTTCCTTTGAGTCGAGTGAGCCCCCGACAGGGACAGTACAGTAAATTATTTGTGGCGATTTTGTTATTCGCATCGTATATCTTACTTTTGCAAATTTGCCGAGATGCAATTAGTCGGGGAAGTCTATCCCCCTGGGTGGGTGTTTGGTGGGTCCACGGGCTGTATCTGCTTCTCGGCCTCGGAATATTCAATTTCCCCTATGTGAATTATAGGTTTTCATTTGGGAAAAACTCATGATTAAGCTTGATCGTCTTATAGCTGGCAGGATGATATTTGCTTTTTTTATTGTGCTTGCGGTTGTCGGTGCTGTCGATTTTGTATTTGCGATAGTCGATGAGTTGGGAGATGTGGGTAATAAATATAGTGTTGCGAATGCACTTCTGTATATAACTTTGACGTTTCCCTCTCGAGTTTACGAGTTAGTTCCGTTTGCTGCCCTCGGTGGCGCCCTTCTCGGACTCGGGTCTTTGGCGTCCAGCAATGAACTGGTCGTAATGCAAGCTTCAGGTGTAAGCGCATGGAGAATATTTTGGTCTGTTGCTAAACCAACGTTTGTACTGATGATAATTGGGTTTATTTTGGGCGAATATGTGGCCCCTCCGCTCGACAAAATTGGCCACGATGAAAGAGCTGAACGGCGAGGCCGTTTGGGCGATGAGAGGGCAGGGTTTTGGCAAAAATCAGGAAATGAGTTCGTTTATATCGATGGTGTTGCATCTGATGGGAAAACCCTCTACTCCATTAAGCGTTACGTCCTCGATGATGAGGGGTTTTTCAGGTCTTATGTTACTGCAAGCCGGGCAGATTATGGTAACGAGGTCGATGACTGGATTTTAACCGGAGTGAGAGAAACCGAGTTAAATTCAAATGCAATTCAAACAATTGAGCATTCTAGATTGAGTTGGAAATCCGGTTTATCGCCAAACCTTTTGCAAGTGCTCTCCCAGGATCCAGACGCTCAGTCAATTTCAGGTCTTTTTAGATTTTCCCAGTTTTTAGACAGAGAGGGATTGGAGTCAAGTTCTTACTATCTGGCTCTCTGGAAGAAAATATTCCAACCGTTTATGACTCTTGCACTTGTGCTTCTCGGAGTGTCCTCAGTGTTTGGGCCACTAAGAGAGGCGACAACAGGGTATAGAGTTTTTGTTGGGCTTACAGCCGGATTATTGTTTACAATTTTACAAAGGGTTTTGGAACCAACCATCATACTCTTCGGACTAAGTCCGCTGATTGCTGCATTATTCCCTGTTTTTCTTGCTTCGGGTTTGGGCCTCTTTATTCTGAGTCGCACTCGGTAGTTTGTTTTTTTAATTCAAAAAACTGTTCTGGCAGCAACAAAAGCGATAAAGGTTTTCGATAGCTTGTCATGAACTGTATCGTTTTCTGGATCGAAATAGAGCCAAATATATCCCAGACCCAAACAAAAGAAAGATGGCCAAGCACACAGAAAGCGTATAATCCCCTGTCGGATGGTTATGGGATCGCCCGACTTACTTATGATTTTAAGTTTCCACGACATCATGCCAAGTGTTTGTCCGCCTCGTCGCCAAAAATAAAGATAAAAACTGCTGCTACTCAAAAGCATCATTAAAAAGGTAATAGCATTCACAAGCGAGTCTGTTTCAACTATACCGTTTACGACTTGATTTGATTTAAATTGAAACATGAATTGAATTACATAACCTAGGATAAGCCAAATAGCGCCGATAAGAAAACTATCATAGAGAAGGGCAGCCATACGTCGCAACAAACCTGCGCGCTCATGCGGGACAGCTTTCGTTTCACTTTCTGTGGGATCTATTGGTTTCAATTTTTGGTTCCTTGGTAAGGGTCTACGACGTGATGATCTATTTTTCTAAAATGCTAGTTTAACCCCCACGATTTCTTTCGCCTATAGTTTGTATTCTTTCACTGAATGCCTGTTTCTGTTTAATGGTAGCTTTGTTAGAATTGCGGTTTCTGCTATTTTACGTCTTCTTTTTACAAATTTCTAAAAAGTGTGTCACAGAGAGTTAACATAATGATTTTGGACTCGAAACAAAAGCATCGTATAGATTTGATGGATACAACCCTCCGAGATGGTGAGCAGACACAAGGGGTTTCGTTTTCTGCAAATGAGAAACTTAGTATTGCTCAGGCTTTGTTACAATCTTTAAAAGTTAATCGTATCGAAGTTGCGTCTGCCTGCGTGTCAGAGGGAGAGAAAGCGGCCGTGAGTGGCATTACTGCATGGGCAAAACAGTGTGGAGAGCTAGAGAAGGTTGAAATTCTGGGCTTCGTAGATCATCAACGCAGTGTTGATTGGATTGTTGAGGCCGGTGGCACCGTTTTAAACTTACTCGCAAAGGGTAGTGAAAAACACTGCAGAGAGCAGTTAGGCAAAACCCTTGCGGGACATGTTGATGATATTAAAAAGACAGTGTCTTATGCCAAAGAGTCAGGCTTGTCCGTAAATATGTACTTAGAAGATTGGTCAAGCGGATACGTCGATAGCAAAGATTATGTATATGATTTGATTAATGAAACTCAGGCCATAGGAATTAGTCATTACTTATTGCCCGACACCTTGGGATTAATGTCTCCTGAGGAGGTTTTCGTCTCTTTGAAAGACATGATCGGCTCTTTTCCGGACCTCGTTTTTGATTTCCATCCGCACAATGATTATGGGCTTGCAACGGCTAATGCTATGGCCGCAGTTCGCGCGGGCATTCAGACTATCCACTGTACCGTAAATTGTTTAGGGGAACGGGCTGGGAATGCGTCATTAGCCGAGGTTGTTGTTGGTCTTAGAGATAAAATGGGAATTGAGCTGTCCGTTGATGAAACGCGGATTACAACTTTAAGCCGCATGGTGGAAAATTTTTCAGGTAAGTGGGTAGCTGCTAATACCCCAATTGTCGGTGCTGATGTTTTTACGCAGACGGCCGGGATCCATGCTGACGGCGACCTTAAGGGAGATCTGTACACGACCAATTTAGGCCCAGAAAGATTTGCAAGAAAAAGGGTCTATGCACTCGGGAAGATGAGTGGGAAGGCATCTCTTTTGAACAACCTTGAAGAGATGGGTATTACTCTTTCACGAGATGACCAAGTGCGAGTTCTAGATCGGATTATAAAGCTTGGCGACTCAAAGGAACTCATTACTGCTGAAGATCTTCCTTTTATTATAGCAGACGTCATGGAGAGTCAGGACTATGAGCATGTCTCTTTGTTAGACTGGAGTATAAGTAGTGGGTTGGACGTCGATAGCACTGCGAGCATTAGATTGCGAGTTGGAGACAAAGAGCATCAAGGCGCCGGAACAGGAAATGGCGGGTTCGCAGCATTTTTCGAGGCGATTGAGAAGATATTGTTATTGGAAGAATTTGAAATGCCCTCGCTGACGGATTACGAGGTTCACATTCCGCGGGGAGGGAAGATCAATGCTCTTACCGAGTGTATTATTTCTTGGTCTTGGCAGGAAAAAGAGTTTAAAACTCGTGGTGTTGATTCAAATCAGGTACTGGCCGGGGTGAAAGCAACCCTAAGGATGGTGAATCTGCGATTCCATTCTAAAAAACAAACTTCTTAGCCATCACTTTCTAACTTTGGTAAATTATTTTTATTTGCCTGTCGTTACAGATCAGGTAATCCCCCGGCATCACTAAGATACGCGGGG
>MDTC01153615.1_pt1 | contig 20603 bp, 37 predicted proteins | sample 811181 | NCBI WGS metagenome assembly MDTC01 (sample SAMN05326644, study PRJNA326480) | marine metagenome | isolation source: seawater | place: Pacific Ocean: North | collected 2011 | reverse complement strand
CCATCGGGTGATGATGGAAAGACTCCTGCTGCATCATAATTTGTATTATAACCAAGGCCTTGCTCATCATATAGATCTTGTCTTGTAATTGATCGTACCTCTTGAAATGTCATATTCAAATCGATTTCTACAGGTGGTGCACCTAATTTTCCATCATTCTCATGAAAGGAATTGCCTGTTGCATTATAGTTTGTAGTCATTGCAATCAGATATGTATCAATAATCTTTGGCATATACTTATTTATTTGACCGCCTGCCATGAATTTGATACGAAACGTGGGCGGATACTCTAATGAACTCAGACCAATACGTAATGGATACATATACTTACGAAATGAATTCTCAATCTCATGAGCTGTCTTTGATTCATCTAATGAAGAGGGAACAAGCTTAAATGCAAACTCAAATTGTCTTACGTTGACACCTTCAAAGGTCACTGCTGTATAAGGGTTTACTATCACACCTGATTGTAATTCTGCAACCTGGCCAGCTCCACCCATTGAAGTCTTTAGTCTTTTTGTAATATTTGAAACAATATCTTCTGCTCCAACTGCTGTACCTGAAGCTTTAGCATTTGCTAGAGCACCAAACGCACCAAGCTCGCTACTACCATAGTTCATACCATCTGAAGTGGCAATTCCTGATGGAATAAACAAATGAATTTGATTGAATTCTGGCTGATTCTTTCTTGCCATCGTAAATGATACGTGTGGAAATCCCTTCTCTGATATCCTAGACCTGAGTGTTTCAGGGAACGTTAATATTTTCATGTGTCTGATTACCCTTATAAATAGAAATACATTTAATAACTATAGATCTATTTATATGGCTTACAAAGGTAAATACACAGTAAAGAACAAAAAGAAATATGTCGGAGATCCTACCAAGGTAACATATCGTTCTCTATGGGAGCGTAATGCTTTTCGTTGGGCAGAATCAAATCCAAAGGTACGTGCATGGAATAGCGAAGAGATTGTTGTTCCCTACAAATGCAAGACAGATAATAGGCTGCACCGATACTTTGTTGATATGTTGATTGAAATGAGTAATGGTGAGGTGATATTAATTGAAATTAAGCCAAAGAAGCAGACGATACCTCCTAAGTCAAGTGCACGAAAGACGAAGAAGCATTTGAATGAAGTGACTACATATATCAAGAACACCTCTAAGTGGAATGCCGCGCAACAATATGCAAAGCACAAAGGATGGAAGTTTCAAATCTGGACCGAAGATACTTTAAAGAATTTAGGTATCAAAGTGCTGAAAGGATGATATAAATAGTTATATGGCAAGTTTATTTGATACACTACAAGCACAAGCATTTAGAGCTGGCGTTTCTCCTCGCACGAAGGAATCACAGCAATGGTTTCAGCGTAATGTTAAGAAGTTAGCTGATGTAAATAGAAGATCTGTACTGAAAGATGATGCATTAGATCCTACTACAAAGCCAAGAGTTGGTGATATGATTATGTATTTCTATGATCCAAAGCATAAAGCAACATTACCATACTATGATAGATTTCCTCTTACGATTATGGTCGAACCAGCACCTGGTGGATTCTATGGATTGAATCTACATTACCTATCACCGGGTGTACGTGCAAGATTCCTTGACGAGCTCATGAAGTTAGGCCCAAGCAAGGTTGGTGAAACATCACGCTTGGCAAGATTACGATATAAGACTCTTGCAAGTGTAAGGAAATTCAAAGAATTCGAACCGTGTTATAAGCATTATCTAATGCCTCATGTTAAATCAAAGATGGTAAGAGTCCCAATGACTGAATGGGAAATTGCTATCTTCTTACCAACAGAGCAATTTGTAAAAGTCAAAGCAGCTTCTGTATGGAGATACTCAAGGAAACAATACGCATCATGAACAGCATAGATAACCTCAAGTCAGTGATATCTAAGAAAGGCGGAGTTGCAATGCAAAATCGCTTTCAGGTATTTTTTACACCTCCTTCTGCAAATAGCTTAAAATCATTACTTAACACCGATACAAGATCATTAGTTGGTGATCTTGCAAAAAACGCAATTACTGGTGGAAGTATAAAGAATCTTATACCAGATCCACGTGATATATCGATATTATGTGAGTCAGTAAGTCTACCAGGACGAGCAATTACAACTCTTGATTACATAGCTGAAAGACAAGCAATTAAGATACCATACAGTGTAATTAATGAAGATATTACCATGACATTCATATTAACAAATGATTACTTTATAAAGAAGTTATTTGATTCATGGCTGACTAGTATTTTCGATGTTGAAAACTATAGAGCAGGTTATAAGAAAGACTTTACGTGTGATATTATCATACAACAACTAAATGAACAAAATATTCCAGTTTACGGTGTGAAACTAGAAGGTGCATTCCCCATCACCGTCAATGCAATAAACATGGACAACAACGCAGAAAACACTGTCCAGAAAATGAGTGTGACAATGAGTTACGAAAACTATGTACCAGAAGATATATTTGATAGCGTTAAATCAGCTGTCACTTCTGCTGCTGGTGCCCTTGGTATTTAATATAATATAGGAGAATATAATGGCGTTACCAAAAATAAGTGTTCCACGGTATGATGTAGAATTACCATCTACCGGTAAAACATTAAAGATGAGACCTTATCTAGTTAAAGAAGAAAAGGTTTTAATGATTGCATTAGAGTCTAGTGATCCTGGACAAATTGCAAATGCTGTAAGAAGCGTTATTCAAGAATGTTACAGTTTAGATGATGTTAATAGTCTAACTACATTTGATATAGAATATCTATTTTTACAACTAAGAGGAAAGTCTGTAGGTGAAGAAATGGAACTACAGATTAAATGTGAACACTGTGAAGAGTTAAATCCTCTACACATAAATGTAAATGATATTAAAATAACTAACGTTAATGAAGATCACAAAATTGTAATGCTAACTGATAAAATTGGTGTTAAAATGCGATGGCCATCGGTTAAAACATTTAGTGAATTAAATGTTGAAAAATTAAATTCTGTAGAAGGTTTAATGGATCTTATTATTGAGTGCATTGAAAGTATATTTGATGATGACGCAGTATATGATAATACACAAACAAGTAAAGAGGAAATGGAAGGATTTATAGAAAATCTTAACTCTTCGCAGTTTAAGAAAGTTCAAGCTTTCTTTCAAGATATGCCTATTGTTGAATATACGCACGATATGATATGTAGTAGTTGTGGTGAAAAAAGTAAAATAGAGCTAAGAGGACTACAAAGTTTTTTTTCGTAGGCCTTTCACATGAGAGTTTAGTTAATTATTATAAGACTAATTTTGCATTAATACAGCATCACAAATATAGTTTAACTGAGCTGGAAAATATGTTACCGTGGGAAAGGCAGATATATGTTAGCCTATTACAGCAACATATTGAAGACGAAAACGAAAAGATTAAACAAAGGAAAACAAGATGACAGAAGAAATAAAAGCAAGTGGACATCATCCAGCTGATACCAATGGTGATGGCAAGGTAAGTAGAAAAGAGCAAGATATGTATATGGAGTTTAAAAGAAAAGAACTCGAAGATGCAGATGCAATGCGAGATGCACAGCGTAAAATGGCATGGTTCTCTTTATTTGGTATGTTACTATATCCATTCTCTGTCGTGCTAGCAAGCTTATTTGGGTTAGATGAAGCACAAAAAACATTAGGTAGTATGGCACCAACATACTTTGTTGCTGTTGCTGGTATCGTAGCAGCATTCTTTGGTGCACAGGCATTCAGTAAAAAATAGGAATAAATCATGGCAGACGATAATTCAATAAACTTTCAAGAACTAATAAACTTAATGGCCGAAAATAATCGGTCTACAGTCGAAATTGAACGTGATGGTCGTAATACTCGTCGTCATCTTTTAGAAATGAAAAAACTACAAACTACTGCCCTTGAAACATCAAAAAATATGACAGCAATATTTGATAACTTTTTCGAATCTATGGATGCAAGTGCTTTACAAAAAGCTGAAACAGAAATGGAAAGAGCTTCTATATTTGAAGAAATTAGAGATTCTCTTAATGATGGTATACAAGTAGAAAATACAAGTAGCAATAGCTCTGGCAGTGGCAGTGGCATGATTAGCAAGCTTGGTGGTATGATGGGCGGAGCTGCTATGGCCGCTGGCGCATTACTTGCGGGTGTGGGTATAGGTGCAGCTGGTCTTACATATGCTATGGGCAAGATGGAAGAGCTAGACACTAAGAAGATTAAAGAAAACGTTGATGATCTATTGTCAATGGCCGAATCTGATAGAATGACTGTAGGTAATGTTGCGGCTGTAACTGCAACAATGACTGCATTAGGCGTTGGCTTAGCTGCATTTACTATAGGCGAAGGCGCATCAAAAGCTGTTGCTAAATTCTCTGAAGGTAGTGACTGGCCACAAGATATTAAAGATAACGTAGAAACATTATTATCTATTGGTGATATACCAGGCATGGGTGGAAATGCAGCAGCTGTAAGCTTAACATTAACTGGTCTAGGAATTGGACTAGCCGCTTTTGGTATAGGTAAAGCTGCAGACGGTGTTGGTACTGCAATATCATCATTTAGTGAAGGTAACTTTGCTGATAACATTAAGAAAGAAGTAGAGACTCTACTATCGATAGATACTGGTAAAGACGGCCAAGTTGGTGACTTTATGAAAACTATGTCTGGCTTAGGTTTAGGCTTAGCAGCATTTGGCATAGGTAAAGCTGTTGGTGGTACGGGTGATGCTATTACAAAGTTCTCCAGCGGTGATAACTTTGCGCAAGGTATTAAAGACGAAGTAGAGACACTGTTATCTATTGATACAACATCAGGTATAGACGTAGAAAACTTTAAAAAGACACTAGGCGGATTAGGAGTTGGCTTAGCTGCATTTGGTATAGGTTCATTCTTTGCTAGTGGAGATGGTGTTGCTGATGGAGTTAAGAAAGAAGTAGAAACATTATTAACCATTGGCGATGGCGCTGATATGGACAGAACACTAGCAGCTACTGGATCTCTTGCTGCACTAGGTGTTGGTCTTACTGCATTCGGCGCTGGTAAAGGTGTCAATGCTCTTGCTGACCTAGGGTCTTCTATTGTTGGATTCTTTACTGGATCTAAGAGTCCTGTAGAACAAGCAATTGAAGTAGGTGAAAAGGCTGATACAATTCAAGCTGGTGCAGATGCATTTAGTGCTTTTGCTGATGTATTTCAACGAATGAGTGAAATGGGTAATATATCACTTGATTTAGATGATGCTATAGAAGAAATGGTTGAGTATTCTAAAGTGTTAGAAACTGTATTACAAGGTGGTAAAATTACTATCGGTAAAAACTTTAAAACTGATGGTTTAGCAAATTTAACAGAAGACGTTGACAAAGCAGTATCTAATATTAATCGTGTTCGTGATGTATTACAATTGCAATCAGACAATGGTGCTGATGTTCAAGGCACAGATAATAAACAAGGTGATAAAGTTATTCACTTATCAGCTGAAAACATAGAATTAAGATTACCAGAAAATAATCAATCTGCGGGTGAAAATATTACTTTAGCAAGCGCTAATAATAGTAAACAATCTAATGTAAATGTTATACAAACTGCGCCTATTAATAGAATCAATGCGACCGCAGCGGGTGCATACGCATAAAAAAAAGGGACTCGAAAGTCCCTTTATATCATCTACAAATTATGCAGACCAAGCAAAACCTCGGTATATACCTGATTTAGCCTTTTCACGCTTTTCAATTGATGATGATACGTAATCAACACCACGATACTTCAAAGATCGCTCTTGTGGCTTAATTACTGTGTTGTCGACGTATGTTACGCCTCTATACATTTTGATAGTCATATGACACCTCCTAAATTAAGAGATGCGTTCCTTCAGCTGTATTGCCTACTTCCGTTCACATATCGTGAATGAACGATTGTAGTCTTTTCAACCATGACTTATGGTGTTCAGAACTGAACAATATTATTTATAAAAAAAGGGACCCGAAGGTCCCTAAAAGATTTTATAATAGTCACCTTAATTTATTGCCGGTGCTTCTTATGTTCTCCTTTGGTTATTATGTGGGGCTACAAACTATCTTAGCCTTGTTGCGCCAACTTATCGAAGTAAGACAAAGTATCCTCTTCGGCTTCATCGCTAGTATTGAATGGAGCGCTGTCAACCGCAGACATTGAAGGCTGTTCCACTACTGGAGCAGATTCCATCATTGGAGCAGTATCCATAGACATGTGACCAGCGTCAACACCTAACACTTTATTCAACTTAGCTTTGAGTTCATCATAAGACTTGTAATTGTTAGGATCAGTGAAGTCAGATAGAGAGTATAACTTATTGTATACTTCTTCTAGTCTTTCTTCATCTCCATTATATAAAGAGGCTGCTGCAGAAAACTCTGATTTATCATAGTTTACCCAACCTTCAACCTTGCGAATTTTAATCTTAAAATCTGCACCTTCCCAAAAATCATAAGGATTTACTGGATCTTCATCTGCAAATTGTGGTTGCATTACATCCATGATTTTATCAAAGATCTTTTTACCAAATTTGTAAAGAAATACCTTACCTTCGTTATCAGGGTTTGCAGGATCAGAAACGACTAAGACATTTGATACATAGTGTAGACGTCTTTTCCTCTCCCTTGCTGTAGCTTTATCCTCATCACGGCCAGTGTTCCAAAGCACTGAATTTGCTTCAGATACTGGATCATCTTGTCCAATTGAGGTCAAACTATTTTCAATATACCACAGTCCAGTAGAACCTTTGAATCCATGATCCCAATACCTTACCCAAGGAAGATCTTCACCTTCTTTGGCTGGTAAGAATCGGACTACGGCATAACCATTTCCTGCTTTATCCCTGGTGGGTTTCCAAAACCTATCATCGTCGTATGACTTTGTTTCAGTTTTAGTAGACACAGCTTCAGCTGCTTTTACGAGTTGGTCGATTGACGAGCCTCGTGTGCTCTTTAGATTTGCAAATGACATATATTTTCTCCGTATTGCATTGTATTAAGACGTAATTGTCTTTTCTATTTTTATTTCTGAATTATCCACTTTATACATTATATAATCTATATTATAACACATTTTCATGTGTTTGTAAACTCTTTTCTTAATAAACATACACATTTATTATGATCAAAGCTTACGAAGGGTGTATATTTTTCGATCTTTCTTTGAGTATCAGGCCATATAATGGTATCTGATATGTTCTTAGATTCACGAGATATAAACCCAAATATGGCATTAAGAATAACAATAGTTTCTAAAATAATTTCTTCTTGCAACCATAATTTAATGATCAGAGGATGCTGGCCATCTATGGCTTGAAACATACTGTTAAAAGATACATCCTCCTCTCCTAACCTATTTATATCTATTGAAAACACTCGATGAATACTTTCTTGTATTCTTTTGTGATCTCTATAGTTTTGTTCTCCCTCTTCATCCATCATATCTCCAACATAGCTGAGTCCAGCTTTAAAGTTAGAAATGTAGTAATCCTTTAAGTTACCATTATGTTTTTTAGCAAGTTTTGCAAAGAAATACTTATCTTTTCTTTTGAAAAAAGACTTAGGTGAAACATTAGACTTAAAGTTATATTTTACAGCATCATATCCAGATTCAAAATGTAACTTTAAAGCGTTATACAATTGATAAGATTCAAATGGATCAGTCATTGTGGTATTATTTCCAAATACATCATATATATAGTAAGTATAGTGCTACAGATTAAAATCCATACTCCTAGTTTAAAAAAACCGTTTACTATTGCTGTTAAAAATTTCATATAATTTTAAATTGGTAATTTATTACCTTTTTTACCTCTAATTAGATTAAGTCTCAATGCTTCTGCTTCCATTTTATCTTTGAGAGAATCAGTAAGTAATTTTTTTAAGTTACTGTAATCCATTCCTCTTTCCTCTATGATAAAAGAAGCTGCATCGATGTAAGACATATTTCCCTTTGCTACTAACTGCTCAACAGCATTGGAGAATCGTTTTCTTGTCATGATTTTTTGCTCTATATCTATTTTCATATTACCCTAAGTAGTATACAATCAACATTGATTCTACCATTTGGAACACTTACTTTTGTAGTAATAGTATCCCATACTTGTTTGTCGATTTGTTTAATTGTTTTACTTAAGATCAATGGAAGTATATCTTCTGGTTTACGCAAGGTAGTCGTCCTACTTTGAGTTTCACAGATATTCTTTATGGTAGTACCACTTACCTCAAATCCTTTTGTTGAATTTGTTATAAACTGAGAAAGCTTTCTTGTCTTAGTGTTATACACATATAACATTTCTTTTCCTGGAATCATAACAGGATTAATAGACATTAATTTAGCATCAATGTCTTCAACCTTATATTTAAGGTTTTTGATTTGCACGTCAGAAGCTTTCGGCTTTTTGATCCTTGGAATTTTAGCTGCTTTGGTTGCAACTTTTAGTTTATCTAAATCTGCAAAGATATTTTCCATAAGCTTGATCATTTTGCTTAGATCAGTTCTTTTAATATGTGAATAACTTTCAACAGCTTGATCACATGTTTTATCATATGCGTCTTTTACCGGTTGATATTCTTGCATTACAAGATCTTTAAACATATTAAGAGTACTACCCTTAAGTTGATATTGCTTAAATAGCTTATAAGCATCAAACTTATTATTGAATTCTCCATCCATCCAACCGTCAACAATAAAGTCCCAATCTTCCCACACAGTTTCTATTAACTTTGCTCTTTGTCTTTCTTGGATAGATAATGGTGCAGGTTTAGAAGCTTCGCTATCTTCAAGGTCTTCAACTGTAATCAAAGCTTTTTGATATATACCTTCAAGGATGTTACCCCATCTCTTTAATTCCGGCTTAGTATACTCATAACCTCTTGTAAAGATCTTGGCAACTTTACCTAGTTCCATCGTAAGTTCCCAATCTTTAAGTTTTTTAAGAGTCTTAATTTTTTCTTTATCATAACCATATTGATCAGTGGCCAAAGATAAAACCGCTTGAGTATAGTCTTTTGGCTTTAAGTAATAGTTATACCATGTTGCAGCTCCAGCCCATAAGTTACTGCGCTGTGGGTTATCAATTGTTTCTCCTTTTTGAAAAACTGGTTCAAACCCCATATGAGATTGATCAATACTTGTTCGATTCTTTCTCATTTTATTTCTTGCTTTATTCTCAGCCATATTAAACTCCTAATCTCTATGATAATTTTTGATACCTAGTACATAGTTTTCAGCTGCACTATCTGCATATATTTCATTATGTCCATTGTACCATTCGATACCTAACGACTCACCGTCGATATACATACGTATACCATAGTGAGGATAATCTCCAAATGATCTTAATGTTTCAGCCTTGCGATTCTTAAATTCTCCAGAACCATGATATTCGCTAAGTAACATATATTTATTTGACATTATTTTCTTCCTTAACTTCTTGGTTAAATTTTTTTCTAGCTAATTGTTTTATTTCTAATCTAGACATTTTTGGATTTTTCTTTTTCAGGTCTTTACTAATATGAAATAGTTTCTCAGAATCTTCTAGTAAGAGATACGCTCCTGATATTAGTACCATAAAAAAACCAAAAGCAAATATTCCTAACAACATATCCATACTATTTCCCTATGTGTTCTACATCTTTTCGTGGGATAACTTGATATGCACCTTTATTATAAGCAGGTGCAACTGTAAAATTCTTAGAAGCTTCAGCTTTCCAAGAGTTATCAACAGGTGTTTCACGACAAGAGACACCCGTATAAGAAGGATACTTTTCATTGAATTCATCAATTCGTTGCTGAGCATAAGTTTTTCGAACTTCCATCGGCTTAAATTCTTGTTTGATTTTACGTCTTGGAGTAAGAGCTTTTGTTTTGCGTTTACGGCCGTAGTGATCGTAACGTATCGATCCTATGTAGTTCATATATTACCTGGAGCCTCTATGAGTAATAACGCCATATCCTTAGATTCTTCTATTACTTCGAATTTGCCATTATGATGTTCTCTCGTAACTAATCCTGAGTTATAAGCTTTTTCAATATAGCTGTTTTGACCTAGAATATATACAATTTCTCCAGCCCATTTTTCGACTGCCATTTTACGCTTTTGATATTCTACTTGATCAGTGTATTGTGTCATCTGAACTCCTACCATTTTCAACCAACTCCATGTATTGTTTAAGTTTTAAATCCCAGATTAATTTAAACTCTGGGTTTTTAGCTTTGTCTCTAGCATTTCTTAGTGCGATTACTCTACGCAAAATCCTAGTAGTCCCAATCATTTTTGCCTTCATTGTAAGCATCCATAAGTGAAGAACCCGCGATATAATCTTGAGTTTCTTTATCAGTATAATACATGTTTTCTTCTTTAAAGCACTCTAAACTTCCTGGTGCTTGGTGACCTGCCTTTTTGACAGTGGCTGTAAGCTTGTTGTAATAGTTTTTTGGCTTTGAATAAACCCTCTTAACAGCACTTTTAAATTCTTTTTCAGCTCGAGCTTTTTCTGCTGCGGCCTTGATCATTTGCATTCTATCCATATACATTCCTCACTAAATAATATATATTATAACATACTTTAAACAAAAAGTAAAGGTTTTTTTTCAATTATTTTAAACTTCTTCAATAGTAATTCGATATTGCTTACCGTTTACATCTTTACACAAAATAGTTTTTCGTGTAGACTGCATCCAACCGGTTTTATGAAGATCCATTTTTACATTGTCAACATGACTAATTAAACCATGAGTATTTTCAGAATCTGATTGTAATCCTGGCTTAATAATTGTGTGAGCAATATAGTCGCAATATGCCATACTTACTCTAGGCGTATTCATTTTAGTAAAATCCTGTATCATACTACTGCCTCCCCGAACATGGATTTCCAACAAGTTGGAGTACAACCTGAGATCAAAAACTCTCTTTGATCCACAGTTGCCTCTGGAAGAAGATCTTGAATAAGACCATCTCCACGCAGGTACGACATGTACTGATCTTCAGTACATGCAATGTCCATTCCGTTTTGCTCGCCCGTTACGGGACTTGTTTTAATTACAGTTACCATCGCGTCATATTCTCCTGTGTATCCGCCGCACATATTATTTTACCCATACTTTATTGTATTTGGAAGGAAGATCATCACAAGAGTAATCATCACCATTTGCATAATTTACAACACCTACGCATTCATTAGTAGTATTAGACCAATAAACATCTGGCATATCTAATGCGCTTTCTACAGCATTGACTGCCACTCCAAAAATACCACCAGCCAATGCACCAATTACTACAGCTTTTACTTTATCTTTATTACTCAACATTACGCCGCCTCAATAATAGTTAGTGGACAATTCCAAAGATGACCATCAATTCTTACAACCGCTTTAGTTCGATTAATTTTAGTAACCTCACCAAATTGAACACCATTTCTAGATCCGTTAACTTTTACTTTAGAACCAACTGAAAGAGTAGATTTAACGGATCGAGCTTTCAAAGATCTTAGCTGCTTTTGCTTAGCATTTATCAAAGTAATAGCTTGATTCATTTCTTCAGTAGATGAAATGCTGTTGATTGCGTTTATTAGAGATTTTTTCATAAAGTTTTTCCTTTCCTTATCATTTAATATAGGTATATTCTATCATAGTTTTAAGCAAATGTAAACAGTTTTTTTCATTTATTTTACACTTTGTGTGACCAAAATTCAATATTGGGTACTCTAAAAACATTTGTCATATAGTTTTTTTTCAAGCTCGTATGCTTCTTGCTCCCATGGCGCTGTTTTGTATTGATTATCACTACACTCTTGACCTTTCCATTCAAGTGAATATCCATTAAGTTCACCACGAAGATATTGTTTAGCATGTACCATTTCATGAGCAAGAGTTTGCATCATCATTTCGTATGGGATTTTTTCTCCATCAGACTTTCTAGCTATCTGTATCGTGACATAACCTTCTTTTGTATCACCCCAACATAAACCCTGTGATTCATCATCTAATACTGTTTGAAATTTAACAAATATAACTTTAGACCACATACGATCAATTTTTAATTCTTTTGAAAGTTTTTGGACATAAGCCATTACTTTCTTCTTATGCTTAATTTGTCCTTTAAGAACAAATATGTTCAAGCGGCAGCTCCAATAAAGGCATAACGTGGGTTGGCACAAGAAATCATACTGACTTCATCAAAACCTAACAGAACAAAACCGTCCATAGGGTCGGTACCTGCTTCAAACATAACCAGGTCGTAACCGGCACGGAACTCTTTAACTTCTTTGATGTCTACTGGGATAACGTTCATTGTGATATTCATTTTGAGCCTTTCTGTATTAGTTAATATAAGTATATTCTATCACAGTTTTACACATATGTAAAGGTTTATTTTCACTTTTTTTAGATCTTTTTGTTATAGCCCATATAACTTTGGTGAATATATGGTTATAAGCTCGTCTTTTCCTTTCACTTTGATATTACCTATTTCATCGCATCTATATCCAGGAGGTAGTTGATTCTTAGTGAACGATGATATAATTGTTTTGTATTCTATATACTCATGCCGCGCTGCTGTAGCCTCAAGTCTAGCGGCAAGATTGACTGCATCTCCAATAACTGAATAGTCAAATCTGGATTCACTACCCATGTTACCAACAATACAATCACCGGTGTTAACGCCAGTACCAACATTAATGTCAGGCAAACCCCTGGCAGAATATAACTTTTTAAGTTCATTTGTTTTAGCCTCTATTTCTATCGCTGATTTAACTGCCATTTCAGCATGATTTTCGCACGGTAATGGCGCGTTCCAAAATGCCATTATACAGTCACCCATATATTTGTCGATGGTTCCACCGTTTGCCAATATGATCTTTGTCATAGCATCAAGGAATTCATTGACTAATTCTACTAATCCTTCAGGATCATCATTATTTTTATAGTGTTCAGATATAGGAGTAAACCCACATATATCCATAAATAAAAATGTCATTTCTTTTCTATCACCACCAAGCTTCAAAAGAGATGGATCATCTTGTAATTTTTGAACCATGTCGGGTGATAAGTATGTACCAAATTGTTTTTTGATTTCTTCTTTTAATTTAAATGTTACATAAAATCTATTAAAAGAAGCATGTGCAAATACTAAAACTGAAGCCATAATAGGATATAAAACATCTAATAGTATTAATGATTCCATCCAATACCAATAACCTATTGAAAACCAGCCAGCCATTAAACCTATAGATCCAATTGCAGAAAACCATATTGGAGTTTTATAAACAATAAGAAGAATTAGTAAACATGAAAGTAAAATAACAAATAGTTCTAATTGATCAGCATACCACGGTCTCTGGATTTGTATACCATTGACAACAGTTGAAATTAAATGCGCTTGTATATCATGAGGTAACATTGCACCAGTCGGTGTGGCTACGGGATTTATCAGGCCTCCAGCGCTAAGGCCAAGGATAATTATTTTATCGTTTGGTATTGGATCTCCAAATGATACTCGCTCATATTCGTTCCAGTAAGCTATTTGAACATTTGAATTTGGTGTTGTATACATAGGAGGAAGTGATCCCATTCGAACCCACTCGACTCCAGCTTCTTTTATTTTAATTGCTAAATTGGGTTGAAATTCAAATACTCTTAATACTTCTAATGCTACTGATGGATGTAAATAATTATTAGCTAATATGACTAATGGTGATTCTCTTACAATACCATCAACTGAAGGAGCAGTTGTAACTGTTCCAACTCCCTGTGCATTTTCTTTTATAATTGGATTACGTATACCTTTGTACGAGTATAGCCAATCAGAAGAAACTCCTTTACCAAGTTTACCAAATCCAATTGATGGTTTATCGCCTTGTGGTTGATTGCTTAATAATGCTGATAAAATCACATCTCGATTTAACATTGCTTCAGATAGTGTAGCATCTTGATCAAATCGATCTGGTTCGGTAAATCCCATATTAAAAACATATACGTTATTTTCTGGAGAATTGTTTAACCAATCAGCATAAATATTTCTACTAAATGGAAACTGACCATAAAAATTTAAAGCCTTTTCATCGATATCGACAATGACTATATTATCAGATTTAATAGGTTCTTGGTAAGATTGAAGAGAATCAAAATAGTTTAAACGAAATTGTTCAACTAGTTTGGGATCTAAAACTCTAGTTGATAATAATAAAGCTATGGTAAGTAAAACTACTTTCCAATTGTGCATATCACCAATCCTTTATTATATTTACCATTATTAGTATACCACACAATATATTTATTCCTACTATAATTGTTCGAACAACAGCTATAGCATTTTCACTATCAGGATTATACCCGTCTTCTTCATCAAAAGCGCCTAAAGAATGCTTCCATATTTGCCAATACTTTTTCATTGTTGTGTGACTGCAACATTACATCCACCTATTGTCAAACAATTTTGCATAAGATTGTATGACTGAGTTGGACCACCAGTTTGTATTAAATTTAAGTTTGTGGGTGATGTACCATCAAGAGTAACTGTTGCATTGTGTGCTCCATAATGTTGATGAATACTAACTTGATTTCCATCGTTATTAATCGTTAAATCTAAATCTTTATCACCAGAGCCAGCTTGAGTAAACCATACACTATTATTATCACTATTAATATCAATTTTTAATTCATGATTGGGATCAGCTGTACCAGACTTTTGTCCTCCTTTTACCCAATTATTGTCTCCAGTAATATTAATTTCCATTTCATGCCCAGGATCTTCATGTGTATCTCTGCTACAAGTTGTACTTGTAGAATATATAAATTTACATCCTTGACCTACATCAACGCTGTTTGAATCACCGTCAACATCTATCCAAATTTTATTAATATCAGTGCTATTAGTATTATTCCATTGTTCTACTACAATTTGATTATAATCACCATCTATTCCTTGATTTTTTTTAAGTACTTGATTGTTATTTCCTTCTTGTAAAACTGCAGTATCTAGTTGATAACCAGATAATACTGTATCAATCAAATTATAATCGCCCTTTTGCTGATATTCTAATTTAAGATTATCACCAGTTTGAGTTAAATATATTTCATTATCAGCCCAAACTACTCTAAAACTACCAATTACAACAAAAGCTACTAAAGCTAAAATAGTTGTTAATAAAATTCTTTTCATTATTGCACCTGTGTTATATTAATAATAATACCCTGTCCGTCTCCTAATATTATTTCAGATTCTTTTTGATCTGTAATAGTTCTAAGTGTTGCGTTTTGAGACAATAACATTGTTATGCTAATAACTCCATCAACATCTCTAAAAAATTTAACTGTTCCATCACCTTTATCTAATAAAGTATTATATTGACTATCAACGTCGAATCCTAATTTCGTTCCATCGAGAGCTACTTCACTAGATAAAGCACTTCTATCTAATGCAGTCTTTTTATCTAAGTCTAATACTATATCTAATATATCTTGTAAAAAGTCAACATCTAAATAATCTATATCTAATTCTGAAAACTCTAATTCGTCATAAGCCAAATAATCTGTTTCTAGTTCATTAAATTCTAAAAAGTCTACATCTAATATATTGTCACTTTCGTTTTCATTTAGTATACCTTCTTCAGCTTTAACTTCTTTTATTTCTTTTGGTTCTGATACAATAAAAATATTACTGATCATATTATTATCTATACCAGAAAGAACTACTGGTCTACTTGGAGCTGTATCATATGAAGATATGACTGATGCTTGATATGCCTCTTCTAAAGTGACAGTACCACCAGCATTAGATATTATTATTTTGCCAGAAGCCTTTCCAGTTTCTTCATCGGGTAAAAGTATGATCAACGATTGACCTATTTCATCAATCGTCGTTGTAAAATCTGTACCCAGTATAGCTATTTCTGCCGTGGGTGTTGATAAATTAATATTAGATTTATTTATTCTTTTACCACGACCAGATGAAAATCTAGCCGTGCCTTGTACCATACGAATAGCCATCTCAGACTTAGATGGATCTGGATCGTAATAAGCCTTATCAATATAAATTTTTGTGTGTTCTATAATTGATAATTCTTCTTCATCTAAAAACTCAATTAATATTCTACCATTACCAGTAATGGCTGTATCTTTTAACTCAATTCCTGGAGTAGAAACTTTAGATACTATTATTTCTTCGCCTCCGGTGCGAATAAGAGAAGCTACTCCAGTCTGTTCAGTTATATCTCCTATAAATTCGGCTGCAGTAGCCGAACTTATAAGAAATAAATTAGTTAGCGTCAGACTGAATAATATTAATATCCGAACGATCTGTAATGAAGGTTGCATCAAGTATTGCATTATTGGTAACTCCAGTTGTGGAACCAGTATTTTGTCCTACAAAAATAAAGTTGTAGTCACCAGTTACACCAACTGTTTGATTATTATCTGCGCCATCTTCCATTGTAGTTTGAACCCAGTTATCTGATCCAATTATATCCCAATTAAAAGTCGCATTAGTTGAATTAACAAATACATTTGTTGTATTATCGTCTCCTTGTATATCTAAATCCATGTCTAAAGAATCAGCTGATCCAGCAGTAGGATTCCAAGAACCCCAAAACGCAGTTTGGCCGCTATTAGTTCTTGACCACGTAGTTCCATTTACAGTCCAAAATTGTTCTGCATTGGATTGATTCCAAAGAGGAGTAGATATATTATAAACATCATCGTCATTACCAGCTCTAAATACAACTTCGTTAGTATTACCAACTATTGCAGAATCAATAGTTATAGTATCAGCAGTAGTTGCGACGCCAATTTTTTGATTCCATTTGTTATAGTTACCAGTAATAAAGTTATTAATAGTAGATCCAGTAGTAGCAATTGTACCAAACATTTTATTATAATCACCATCAAGTTTTAAGTCTAAATATGAATTAGAAACAGACATGGTCATATCTATTGACGTACCAGTAAAATCGTCTCCACCATATTTGTTACCAGCACCAATTTGCTGAATAGTAAGCTCAACATTGTCACCAGTTTGAGCTATCCATATTTCATTATCATTTGCATCGCTAAATGCATTTGACGTTAATATAATTCCTAATATTGCAAACAATCCACTTTTATTCATGTTCATCATTTTCTCCTGTTAACGGATGTTTTTCGTTTACCCCATCGTGCTGATGAGGATGCCTATGTCCATCCTTTATTACCCAAAGGCCTCTATCATGCCCTTGGTAAATTAACTCTAATACAGCTTCTTCAATTGCAGCTCGCGTAGCGTAAGTCACACTTTCGTTAAAGCCTATACCGTCTTCAATCTCGATAAGTTTAGTATCCATATCAACAAATCGAAATACATCATATCCACCACCTACAGACAAGATAGATTTTTTAGTCTGTACGTTCAACAAAATTTCACCCGTAAGAGTAGAGGTAGCTCTTAAACTTACGATTACCGAATCTCTTTTATACTGAGTTGAAGAACCAATACCTAAGTATCTAGCTCCTCTCCCTCCAGTCTCTAAGTTGGTATCATATCCTATAATACCACCTTCTAAAATTATCCCTGCAAAAAGCATAGGTTGAAGTTTTTTATCTTCAGCTGTTTTTTCAAACTCTTCTCTAGCTGATCTAATAATCTGTCTTTCTTTAACTAAATTATCAAGTCCAGCTCTTTCAACTACTCTAAACCATGTACCTTTACCGGCGGTTTTAAGTGCGTCAATAACAAATGCTTCAGCACCTTGTGTTACAGCAGTAGAAAAATCAGCTAAATTTTCTCTACTTTTTCTTTGTCCAGTTAAATCTTGAAACTCATAAACAGCAACAATGGGCTTAAATTTTGCTGCAGGTAAATTTGCTAATCTTTTAGAAGCTGGTAATGTTACAACTACTGCCTCTTCTACACATTCTCCATATTGTTTCATAAATGTCATAGTGCAACTATCTGTCATACTCGGAAAGCTTGAGCATCCAGTTAAAAATAACAATCCAATAACGAAAATATATTTCATTAGAAAGATCCAGCACCTATAGGAACATCAAGTGTTGTTGTTGTTCCATCCTCGCTCGTAACAGTAATCCTAATAATATCTGTTCCATCTTCTCCGCCTCCTACAATTGTTTCGTAAGTAATTGAATTGCCTTCTATATCGAAGGTTCCATATGTTGATGCAGTTTCATTACCAAACATATTGTCTACCAATTGCTTAGCAATTTGAGCATATATTCTACTTTCTAAATTTCTTAAAAATTTAGCTTGTGTTGTATTATTTGCAGCTCTTTCAGCTTTATCAATTGCTGCTTGTATATCTTCTCTAATTTTATCTTTTCTAGATTTCTCTTGATTTTCAATAGTTAACCAATGAGCTGAAGTTCCAACTCCACTAAATGACGGATTCTTAAATTTAAAAGTAATTCCATCTGCATTTGCGAGTGGACTTAACAATAGTGCTAAAATAAGTGCTGGCCAAAACAATATTGAAAACCAAACTAATGTTTTAATACTCCATTCATTTAATTTATCTAATATACTCATTTCTTTTTCTTTTTCCTCTCGTTTTCTTTATATTCTAATACTACATTTACTTTTTGTTGTAGTCTAATCATATCTTGATCAAGCATACGAGTTTGATCAATTACTCTTATAAGAGCAAAATGCATTTCTTCTAGTTTTGGCTCAATCTTTTCACCAATAAACCACCATACATAATATATAAAATAACCTAACCCAACCATCATTACAATAGGAAATCCATATTGTTGTATTGCGTCAACTAAGCTAAATTCTACTACAACTTCCATTATCTATTTCCAATTATAATATGGATTATCAAACCATCCCATATAGTAAGATAATACAAATATTCCACAAAAAATAATGACTATGGCTAACCCTTTCCAAGTGTCTGAATCACTCCAATCTTGTCCCGCTTGTATTTTTTTCCACGTTTTTCCATTTATTCTAGTCTCTTCTGACATCCAATTTCCCGTCCTCTACAAAATTTTCTGCACGGGCTATTCTTTCAATGTCTGGAGTTAACTCTAAAGCACTACTCACCAATAAATCTATTTTAATCATGTCGTTATTCATCGCTCTAGCGCGATTCTCCAGTGATTTACAAAACATGGTAAGTGTTCCTATTTGTTCTACTATACCATTTAATATTTGTTTTATCACTAAAAATATAAAAAAGCCCATGACAATACTTCCGGCGATAGGTGCACCCACATCGCCTATTAAATTAAATACTTCACCCATATTAGGTTGAAGTTGCTACACTTACTACTTTAAGTCCAGCGCCACCTTCTAAAGTTTCTGCGGGTAGTTTTTTTACAAGTTCAATTGTTTTAGATTGAACTGTCATTGTACCAACTACTGTTGATCCAGTTTTATGAGTCATAACTAAATCTCCTGCAGTACTATTATATACTCGTACTAATGTAGCATTACCTACTGCAGTTGCTGATGTTAAGTTAGTCTCACTTCCCATTAATCTGATTTTCATTCTTATCTCCTATTAGATATTTTCTAAGCGTGACATAAGTCTTTCCGCTCTGTTTGTTACTTGCTTATGCCATCTAGAATCTCTTCCTTCAACAGCTGCTTTTTTCCAGTCACCACTTTGCAAAGCCGCATTGTGATTTTTGAATTTACTTAATCTGGTTCTACCCATATTAAACATCATATTAGCAATTACTTGCTTTACTTCTTGAGGATATCCATCCCATGCTTCATGTAAGATCTTACAGTCTCTGATGACTGATTCAACGTCTCGTTCGAAACATTCAATTGTTCGTTCCTCTGACACTGCGGTTCCCACATCCATTCCAAACTCTGGATCAGATTTAAGGACCAGGTGGCCAATTCCAAATGTTGCGTACCCCAGATGATCTTTATAAATTTCATTAACCTGACCCTCGTCGATTATTAATTGTTCTCTTAATTGATCTATGTCAATATCAGTTTCTTTATTCCAAAACATAATTTACTCTCCGTTATAATTAAAATAATTCTAAAAAGTTAGATATAGGACTTTCAACTTCAGTTCCAAAATGATCAGCAAATGCAAATGGTGCACCACCAGGCGATCCTGAATAAAGCCAACTTGCTATTGCGTTACTTGTTCCATTATTATATAATTGAAAATCAGTAGCATCAGTTCGATTAAATGACGAATTTGGTGATCCTGAATTGTTACTCTGATCAACATAAAAATCTACTCGTGACCATCCACTATTAGTAAATGTGACAGAACCACTTGTTGCTTTTAATGTAAATACGAATGTAGCAGTATTTATATTACTAATAACACTAATTGCGACATTTCCTGATCCATAAGGACTGCTAAAGTTACCTAGTGGTCCACCACTAAGTGTACTAGTAGTCATATTCACAGGATAGCTGTAAAATTGAGTGACAGCAGTCCAGGTTGAACTAAATAAAACACTAGATGTTCCGTAAAAATCAGAAACTTGGATTTCACCAGAACTAGGAACTGAAGCTGGTCCTAAGCCTCCAGAATAGTATTCAGATAAAGATATTGGATTTGATCCTCCAAATTCAGTTTGAATATCACTAAAAGCTACTTGTCCAGTTGAT
>MDTC01064345.1_pt1 | contig 20607 bp, 19 predicted proteins | sample 811181 | NCBI WGS metagenome assembly MDTC01 (sample SAMN05326644, study PRJNA326480) | marine metagenome | isolation source: seawater | place: Pacific Ocean: North | collected 2011 | reverse complement strand
TACATGCTAAACTAAAAAAGTAAGAACGACCAGCAACCTAACTTCATATTTAAAAATTTTCATTTATGAAAAGTTTCCTTGGCATGCCTCAGGGTTTCAAGAATTGAATATTCAAATCTTTGTGAAGGTTCCAAGACATTTCCCTCAGCCCATTCGTTCCAGGCTTTAATCATTATAAAGCCCTTATTATTTTCGATTGATCTACTGTAAGCATGACTCAATAGCCTACCGAAATCTTGACTATTGAAATCTTCGAAAACAAAACCCCTGGTTCCATATCTCGGGGTATTATCCCAACCACTGAGAATTGTAGGAATATATTTCTTTAAATGAATTTTAGAATCTAAGTACTTCGCGTATTTCACGGCATACTCCGGATAAGAGATAACAGAGATCTTCTGAAACAGATTAAGCTGATCAATGATTAATTTAAAGATAGGAATCGTCCTAATTATATTTTGAATTTTTAGTTTTGCATATATCCCATTCAAGCGAGCGTCGCCAGGGGGATATCCCAATAAAAAATCAAACTCTTTTTCATTTTCTTGGCTTACATAATTATAAGGTGATGCAAAGAGAACATTGGGAAAACCATGTGCCGAGGAAATCTTTAAAAACCTTTGCTTGAATTCATTTATATTTAGCTGGTTAGGTTCATGTATGTAAAAAATTGGTTTCCCGTCAAATTTCGCATACCTGGAATCCTGAAAATGCCAACAGGCGTTCTCAGCAAGTTTATCGATCGTGGAATTAGTGTACTTTTGCTCATATATTATAGTTTTTTCATCACCACACCAAGACTTAGTCCAGTCTGCATTTACCCAACAAATGAAATATTCAACATCAATACCAGGATTGTTTCGTAAATTATTTATTGGAATGTTTAAGGCTGGAGTGTCTTCATCAAAAAAATAGTGATAAAATCCAAAACCATTCACTCCATATTTCCGGGCAATTTCAGATTGCCGGATTAATATCTTCGGATCACTCAAATCGTAAAAACCCAAATCAGATGGAAGGAATGGTTGTTTGTGTTTGGGGTATAGAGATGTAGCGTTTCGCGTAGTTACCCAATCCGTAAACCCCTCCCCCCAAAAAGAATTATTCATTTTATCGGGATGAAATTGTGGTAAATAAAATGAAAAAGTTTTCAAAACCTGATTTGATCCTAAAGATTAAACTCTAGGCCTCGTAGATAAACTTTTTATTCGAAGGGATGATTGCAGAAAAACAACCAAGCAAAAATAAATTAGAATTATGGAAGCAATATTCTTTCCCAATGGAATAAAGAAAAAAATGATCAATGTATGTCCATTAATAACGAAAATGACATTATAAATTAAAGAGAAAAAATTTCGCCCAAAAGGTAAACTTCCAATAATTCTTTCTTTGGCTGATAATCCATTGGAATTGGTTTTGTTTAAGTGATTACAACCCTCGGAAGCACCCTCCTGAAGTGATATAATTTTCTGAACGGAACCTAAGTCATGATTTAAAATAGAATAAAACAAATAACCCGTTGAGGAAATGAAAGTCAGCATCCAAATTTCTGCTGAATCAAAGTATAATCCGAATCCTAGAAAAAGTAAGCTGATTTTCAACAAGTCAGATATATGATCAATTCGTAATGCTTTCTTTCGCTCATTTGCCGTCATTCTTGCTAAAGTTCCGTCGACGAAATCCAAAAGATAGGCGACGAACCAAAATACAAAAAATAAATCAAGTCGTTCATTTAAAAGTGAAAAAAATGCAAGAATCGCAAAAATGAACGAAAAAGCGGTAACTGCATTGGGTGTTAGTCCAATTTTATTAAAAACTTTTGCTGTAGGGTAAGCCAAGGTGTACATCGCTGCCATAAGTGGATTATTAATGGCTAGTTTACTTGCATACTTAAGGTATGGATTAACCATATTCCTTTGTCCCAAAAAAGATTTTCAAACAAACGGATGAATTACATTTCATCACTCAATACTTTTGATCCTCTCATGTGTTACCTCCGATTCCAAGTCCTCAGTCGTATCAATCTCTATCCAAGGATGTCGTATTGGCACGGATTTGATTTTTCCTCCCTGATTAACAATCTCCATCAAAAGATCCGTCATGTAGGCATTTTCGGGTTTTTTGTCCAATATGGAACCTTTCTCGCAACCATCTTTGAAGGTAGAACTTAAAACCTCCAATCCCTTGGCGGTAAATTTCATCAATCCCATATATTGCCCTTCAATTTCATCGATACTTTTCGGTTTGCGTCCTATTTCATAAATAGAACCTTCTTTGGTCAATTTTAAGCTTTCTGCATCTTGTAGAGGATCATCGCTTCTGGCCCGCCAGTAGTTCTCCCAATCCGTGTCGATCGTAACGGCAATATCAGACTTACACTTCAGTAAGGCTTCCAAAATTTTGCCTGAATAAACGATATCTCCATAAGATACAATTACCTCTCCCGAAAGCTCTTCCTCTGCACAAAAAAGCGTCCAAACCATATTGGTTTCAGCGTAACGATCATTAGTCCTCAGTCGCGTCCCCTTTCCTTCCAACATTTCGGATCGATAACCGCCAATCACAACAACCTCATCAATGCCACGAGATTTGAGAATCGAAATTTGACGATCAATCAAACTAACACCTGCAACTTTCACCAAACACTTTGGGCGATCGAGAGTATAAGGTCGCAAGCGTGAACCTTCCCCTGCAGCTAATATTATTGCTTTCATTTACTAGTATCACCAAACAAAATTTTCCGGGCACGCTCAATATCAGAAGCTACAAAGGTTTTTTCACGCTCAGGATGCCACATCCAAGCCTCCCAAGGTTTACCTAACCTACGAATTGCCTCGATAGTCCCATCAGTTGCCACAGCTGTAACTTCGTACCCATCCGGACAACCCGAAAGGCAAAATTCATGATAACTATTTACTTCTAGGGCATACTCATCACTACTGAATTTGGGTTGAAGTGGATGACGGCTCGCCACGTGACCCTTTACTGGTTGAAGTTTTTCTCCAGCGTAACAGCCCATCATTTGCATGCCACGACAAATTCCAAGCACAGGAAGCGTTCGATCGGATGCATACCTCAACAAAGCTCTCTCTGTAGCATCACGAGATAGGCAATTGCCAATATCATTCCCGCCACTCAAGACAACGGCTTGTGGGACAAGTTTTTCCAACCAATTATCGAGCCGTCCAATTGAGTGCAATGAATTTGGCACGGGGAAAGCCAAAACTCCCACTTGGCTAAGCCATTCAACCATCCGTTGATCAAGTGAATCGCGTGACTCGCAACGGGTCTCCACCCAATCGATTCGTTGACTAACTACAACGCGTAATCTTTGATCGTGAGCCCTCAATTGCATGCCTTCCTTGCGATCAATACATAAATATTGCAAAATTGATCGGCAAAAAACCGCATAAGGTATTTCTGTAAAACTTGGCCTAATGGAGACATACAATATCCCTCTGCTCGGGCTTTATTTTCGTCGAAAACTTTGTGCGAATGTGAACGAAAGAATGAAAACTTATACAAAATGGGCATATTCTCAACTGGCGAAACGGTATCAATGACAAAACCAGCTCGTTCGAAGACTGAAGTGAATTCCCTGCGGGTTAAGTTTAGTTTATGGAATTCTCCTTGGGTGCTTTTTCCACACTTGCGGGCTGCAAGCCAGTCACTTAAACGAGTCTGTAAGTTATCAGCCCTAAATGAAGCACATATAAATCCTCCAACTTGAAGGACTCTCCAACTCTCTTTTACTGCTTCTTCTAAGGTATGTTCCAAATTGTGATACAAACCAAATGCAAGAAGGTAACGAAATTCTTCGTCAGCAAATCTTAACGAGGAAATGTCACCAACTTCAACCTTCAACGCTTGGTCAGCTTCTCGAAGCTTCCTTACTGCCACCTCAACAAAATCAATGCCCGTGATGTCATGTCCATGTTGATGGAAATATCGAAGAATACGACCGGCTCCGCAACCAGCCTCCAGAATCGGACCATCATTGGAAGATACAGCCTGCAAGGCGTACTTCAAAGGATAGGCAGCTAGGTTCGTCATGGCAAAGTCCGCGGGAATATCAGCCCATCGGGAAGTCCAGTATTCCTTGACACCGCTCGCTCTATAGGTTGTGCGCATAAATCAAAATAACCCTGCCTTTAATTTTTTAGGTCTTCCCGGGGCCACCAAGAATAGCCAAGTGCTTAAGTATCGGATGAATGACATAATAAACCTTGCCACCCTGATTGCATGGCAACTCACCGGACCACTGTCCGCATTTTTGATATGCCATCAATGTATCGACTAGCACACGGGCTCTCGCTGCTGCATCATAAACATGATCTATTTCCTTACATCCTCCTTCGGGAGCAGGAAATTTTCGACGAGCGAGAATTGGTCCACAATCGATCTCTTCCGTAAGAAAAATCGCGGACGCACCCAATGAGCCTTCTTCAAGCAAGCTGTAGTAATTTGTCGTACTTCCTTTAAAATCGGGAAGATAACCGCCATGAACATGTAAAAACCGCTTGCCGAGTTCAAGTACTTTTCTACGCAACAGAACGCCACCATAACCGGAATAGATCAACACCGAAGGACTACTAATAGAAATTAAATCCATCACTTCGGGGGCGTGAATATCACGAGAATCGGCCAAGGTATAACTAATACCGAGTCTATCCAACCAGGGCAGTAAAGGAGCGGTAGGATCAAAATTCACTTCGCTCCAGCATCCGTCAGGTTCTGAAGAAATTACGCGACTCGCTTGGTTCCTCTCCGCTTGCCCCAACTTCGGCTCCTCCGATTCATCATCCAGCACAAGAGTCCAAGCGGGTAAAATCTCATGTCTTTCCAATGCGGCGAGATAAGCACGAGTTCGCGAAGTGTTAGCCGCAATCAGACCGAAGTTATTCGACATTTAAATAAATCTCGTTGCTTGCGGCCAACTTTTGCACGGCAAAAAGTTCGACGATGGTTCCCATGCCCCAATTCCCATAGCTGTCGTTTCCGAGAAGAATCTCCTTGGGTAATGAAAGGAGCAAATCATTCAGCTTCAACAGTGTACTGAGATATTGCAATCCGCCTTGCTGCAAGTAGGACAAGGAAAGAATCAAGGAAAAACATTGATAAAGACGAATGTCATCGTCTTTCCCCACCCCCTTGCGAAAACCCGGCAAATATTCCACGCGTAACTTCTTGCTCACCTCAAAACGCTGAAGCAACCGATCGACCCAAGCCAAAGCCTCATTGGATTCATCGGAGTTTTTTTCATAAATCAAAATAATGGATAATACGGACTCGAGTAATTCCATCGTTTGAACATTATTTTCGTTGGGAAAACTCGTCGGTAATGGAATCTTTTTTATTGCAGGCAGAATCTTGGGTGGAGTGCCTAACAGTTCTCGAATGATAGGAACGGGGGATCCTTTGCCATCCATCATCAATTCACACAATTTCGCATGCGCACAGCCCCCAAGTGATTTCGAGGGAACCAATGATGTATCAAATACTTCTCGCAACCGATTCAAACGGGAATGCATGTAATCGTGAAGAAAGGCTTCCCCTCCAAACTGAGAATAGGTGTAGGAATGCGGCTCTTGCAAACGATTGATGGAACTGTACGGATAGCTCATAATTAGCTAATAAGCCGATCGGCAATCGCTCCGGCATGAGCCAATAATTCCCGCCGGCTTCCCGTATTGGTGATTAACAAATCCGGCTGCTCTGGGCGAATGAACTCCAAATCTAAGCCAGCCACATCGCGAATCTCCCCCTTTTGATAGCGGGCGTAAATTACCTTCACATCACGTTCCATGATTTGCTCCAAGGGGGCGTCGATGAAAACCTCGTAGTAGGAAGAAAGATTTTCACGGCACCAACTGCGGGATTCGGGGAAAATTGAAAGAATTGCGCACACCACATGAATCTCCTGTTCATCAAGGAAAGCACAAATACGGCAAATACGTTCTGCATTTGTTCGCCTGCTTGCAAGGTCGTGGCTTACATCGTTGCCAAATAGCTCGCGCACGCGGTCACCATCGAGCAGAACTACATGCTTTCCCCGCTTGCGTACCTCATCAACTATTTCCTCCGAAAGCGTTGTTTTCCCCGAACCAGAAAGACCTATAACCCAAGCAACCATATTCTTAAGCAATCATGAATGCAGAGGCGAAATAAAACCGACCGCACAGTCCAACCTAAGTCTGCTCGCCTTAACAAGCCTGTCAAAACGTTGTTCGCCACAACCAATTGCCGCAGGAATTCCGAATTCAGCACAACGAATGGCCATGTGCGAATTAGCACCTCCATACTTCGTCACTAGTCCGGCAATCGCATGAGCGAAAATCCAGTCATACCCCGGATCCGCATTTTCAATCAATACGATGCGACCAGACAGCCTGGGCATCACTTGATTAAGTCTCAAATGAATCGCCTCGGCACTGACTTTCTTGGAAGTAATGAAATTAGGCTGACTGACCTGAAACGGAACGACATGAACTCCAGACTCATCGCATAGTACTTGGGGAAGTCGAATAGCTGTAGTTAAGGAATGACGATTAGCATTCAATTCCGAAATTTCCCTTAATCGCTCTTCGACACCACGCCCATCGCTTTCAACGCCAATTTTCAAAATTTCATCAACTGGAACATGAGACATCTCGTCGCGGCTCAACCCATTCTTTTCGCCAAATTCGGCAATCAGCTCAAGCATTACACTCACTGAGCGAGTGAAAACAAACTTTCCATACTCTCGTCCGGCAATCGCATCCGAAATATAGGAAAGCAAATTCTCACTATTAAAATTGCCGAAACCCGATTCATCAAACATTGAATAGATCGCATTACTTTGCTCCACGGAAAAACGAAAAGGGCTTTGTTCCTGGATAATGCTTTGAGACTCAACCACAGTCGATTCAAGTGACTCCATTTGATCATAGCGAGGCGAAAGGATATCATAAGTTCCGGGCCTAAGATGACCGTAACGATTCATAAAATCCGACCGTAAAACTTTACCGGTCCGTAAAGAATGCATGTCATCAAGCAACTCTCCAGCAACAGTACGCACACCACCGAGCAAAAGGTGAACTTCATCCTCTGAAAGTACTCCGCGGGAAACCAACGAAAGCAAAAGACTATGGGCCATAAAACCATGCCGGGCAAGGATCGAGAAAGGTACCGTTCCAAAATGAATACAATCCCGGATTAATCGTTTGAGACCCAACGGGCCGCTTGCGGTTCCCGGCAAATCACTTGCAGACAATTGGTTGATTAATTTCAGGGCAGCGGTAATAGATCCATTGCCATTTCCCATCAAGAGAGGTTGAGTCAGACTCAGAAGTTCCTGACGATATAATACCCGCTCACTATTCGTAAGACAACTTGCTTGCCTTCGCATTCGCTCTTCCAAGTCAAATGTGAAAGTGGTAATTGCGATGTCGAACTCTACCTTATCATGCAATTCCGGTTGCCCGCCCAACTTTTGCACCCACTCATCCACTAATTTTTGCGAGATATCATAAGACAAGGAAGCGGGTAAGTAAGAATGAAAACTAAGCCTTGTATCAATGAAAGGTTGTCCCGCCAAAGATACCATAAGAGACTGGCCTGCGGGGACGGCATACCCCATGGTTTCACGAGCAATCCGCCATGCATCATCGGTAATTAAACCTTGATACAAAGATAAGGACAAGGCCCGCGGCGCGCGACCGATCATCTCCGCGGGATTCCAATCCGGCATTTGCCCAAAGACGGTTGTACGTCCAAATATTCCAGGCATTGGGCGATATCGATCACGAACAAATTTCCGCACCCCCTGAAGTTCAGAATCGATAAAACGGACAACACGACGATTCCAATTCGGCTGCGTGGTAATAAATCGAACCTGTAAAAGATATGGCTGTAAATTTTTATCGATTGCAAATTCAATATCTAAAAAATTACTTACAACGATTTGCTCAAGTTCCCTTACCGCTGACAGCAAGTGCTTAAAGCGGTCAGAACGGATGTCACTGAAAGAATTGCGATGAATATACAAGGTTCGATTTGAGTATTCGCCTGCCCCTGATGTCACCGTATTTGTCGTGCCACTAATATCATCATAATTTACAACATAATAAGGTGCCCCAGTATTAAGATCATGAGTAAAAACAACACCACTACTCGTTACATCCGTGACCATTTCTTGGATGAGAACCTCTTCACCATCACTGCCAGTGCCTTTCTCCTCATAGCTTGAAATTACCTCGGAAATTGCGGCCTTCAAGGCGACTGCATCATTGGCGGGAACATTGAGAACAGACTCATACTCACCAGCCCGTGCTGACCTCTCTCCATCCTCATCGGATGCCGAAGAACGAACGACTAATTTCATGTTGCCAAAACAATCATGGATATCCCTCAGGCACTGCTCTGGAGAATCAAACCACTCACGCACATCGATCAGCAGTAACTTGGGCACTACGAATGTATTACCGGAAAGAATATTGGCTACTCTTGATAATGCCTGCCCTTTCGTGCAATTTTGAATCAGTGGATGCCCGAGCATAACTAAACTACTTTCCTTCCCATGGCTAAATCCAAGAGAAAAGTAATCATAACATCAGGTTTTCCAAGATTTCTTTTTAACCAATTATCTTTCAAGGTTTGAGTATGTTTGGAACTCCACCACTTTTGAGGGTCCTGATATACTTTACTTAAATGTTCAGCGGCGGAATCGGGAGAGATATGAGCGATCCCAGCATCGATTAGGTCGTCATAAAAGTCAGAATGCTCATCGCACAAAAACTTAGAATTAGGGTCAAAGAAGAAGATTGTGGGAATATTCATCATTAACGACTCCAGATAGCTAGTTGAAGGTGAATCTATGACCACAATATGTGCGGAGGCCATTTGTTGCCTGCAGGAATCCCCTTTAAATTTCATTGATTCGAGGTGTTCGACACCGTCCAAATGCTTTTTGAGTATTCTTTCCTTATCAAATCTAAAAAGAGGTATGTTATAGTCTTTCGGATAACCCCTGTAACTTATCTCGGATTTCAGTTCGTTAGGTATTGAGTTAAAAAAACTTTTAACGAAACTTATATGTTTCATTGCTCCTCTTTCCCAATTTGAATAAAATGAAGAATAATAAGTATACGAAGCACAAATAGGATAACTGACATATAATATCCTATATTTTTTCGAGGTTGAAAGTTTAGCTTTAAATTCAAACAAACTTGCCGATTGCAAAAACCTTTTGTCATCAGTTTTCCATCCTAGGGTTAAATATAAATCAACTAAATCAGCCTTAAGACTTACGATATCTCCAACGAAAGGGTGGAAAAAGCAATTATGTTCATTGTATAATGTCTTCACGCCTCTTATTTCATAAGCAAAAGCCCTGAATAGATTTATAGAGGTGGAACCCAGCCATGCCTCAGAGATAATATACTTTAATTTTTTATTTGAAGCTAAAATTCTAGCATTATCACGCTCGATATCACTAAATCCTTCGATGTAGCACTTCGGCATTAAATATTTTAATGATTCAAAGAAAAAGCGATCAAAGCGATCCATGCTTGCTTCTGTTTCGATTAGTAAATCTCTACCTTTTTCATTAACATCTAAGGTGGAGACTAACCTTGGAATTTTTATAGAAGAAATTCTTCCGTATGATAGTAACTTTAAAAATATTTCGTGTCGCTTTGAGAAATAGCATCCCATCAAACCAACAGTCTTACTTTTGTTTACCAAATCAAAAAGATTTATAAATTTACCTAATACAAATAAAAAAATATTTCCCTTCAAAATACGATGACAGAAACCAAGAATTCTTTTTATGTGTCGATTTCCTTTTTTTGAATGTTCTTCATCATAATTAAATTCTTCGAAAAGATCAGGGTAAAAACAATTTATATACAAAGCAAATATCTGCTCCTGCCCATGCCATGAGGCACTAATCAAGTCCCTCTGCTCTTCAAATGTATTTGGTATTTTAAAACTATTTTCGGACAAGATTTTACAAAAGTAATCATCTGAATTGAAATTATTCTCAAAAGTAGTAAATGATTGATGTAATGTCGTAATCATCCTTAACAACCCGAGTGACAATGCTTTTCTCCAAAATTCAAGTGAGTAATTTCCACCATGAATGAGATTTAGTCGTTTTGAGATGTTTTTAACATAGCTATTGTATCGTGTTTCTACCTCTTTCCAGTGATCGGTAAAATCGTTCCTATTATTGATATTAAAGTCCGAAATATTCTCAGTATCCACATCAAAACCTAATGAATCAGAACAGAGTGAACTGTTAAATTTATTTTCAAGGTTTTGATTAATTTTTTCCTTAAAATTAATCGGTGATACTATATAGTTATTAATTTTTAAACAGAAGTTTTATATATTTTTTATATTACATTACCCGAATATTATATACTCATCTCTAAGCAATACCTTTTAAAAATAAAAGAGGTAATAACGAAGATTTATAAATTATAGAAATAATGCTTTATTTAAAATGAATTAAAGGCCTAAAAATAAATTAGATACCAAAAGTACTGCATTAAAATAAATGCAAGTAATTTGAATGCTGTTCACCTTTTTTAAATTTTATTCGTCAATGCAGCATAATACTAATAAAAGTTTCACTTACAGGTTCTTAGGGTTAGCTTTTGCAATGAGATACTCCACCAATTCCCAGTCATCCTCATTGTCAATATCAACCGAAGTTCTTCGCGACATCAAATAAGCAATGGTTTTATTACCCAAGAAAGGATCAGGTTCAATGGATGATGTCAAATGAAGTTTTGAGCTTATGTATATAGCTCCATTCAAAGAGTAGTACTTTGGAGATGACTGTCGGTTCGTGTCCTTTATAGGCGGAAGTAGTGGAATAATTTCATTATGATCATTCAACTCAAACATCCATTGTGGTGACTTGCATTGCTCGGTTACGGACACGCATGCGAGCGATTGAGAATGTAAAAAGAGTTCGTATGCTTCACAAATTTGACTTGAACTACGAAGAGGTGATGTGGGTTGAAGAAGTATGAGATGATCGCAGGCAGGTAATGCATTAACTGCATGCATAACAACTTCGTTTCTCGTAGATTCATCCATTGCCAACTCCTTTGGACGCATAAAAGGTACGCAGGCACCCAATCCTTTCGCAATCTCCGCAATCTCTTCATCTTCCGTACTAACAACAACTTCATCAATGTATTTTGCATGTAGCGCAGCGTTAATCGTCCAAGAAATCAGAGGTTTTCCAGCAAGATTTCTTATATTTTTACGAGAAATACCTTTTGAGCCTCCGCGGGCGGGAATTAAAGCAATAACTTTAGGTTTGAGCATCGTAATCTTGAAGAATATCCCTGAGAGAATCAGTAATCGAAATCATTTCTTCATCCGTCAAAGCCAATGAAGTAGGCAACGAAAGACCCTTGGATGAAATGGAATCGCTATAAGTGAAATCCAAGGATCCACGATAATGGCGATATGGAGGCATTTGGTTCAAAGGGTAGAAAAACGGTCGGGTATCAACACCCCGGCACAACAATTCAGACATCACAAAATCACGATCCACACCTTTGGTTAAAACGATAGAAAACAACCAATTGGAATGCAGTGAATGAACAGGTTCTTGGGGAAATTTTTCAATAGCATCAATTCCATTCAATAAGTCTTTGTACATAATTGAAATTCTAAGTTTCTTATCCAAAATTAAAGAAAACTTCTCCATTTGAGCCACACCGATTGCAGCCTGTAAGTTTGTTAAGCGGTAATTATAACCTACTCTATCGTGCCAATAACGCTTTTCGGCGGACATTCCATGATCTCTTAAAATGCGTGCATGCTTTGCATAATTCTGTTGGCGAAACAAAACCATTCCACCTTCACCCGTTGAAATTGTCTTATTGCCAAAAAAACTAAATGTTGCTGCATCTCCAAATGTTCCAACTCTCCGGCCTTTCCATTCACTTCCGAGTGCCTCTGCACAATCCTCCACTAAGAACAATTGATGCACTCTGCAAAGCTCAACCAAAGCATGCATGTTACATGGTTGGCCATAAAGATGCACAGGCATGATCGCTTTTGTATTCGAAGTTATCAACTTTTCAGCCTCAACTGGATCAATACACCAAGAATCTTTATCAATTTCGCAGAACACCGGATGAGCTCCAGCATGAATAATCGCATTTGCAGAGGCTGCAAAGGTAATATTGGGAACAATCACCTCATCTCCCTGGGTTACGCCCAAGGAAACAAGAGCAAGATGCAGAGCTACCGATCCATTACTTACAGCGAGGGCTTGCATTCCCGGATGAAATTCTTCGAAAACCGTTTCAAAACTTCGCACGTACTTGCCCTGAGAGGAAATCCAATTCGATTCGATGCATTCCGTAACATATTTTAGCTCATTACCAAGCATCTTCGGTTCAAGGACCGGAATTCTGAAATTCCCCGAGGAATCGGCAACATCCACCAAAACCCCATTTTCATCAACCAATGGAATGTGACTTATTTTTGTGGAAAATCTTTCCCTAATGATCTTGGTATCCGAATCAATTGAAAGAGAAACAAAATGTTCATTCATAACGGAATCAACTGTATCGTCAATTGAGGCACCGCGAAGAAGAGCTCTTCTGATGTCACCGTCGGTCAACAATCCGATTATTTTCAAATCTTCCACAACATAGCAAATCCCCTTAGCGAAAGCATCCATAACCACCAATGCATCTCTAATGGATACCGATTGTGCCACTATTGGATGCTTTTCTCTCAAGAAAGCAATATTCTCTCTGTAAGCTCTACCTGTCTCTTAAGCTCGCCAACACTTACACCATAAACCTCTAATGTATAGTAAGTTAAATCTTTCCGTATGTAAGGCCAGAACCAAGAATCAGTCGTTACCGGTTCATTTGAATCCGACAAACCGTCGTTGTCGCTCAGGTGATAAGCGAAAGTGTACTCATTCGCCATTTCGATAAATTCAATTTTGGAAAAGGCGAGAGAATTTGAAGAAACATTCAGGTGAGCCACATCCAAGAGTAATGAAACATTTTCAGGAGTATTCCGCATGACAAAGGAGCATTCATGATGATCTGCCATCAGGAAAGGATTGCCATCGAAAGCTTTCTGGTTTGTCGAAGAAAGCACATTGTTCTCTATGAGTAACCGAATTCCCAAACGAGAGGCAAATTGCGAAAGTTCATTAACTCTTTCCAGGAAAAGGTTTAAGCCAATTTCTCTGTCTACAACCGATCCTACCTTAAATTCCTCACCTAAATCCCTCACATTCGGGTCCAGCAGAAAACCTGCATGAAAGCTGTATAGCCCGAGTCCCAAGATCGACGCCAACTCAATTGCGCGAATCGCGTGCAACATGCTTTTATTCGCAACATCTTCCACTAAGCTCGCCAGATTAAACACAAAAGGATCTGCGGGAGGGGGAAAATAATTATGAATCTGAATATCACATTTTTGTGCCATTAAGGAAAGCCGTGCAGTACAATGAGGATCGTACTTGCCGCCTGAAAATTCGATGAAGCGCATGCCATTGTCCACCAATCTCTCTGCAGATTCAAATGCCGTCGAATTGCTCCAACCACCTGTGGATAAGTAAATCACCTAGAATCCACTATTTTTTGAAATTGAGCATATGAACTTATCTCTATCGTGGAATTGCCCTTTTTAAGTATAGCTCCTCGAAATGGTGGAAACTCCATTGACCTGATAAACGCTTCAGTTTGGCCCTCGGACCAAGTTTCATCTATCATTCCATCGTACGGAACCCTTCGAGGATAATAACTACCTCCTTTAGGCATTGGATGTGAGATAATCCTGCCCTTCAACAAATCAGAGAAAAAATCATCAAAGCAGGCAATAAATTTGCCGGCTAATCGATGGTACAAAGAAAACGCGGTCTCATCGGGCGAAATCGCTACTTTCTCTTGGTACAAAATTTCACCAGCGTCTACTTCTTCAATAATATCATGAATCGTTATACCAGTAAATTTTTCTCGTTTAATAATTACCCAAGGACAAGAAAAACAACCCTTATATTCGGGCAAAAGCGAAGGATGCAAATTGATGGATCTAAACTTAACGAGATTGAGTATTGAGCGAGGAATTATCCTTCTTCCATACAAAGATAAAAAATAATCTGGTTTGAACAGTGAAACCTTTTTCGCCAATTTATTGTAAGGAAGATTAAAATGTTTTATTTGCAAATCCTTCAGATAATTTAGAAAAGCTGTGTTCCCCTCAGTATGATAAGTGTTGATCAATAGATTCTTTGGGTCAACCGAATGGTTTTCCAAGATTTTCCTAACAATGGAATGAGCAACGATTCCATAACCATCGACGAAAATATTCATGAAAAATCATTCGCTGATACTATATCATCTTCACTTTTATCAACGGATAACTTCAAACCGATTATAAAACCCATCATCTCGCTCCCCAAACCTGAACCCGGTCTTTTCAAGGTAAGATGGTCTTTTGTCAAAACAGTTCCCGCCGACGCGCTTTTTCTCATAACAATACTCTTTCGAGAGACCTTGGACATTTGAAGCTCCTCGGACTGACAACATTTAACGGGAGATCCCAACATTACTCCTGCCCTTCCGATCGCCTCCGATAGAATCCTGAATTCCTCAGGGGTGGATGAGGCAAGGTGATCGGGACCCTCAAGTTTTTTATCCAAAGTAAAATGCTTTTCGATAACTTGGGCTCCCAAAGCTATAGATAAAATCGACGCCTCATTACCGACCGAATGATCAGAATATCCTACTGGTAGCTGGAACGCTTGGCGTAATGTTTTCAAGACTCGCATATTCAGGCTCTCGTCCGCGCATGGATAATTGGAAACACAATGAAGCAAAACCACATCTTTGTGGATTTTCGATTTGTAAATTCTAAGCGTGTTCTCGATTTCACCAAGAGTTGCCATTCCAACCGATACGATTGATGGTTTTCCGGTAGATGCAATGTACTCATGGAGAGGAAGATCGACAAGGTCAGCGGAGGCAGTTTTAAATAACTCCACATCAAGTTCCTCATGGAGAAAACGAGCGCTTTTCACATCATATGGGGTGGATAAAAAAATGATGTTCCTGGACACGCAATAATCCTTCAAAAGGAAATGATTATCTCTTGAAAGTTCCAAGCTTTTAATCATTTCGTAATGAGTTTCCTCCACTGAGGTCGTGCTCTCTTGATACTTAACCTTTGGCGTTTCCTTTGACACCAAACTTTTGGCATTGAAAGTTTGAAACTTCACTGCATCCGCTCCAGATTGCTTTGCCTCGTCAATCATCTGCTTTGCAAGAATCATATCACCATTATGATTAACGCCGATTTCGGCGATAATGAAACACTTTGATAAACGAGTAAAAAAATTCTCCATAAAATTTTACAAATTACCTAAAGAGATGCCTTCTGAGCCAGCAAACGTATAAACGGTCTGTGGTCGTGGGAAGTCACCTCTGACAAATAATTAAGTTTGAGCAAAAATTTTACTACCGCAGGAACTTTTAAGAATATGATCAAAAACAGCTTAAGAATCCTCGTTTTTAAATGGTTTAATTTTCGAATTATTGGAACGGGGTTCTTCTTGTCTTCATTTTTGCGATCGGTCATAGCTTTACTTGAATTATAAAGCTGCAAATCAATAATCTTAAATCCGATACCTTCGAATAGCGTTGACAGACCCTTGGTAGAGAAAAATAGGGTGTGAGGAGGGTAGAAATTCTCAAGTTCCAACTGAAACGGAACCTCAATAAAAATATATCCTCTCACTTTTAAAGTCCGAGCGCACTTTTTGAGCATATTTTGAAGACTGGAAGGATTTATATGCTCAAGCGTGTGGCTCATATGAATGAGATCCAATGAGTTTTCTCTAAATTTTTTACTTATTGATTCGGGTTCTGCAAAGGATCCGACCCTCTTGCCTCCAAATTTTTTAATAATTGGCGATTCGACCTGATCAAAATAATGAAAATCTATTTTATTGGATAGTAGGGAAAGGGCAGGTAATAGGCTGGTAATGTTACTTCCGATCTCAAGTACCTGCATGCATTGGGACATGTCTAGAAAGTTTTTCAAATATAGGACTTGTGAAAAATATCTACCGTTTGAGTGTGGCATTAGTCTGTGGTAGAGACTAATTTTCTGTGGATATCCTTTGTAAAGCGTTAAATAGAAATCATCTAACTCGTCATTATTAATACTTGGATAAACGAAACAAGATTCACAGCTTTCACAAATGTAGATTTTCTTTTCCGTAAATGTATCCACGCATACATCTTCTGGTATTGTGGGTGATTTCACATAATCCAAGTAAGGCTTTGCACTTTCTTTTTGATTACAAATATTACAATTAACCGCGACCATTCTAATTTAGCTTGGCAATACTTATGTTATTGTCTTGAATTTTTTTAGCAATAATTGGTTGATAACTTTCAGGATATTTGCTTTCAAGGCCATGACTAATGAAATCATTGTAACCGATAGTTTTATTGGCGACTCTTGATTTTTGATGCTTAATATACTTACTTAAAAATTGATTGTCAGGAGACACCTCCCATTGGTACATAAACTTTGCCTTATCATCAGGCACCTCTTCGATTTGATGCTTTTGATTTAAGCGTGCGGTTGGTTTTGAAGCCCTGTGGAGCAGGTTTCCATGAAAGACCAAGAGATCACCTGCCTTTACATTCAGCCTCATTTTCTTCTGTAAAAAACTATTCTGAAATTTTTGAGCCATCAACTGAATAACTGACGTTTTTCCTTTTCTTTTCATGGAAAAAGATAGCGGGAACTTATAACCCAAAAAGCCTGGCTTGTGAGATTTTGGAATAATTTCCAAACCCCCTCCCCACTCTAATGTATCATCTTGTAAATAAATACCGCATTTTGAAATTTGATAGTCCTCATCATAAATGAATTGGGTGCTGTTAAGAAGAGATTGTGAGTCTCTGTGCCAAACCTGACTGTGCAAATTGTATGTTAGACTGTAAAAAGGGATTAATTTGTATGACCCAATTGCCTCCGAAACTTTTTCATGAACAGTCGCTAAAAAAGGTACCTTAGACACAGACTCAAAAGAGAGGAACTCCTTTGTAAACATATGGTTTTTTTTCTGCTTTTTAAAAAAGTCCAACAACTGGTGCCTGATTTCAGTCACATCACTGGCAGATATTACATTTTCAAAATACATGAATCCATTATCTAAAAATTTTTTATTTATGTTCATAAATTTCACTTTAACTGAGCTTATCAGCAACAAATTCTCTGTACGGATTATCAGCCTTAATTAGACTATCATAAGTTTCGTCTGTAACAATAGAACCTTTTTCTAAAATTATAATTTTATCACAAACTCTAAAAAGATTTTTTTTATGAGTAATAAAAATCATCGTTTTATTTGGGAAGCATAGTTTAATTGAATCAATTAATTGAGTTTCCGTAATACCATCAAGCGCACTAGTTGCTTCGTCAAAAATTAGTATTTCAGGGTCATTATACAGAGCTCTAGCTATACCCAATCGCTGACGCTGACCTCCTGAAAGTTTTGATCCTCTCTCCCCTATCATTGTCTGGTAACCCAAGGGAAGTTCATTAGATATAAAGTCATCCATCAGTACAGCCTTCGCACATTCATAAACTTTTTCTAAGTCTAGGTCATGCAAACCGCATCCAAATGCTATATTTTCTGCAATTGTAGCATCCAGCATAAAAATATCTTGTGGAACATAACCGATCCGATCTTGCCATCGAGCGTTCTGAAAAAGGTCGACTGCTTGTCCGTCAAAAAAAACAGAACCTGAAGATGGTCTTAGTAAGCCAGACATAATGTCGACCAGTGTACTTTTACCTGCTCCAGTAGATCCTGCAATTCCAAGGCACTTGCCTTGTCCAAGAGAGAAACTCAATCCTTTTAATGTGTTTTCTTTCGAACCTTGATGGCGGTAACACAAATTCTCAAAGGTGATGCAATCTGTAAAACTTGATTGAATGACTGGCAGTAAACTTCCCGCTTTAGCCGTTTGGCTTACATCGATTCGTAACTCATCAATGATACTGCTAATTGAGGCATCTGCGTAACGCAATGAAACTAACCCGGAATAAATGTAAGAAAAAGTCGGTTTAAGTCGAATGGCGGCAAACCCGAAAAGACCAAGTGTGGGAAAAATGACTTCCATGGAAAAATCATTCATTCGTGAAGAAATTAAAATGTAAAATAATGAGATTGAAATGATTATCGAAAAAATTAATGCCTCAACCAAGACATGAGGAACACTATTAAGAGTAACAATTCTAGATTTTACTACTGACAATTCCTTTGAAGAAGTACTGAAAAGATTACTAAAAAAACTAAATTTTTTATTTATTTTTATCTCTTTAATACCATTAAAAATATTTGCAATCGATTGAAACCTCTTTTGTGTGTTATCTAAATGACGGGCTCCATAAGCTGAAATTTTAGTCTTAAAAACTTTGAAGATCACCATATAAACCAACGCAATTAACAGGCTTGATAAAAAAGTAACTATTGGGTTAACTAGAACTAAAATAAGCAGTACAGAAACGAGTACAATTGAATTAGATAAGACAGTTAACCCTGGCCTGAATGCATTATCAACCACATGATTCGATTGAGAAAGGATAGAGGTGCTTATCTCACTCCTCTTTTTGTAAACAAAATATTCATAAGGTTGGTTCAAGTAGTTTTGAAGCAACCTCGAAGCAATTGAATGAACTTTCAATTCTATAAAAGAGTTCATTTTATAGATTGAGAAACATTTGTATAAGGTTGAGATAACAATCAACATAGTTGAAATTAGTCCGATAAGAACAATGAATTGTTTATGATTTTGGACTCCAAATCCCTGTAAATAATGATAGGAAAAACTGAAATATTTGTTGGTATTAATTGCATCTGGATTACTAATGACTGTGAGGAACGGCATGATAGAGAAAACTCCCATAGCCTCCATGCAACCAAGCCCAATGACCATAAGTAGAATCCAAGAGGCATTTTTCTTTTCATCCTTAGTAAGGAGTGTCAGTGCTTTAAGAAAAGTTTGTAGGGATTGATTTCTTTTTAACATCAAACTGATGAATCAATGATCTTTTCGTATTCTTTAACGATCATATTAATATGATACTTTGTATCTGTGGCATTCAGTGCATTGGCTCGAAAAATACCACATTGCTTTTTGTCTTCTTTAAGTTCGAGAATCAATTTAGCCAACTTCCTCGAGTCTTTTGGGGGGCAAACATATCCACAATCATTCTCATTGATCATAAAAGCAGTTTCGCTCGCATCATCCACACAAGCAATAACTGGCACTCCCGCTGCCAATAAAGCAACAGTTTTTGAGGGAACTGAAAGACCCGTCTGATTGTGCTCCAACCCAACTAAACCGCAGTCGAATTCAGCGAGAAGGCTCCCCAATTGATCTCTTTCAACATATGTTGAGAAGTGACAATTCAATAAATTATTTTTGTCACAATAAGATTGAGCGTACTCTTTTTTTGCACCTTCTCCCACAAAGATAAACTTGATATCATTTTGATTCTTAAGAATGTCAGCTGCGTGGACAAAAGTCTCAACCGGATGAAACTTTGCCAAATTGCCTGAATAACCAACTATAAAGCTATCTTCCCTAACTTCCCATAACTCTTTGAAATGAGTGGGGGACAGAGTTTTCCGCCGAATATTATTAGTATCACACCAAATTGGTATGAATACTGGCTTTCTTTTCCACTTAATTGATCTCGAGGAAACAATCTTTTGCATACAGCGACCAATTGTTATAACTTTATAAGCATTAGCATATACCTTATTGGTCATATTATCCAAAACTCTGTATATTATACTTTTCTTGGATAGTATTTTATGTTGAGACAAAGTCTCAGGATATAAATCAAAAATAGTTATCGTATATCTAAACTTCTTTATAGGGTGTAGAAAATAGAGAAGAAGTGGTAAAAAAAAGGGATCCGTAAATACATTAACATGAGATCTATTTGGTAAAGTAAGGGATTTCCAAAAGAGCGAACAGGCATAGGTAAGCTGATTACAGATTTTGCCGGTCAAACTTAATTTAGAAAAACAAGTGGACCAAACCCTTTCCACTTTAATATTTGAGTGTATAAGAATAAGGGGAATTTTATCCGCTTTAACAATGGTTGGTTGAGCACAAAGAACATGAATATCAATAGACTTTGAAAACGACTCGAAAAGTTCAGTTACGACTTGTCCAGTTGAAATTAATTCCGGATAAAAAAACTGACACCATACAATTAACTTTTTGGTTTTTGTTTGAGTCACTTTAAAATTAGTTAGTTATTTTAAGTGAGGTCTTAATCCTAAATCCGATAAATTTCCAACCCATTGAATAACTATAACCCTCAATAACTAAAGGTAAAATGATACCTTACAGAAATATGAATATTTAGGGATTGTTTTCGTTAAAAAGATAAAGTCAAAGAACTAATTTTGATTATCTCAAATGGTGTCCACGAGAATTTAAAACCAAAATTAGATAGCCTTGACCACAAATTTTGATTTCCTTAACCTACTCGCGAATAATGCAAATGCATCGTGAACTCGCTCCAAGAGAACTT
>MDTC01026738.1_pt1 | contig 20607 bp, 13 predicted proteins | sample 811181 | NCBI WGS metagenome assembly MDTC01 (sample SAMN05326644, study PRJNA326480) | marine metagenome | isolation source: seawater | place: Pacific Ocean: North | collected 2011 | reverse complement strand
GTCGCCATTATCGTTTCTGTTCGACGCTCACGTCGCCAGCACAGCGTCGATACGATCACTGTAGAAGCAGAAGTTGAATCGGAGGGGCTGGAATTGCTTGTACAACCGCTTGAAGATGACGGGCCGTTACTCGCTATTGATTCAGACGCTGAGGACCTTGTCGTGAGGGATATACCGCTTGCTGTGATGGATGCAGAGGAAGAGCAAACTTTGGCAGAGTCGCTTGAAGCAAAAACAACAGCAGGTGAAGGTAATGCACGACTGAATCGCCGCATGAAGCGAAAGCAAGCGCGTGAGATCCAAGAAATCACTGAATCACTTTCTTCAATTCAATTGCCGCCTTTGCCTGCGCCAACACTTGATCCTGTCCCGGTTGAAGAACTTGCAAAGGAACTTCCAGCACTTGAGGGATTGCCTCCTCTTCCAGGCCTACCTCCTCTTCCAGGTCTACCTGGTCTTCCACCACTGCCTGCAATCGCACCTCCACAACGTGATGTTTCATGTGCAGAGTGCAACGCGAAATTCACCGTAAAAGACATGACCTTACGTACTGTTCAATGCCCTATATGTTCTGCCCGAGTTGATTTCTGAGGAATCCTGTATGTGTGGAATATTTGGCTACCTTGGTCCTCGGCAGGCGTCCACAATTTTACTCGATGGTTTGAGGCGTCTCGAATATCGCGGTTATGATTCTACAGGTATCGCAGTCAAAAACGGCGCCATTGGAATTCACAAGAAAGTTGGCAAGGTTGCTGACCTCATGACCGTCCTACCATCCGAGATTTCTGGGAACGTAGGAATTGCACATACTCGTTGGGCAACGCATGGTGGTGTCACCGATGCCAATGCACACCCTCACGAATCTGCAAACGGTAAAGTGGTGATCGTTCACAACGGAATCATCGAAAATGCCCGGATGTTACGCACTTCACTTTCTGTTCAAGGTGTTGAACTTCAAAGCGAGACAGATTCAGAGGTTCTCGCTCACATCATCGAGCGTGAACTTTCAGTCGATAACCATCCGGAAAATGCCGTGCGGCGAACACTTCATCAAATCCGAGGGACGTGGGGAATTTGTGTGCTGTTTCTTGAACACGATTCTATCGTTTGTGCACGAAACGGTTCCCCGCTGATTATTGGGCAGGGCGAAAACGAAATGTTCGTTTCGAGCGACCCTCATGCCCTTACGCCGCACACCCAGCGCGTTGTGTTCCTTGAAGACGGAGAAATCGCAACCCTTACCGCTCATTCAATGTCTCTATCGACTCTCAAAGGGAAGAATTTTGCAGCCAACATTACGGTTCTCGAACAGGAGTGGGGTGACTCTGAACTTGGAGACTACCCGCACTTTATGATCAAGGAAATCTATGAACAAGCAGATGCGCTTCGCCACTGTATCAGCGGTCGGCTCGATCGTGTCGATGGAAACGGCAGACTTGGGGGGCTCAAACTTGAACCGAGAAAATTATCAAGCGTACCGCACGTTCGATTACTTGGATGTGGAACCGCTTACAATGCAGCAGAGATTGGTCAAATTTTGATTGAAGGTTTGGCGCGTATCCCTGCTGTAGCTCATATCGCAAGTGAATTCAGGCACAACGACCCGGTCATCAACCCCAACGCACTGCATTTCGCTATCACGCAATCTGGTGAAACCGCTGATACGCTTTCAGCAGTCAAGGAAATTCAGCTCAAGGGCGGCAGCGTCTATGGTGTCGTGAACGTTGTTGGTTCATCGATTGCTCGCGAATGCGGCAAAGGCGTCTACATCCACTCTGGTCCTGAACAGGCAGTTGCCTCGACTAAAGCGTTCTCAAACATGGTTGCAGCACTCACGATGTTCGCTCTTCAGATTGGACGTTCGCGTTCCATCAGCAGAGAGAAAGGCAAGGAAATCATCAAAGAATTACAACAAGTACCTCACCTAATTGAGGAATATCTCGAACATCAAGGACCAATTTCAGAAGCCGTCGAACTGATCAAAGAGGCCAAGAGCGTTCTGTTTTTGGGACGTGGAATATCCGCTCCCGTAGCGAAAGAAGGCGCTTTGAAATTGATGGAAATCGCCTATATTCCTTGCTTGGCTTATCCTGCCGGAGAAATGAAACACGGTCCAATCGCTCTGCTTGAAGAAGGCAGTCCGGTGGTATTCATCGCACCGAACGACCACGTCAAAACGAAGACAATTTCAGCGATTCATGAATGCAGGGCGAGAGGTGCCAAAATAATCCTCATTCACGAACAGGGCGATGATATTGCTGTTGAAGGTGACGTCAGTATCCCCGTTCCACGTGTCCACTCGCTTCTTTCACCACTGCTGACGGTGATTCCCACCCAACTAATCGCGTATCACACAGCCTTGGCACTCGACTGTAACGTTGACAGGCCAAGGAATCTAGCGAAGTCGGTCACCGTTGAGTGAATCAGAGAATCGAGAAGCGTTGCTCGTCTTCTTTCCAATTGAATGGCCTGTAGCCAAGCCTGTGTCGCGTGTGTCGCATTTTGACAATACCGAGTTTACGTGAAACGTCGTCACCCGCACGTTCCATGACCAGATGGACTACACCGTCGGAAAGATAGTCTTCAACACCGTATTCACCAAATTGTTTGTTGTCTTCTCCAGTCATCTCACAGATGAAGAAGGATGTGAGGCCAAGACGGCGAACAGCCTCAAATAATCTGAAAATCTCATCACGTGGGTTTTCCATCTTTGTGAGTGTGAAAAATGCTCCAAGTGAGTCGAATACCAGGAGTTCGAAGCCAATTGATTCGCGGTATGAAGTGAGTTGTTTAATCAGTTGACCCATCCAGTCTACCCTGTTGCTCATGCCTTGCTCATCGAGTTGAACGCGCAAATCAGAAAGGTCAATAATCGCGATTCTGTTTCTGACACGAGGATCGTCCACGTTCATCCCCATGTTCGACATGTGGGAGCGAAGGGAATCCTTCCCCTGTTCGAGGGTGACATAAATTCCACTGGTTTCTCCGTACAGTACAGCGTTGTACAACATAGAAAATGTGAGACTGGATTTCATTGCACCCGATGCTCCTGCGACAATACAAATGTGGCCTTCTGGAATTCCACCCTGCATATTTTCGTCCAATCCTTCAATGTGGGTTGGTATTCTTCCAAGTTCACTCATGCCGGCACCGGACTGTGGTATGCACTCCGATTCTTCAACCTCACCCTTGAATTTCTTGAAATTCCCTTTTGCCGATGCAAGAAAATAAGGCATGCCTACGGCAGCAGAAATCGAGGAGACCCATGGTTCGAGTTTGGCTAGCATCACAATCCCGCCGCCGTGCTCAGATGTTGGAACCACTGTTTGTCGATTTGGAGTGCAGGGGCTTGCCGGACGTAGACGAACGGTCACCCCAAGGCGACGTAGAATCTCAGGTCCACGCGATTTGCAAACGAAAGGTGGATGCAGTTCCTTCACAGCACCATCACGACCTGGTGATCGTTAGCGATACCATGCTTGCTGACCCTGATGATTTGAATTGCTCACTTGGCAAACCGAGTGATTCGGTTCAGGCAGCGATGATGCTGCACCGCCTTTCAGGGCGCCGTCATCAGGTTTGGTCGGCCACAGCCTTGCAACTCCACGGACAATGGCGATTCTTTGTCGAATACGCCGTTGTTGAAATTGATGAATTAACCGATGAGCAATTGGTAGAACTCGTACTGAGTGAATCCTGGAAGGGGAAAGCAGGAGGGTACGACTTGGCAGGTCCGATGGGTGCTTATGCACGGCTCATCGATGGAGATGAAGCAACGGTATTGGGCATTGCTGGGACGGCGATGGAAGTACTTTGTTCGGTTGCAGAATCATGATTCTTCGTGCAACAACGGGACCAGTCCCAGTTCATGCCTTCCAACATCAACAACGACGTCGTTTCCCGGTAAAAGTAGCACCTTATCTTCAGGGTCAAGTGCAAAAATTCCGACGCCCACATCGTTACTCATCTGCTGCAGTTCTCGTCTGCATACGTTTTGGTGCGTATCCATGTGAACCATCGGACGAAGATCAACAATGATGGTATCCCCTTGTCCTATTCGCTGAGCCATGTGTTGGGTCGGAATACGTTTCATTTCATCAGGCGCAACGTATCGCAGTGCCCTACGAGGTAGCGTATTCTTTGAGTGCGAATGCGCCCCCAAATCATGGAATGCTTCTCCATCTGCAGACACAGGTCCATTCCACCCATCGGGTATTTTCTTCACTTCCTTTTGGAGGTTCGTTGGTTGAATCGTGGGCTGTTCTACATCAGGTAGCTCAACCTTTCGAACATCAACTGGCGCAGAGTCGCCCAGTGACTGTTGTTCCAACGGTGCATTCAATGACGGTTGCTTTTCATTCATCTGAGACGGGCGTTTCCGTGTATCAACCGATGATTCAGGGTCCGGTAATCCAAAAAATTGCCATAAACTTGCCATTCTTTCACCGTTCACAAATCGAGATCGTCGAGGAATCCTGACATATCTGTACTCGCAGATTGAGTTGAGGTATTGGTAGTTGTCGGCTGTGTTGGAGCGGTTTGACCCATTTGTGCAGCGAGATATTGCTCGCCGTAGTGTTGCCATTGTTCCATTGTCCACCCTTGTGGAAGTCCTGTACTCGGCAGAGGCGGACCCGATACTGCTGCAGGGGCTGCAACGGGGGCTGCAACGGGTTGCGGCGTTGGTTCTGGTGCCATCAAAGCGTCCAATGCGTCCGGGGTTGAAGCAGCGAACGATTGTTGAGGTGCGGCATACTGTTGGGCGTATGGGTCGTATGCAGGTTGGGCTTCTTGTACCGGCGCTGCTGCTTGAACCGGTGGTGCATAGGCCTGCTGACCGTAGATGTCAGGTGAAAGACCAGCGGTTTGAGCCGACATGTCGAGGGTTGGTTCAGATGCAAAGGATGGCTGACCGTCAGGCAGAGGTGGCTGGTTCTTTGGAACGTTGGAGAACGATGAATACTCGTTCTCAGATACGCTTCGCTTACGGGTAAGGAGTAGGAATCCGGCCAAGATTATGACAATAACTGCAAGACCTCCGACGATGGCTGTCGTGCCACCACCCAGTACGGCGCTGACGGATTCAAGGAAACCTTCAGCGGGTTTTTCAGCTACAGTGAGCGTGATCACCGATGTAGCAAAATCACCGTCATCGTCGGTTACAGTAAGTGTGAAAGTCCACGTTCCTGGCTCGAGGTTTGTGATGGTATATTCAGGCCCAGAATAGTCAACCTCTCCGGTCGTGTCGCCATCAAGGTTACTGTCGATGAGGTCGCTGTCCCAATCGTATCGAAGGGTCAATTTGTCCCCAGCCGTCTCTCGAGAAGTGAGTCCAGAGAGCGTGATATTGTCGCCTTCCATCAATTCAAACACGTTGCTAGAATTGGTGATGCTGGCAGATGGCGGCAGATTGAGTACACTCACGTTCACCGATGTCATTGCTTGAGCCCCGTCATTATCCGTGACGGTAGCCGTGATTTGTCGAATTCCCCGAGTCGACCACGCAGTGGTCATTTCCACGCCCTGCATTTCGCAATCGTTGAGCATGTTGCCATCGCTGTTGCTGTCAATTTGTGCATCGCTGTCCCAACATACGGTGAGGGAATCAATGTCCGAGGGAGTGTCAGAAACTGCGACACTGAGAGTGATGTTATCGTCTTCGTAAATCGGTACGTCTGACCCTAATCCACTGATTGTAGGTGGGAGGTTGTTGACGTTGACCATACCAGTTCGGACCACAGAGCGTTCTCCATCATCGTCGAATGCTGAAACTTGAATTTGGTGCAGTCCAGCGGTAGGCCACGAAACAGTTGCGGTAGAAGATGGACCCTTTGTTGCAACCGTCCAGTTTTCATCCATGTCTGATGGGAGCCATTCAATGGTGATATCGTCCCGGTCGGACAGCGTATCGTCTCCGACTATTCGCAAGAGCGCCACTTGGTCTTCATCGAGGCTCCACGCACCCATTGAGTCGACCTCGAGGATTTGCCCACCGTACCACAATTCGGGAGATTCAAGTGTTGGGGCCACGTTAAGCACATCGAGGGTAGAACTCACAGTCGTGGTTTCACCGTCATCATCTGTCGCTACCGCAGTTATGATGGTTGGACCTTCTGCCATTGGTGTAATGGTGCACGTTGGTTGGGTCAATCCTTCCTGACACGCTAAACCTGGCCAGGTAATGCTAACCTGCTGGCCAGAAGGAGAAATCGTATCGATATCGCCACTGTCACTCGCATCGATGGTAACTTGGGTTTCCACGTCGATACTTTCAACCATGCTGAGATTCATGTAGGGTGCACGATTGAGTACAGATACGTTGAGTTGGACGATGTCCTCGTCAAGTTCTTCATCGAAAACAATGACCGTCACCGGCCATTCTCCACCATCACTCCAGTTCCATTGAGTGATGCAGTCTGGCGCTTCGATGACATCAATCAGGCCCGGTTTGGTTTCAATTTCAAAGCGGCATTCTACATCACCGCCGTCTTCGTCGAAGCTTGCCGTGGCGTTCAACACGATGTTGTCAAATGTGTACATTCCTTCATCGTAGGTGAAAAATCCAGTCGGAGCACGTCCGATAAAGACGTCAACACTCGCATCATTGTTACTTCGGTTCGCATCTTCGATGACCAATTGGTCGGGGTCAACAGTGAATGACAGCGTCTGGTTTCCAATCGCTGTTTCGGCTGGTACCGTCCAGTTGACCACAATGCGTTGTTCGCTGTACGATGGGATGGCAGGGATGGATTCTCGAATACTTGTCCCATCAGGGGTAATAACTTCGATTTCGGTCGGTGGAGAGGTGAGTACACCTCGATTTTGAGCGGGAATAGAGAACGACAGAAGGTCGCCTGGAAGAGCCCCGTAGCCGATTGCTTGGTTCAGAGTTTGAACATCGGTCCCTCGAGTTCTCGTGACGATGATTGAATCGGATTGAGCCACCAAATCAATGGCGACTACCGTTAAATCAATCACGACGGTTGTTGCACCTATGATTTCGGTTACGGGATCCCAAACAATAACTCCGTTGCTGGAATAATCGTCACTTGAGGGCGTCATATCAATGCCGTTTGAAACGTTCAACAGATAATCTAGCATACCAGAACCATTGGTCGTAGGGCTGGCTAAGAGGTTGGTTGATTCATATCGAATCTGCATGTTTTTGTTGCCTTGGGGCTGACCACCTGGTGAAGTTTCATAGGTTGCGGTGAGTATTTGTTCAGAATTTGGTAACGTTGCTAAGAACTGCAAATCAACGTTGACCTCAACGTTTCGAGCACCGGGGTTTGAAGTTGCTTGAACCCCCCAAGAATCAGCAGGAGAATAGGATTTCAGTAACCAGTCGATGGTAAATCCTGCCGCATTGGAGACTCTCATCCAGGAATTGTATCGAACAGCGGGACAATACCAGTTGTAGCCTTGTGAAACACCGGTTTCGTTCCATTCATTGATTTTGTATGAGTCATCGCAGCCAGTGTATCCAATGTTGCTTGTCCCGTCAGTAGGGACTCCATTCGCAGTGATTTGCCAACTGTTGTTCTCCGGACCAGCCGTATCAAATTCCGAGGGGTCGAAGTAGTCAGAACTTCCCGTTACTCCCGTTGATGCAAAGAATGGCATATACCACTGATCGCCTGTGTGTACCGGGAAATCGATTTTCTCCTTGGGTGGTGAATAACTTGTATCAAAAGAAATCACTGCGATGTTTTGGGAAAGGAATCCTAAATTAAACGGTGCAAATGAAACATCGAGTTCAAATTCTGAATTAATAACAGCGAGATCTCGAACTCGGACAATGTCTTCACCAGTGTAACCGATGTCAAGCCTTCCAGTGACTCCTTCCAGCGTTGCACCGCTGCCACCAGAGGTGAAACTTCCATCGAGTTTGAGTTTGTATGCGAGGGTTTGAGTCCCGTCAACAGTGATGAAAAAGATATCTTCTACGGTGTAGGTGGTATCTCCGGTGAGTGTGTTGAGTGAGGCAGAAACGTTTGCCTGGGCAATGAGTTGCGCCACGTCAAATTTGGTTTCATAGACCCACTCATCCCCAATCCGCCAAGTAGGAACGTCTTGGTCCACATTCCATCCTTCTGCAAAGTTGACTTCTGCTGTCGAAAGTTCGGCAGTCTGTTGCGAAACCATAGATGTAAACGGAGCAACAAGCATCAAAAATATCAATCCAACGACAACTGGGCCAAAGCGATTCATAGTACTCCGAAAGCGTTCTCCTACTTGAGAGGTTAGATTCTCCGTCCCGTAGGGACGATTAGGGGTATGAACTCTGTGCTTCGAGGTATTGTTGTCCATAATGCATCCATTGGTCTTCAGTCCATCCTTCTGGAAGACCCCCTTCGGGCAGAGGCGGGCCTCCGGCCGGTTGTTGCACAGATTGGGTATTCTCTGTGTGCGTTGACTCCTGAACAGGTGCCTGAATCTCAGAGATGTGCTCCATGGCGCTGTTGAACATGTGAACGGCAGGTGGACTTTTTGGTCGCCTTGATTGGGCTTGTTCCATCATCGAAGCAGTATCGAATGACTTCTCTGATTCGCTTAGGGGGTCAAATCCATCCTGCCACGGGTCGTCTCCTGGCTTGGCTTTGCGTCGACGAGTCATCATTCCAAGAAGCAGGAGCGTGATGGCTAGCAGTCCGAGTTGCGCCAGTGGATTTGCTTCCTCTCCGATGAGTGCTGCTCCCGCTTGCTCGATTGCTGTACGTTCAGGCGGCGCAACCTCAACCACCATCACCGACTGACCGGGCCGTTCAGGATTTTCGTCCCAGGCGATGGCCTTGACACGAACCGTTCCAGAATTTCTGAAGGTATGGACTGCTGTTGCACCAACGATATCTGCATCGTTGTCTTTGATTCCGTCTCCGTTGCTATCATCGGTGATGTCAATATCCCAGACAATCGTCAGTCCTTCAAGATCAGCCAGTGAATCAATGGTCTGCAAGGTAGTGAGTACGCATTCTTGGTAAGCAATACAATTTTTATTTTGCAGACGAACAATTGGAGGCATGTTCAGAACCTCGACGGTCAAGACTTCACTTGATTGCGCTCCGTCATCGTCAGTCACGTGATAGATGATTGTGTGAGAGCCACTTCTGTTCCACGCGTAGTTGAGGGTGTCGCCAACGAAGTCACAATCGTCATCAGCACCGCCAATGCCGTCGTTGTCAACGCCAGGATCGATGTCCCAACACTTCACAAGGGTGCTTACATCACTTGGAGTATCTGTTGAATTACCGACAATAGTAATTTCTTGTCCTTCTGCGATTGGCAAAATCGATACCAGTGGCTGAATGACAGGTGGCACGTTGCGTATGTTGATCCATCGCTCATTCACTGAACTGGACTCGCCATCCGAATCGCTGACTTCCAGACGGATGGTGTGCAATCCGGATGTACTCCATTGCATAGGGTACGAGGAGGTTTGACCGGTGAAGGTGTACATGAGCGAGGGATCTTGTCCATCAGGCCACCACGTGTGTGTGAGTTGATCGATGTCATCGATCGAGTCCAGAGCTTGTCCTTTGACGATGACCACTTCATCTTCATCGAGCTGCCAAATTTGCTGTTCATCGCTTTCAAGGAACTGGTTGTTCTTCTGTAAGGCGATAGAAGTACTGTGGGGAGCAATATTGGTGAACATGATGTCGATGGTTGCAGCCGTTGAACCCGAATCATCGTCCGTGCCTATTGCAGTGAACGTATGCCATCCTTCTGTTGGTGCGGTTGTTGTGCACACCCGCGTGTAATATCCTTCCTTGCACAGTGCATCAGGCCAGTAGACGTCGACCACTCCAGGCCATACGTCTTCAGAATCCGAATCATTTGCGAAAGCGTACAACGTGATAGGATACTCAACCTTTGCTTCACTGCGAGCACTGATAACCTTGATTTTCGGGTTGCGGTTTTCAATCGTTACAGTGAGGACTACCTGCTGTTCATCGCGTTCTTCATCGATAACGGTCACCTCGACTGGGTACTGTCCGTCATCGGTCCATGTCCAGTTGGCCATGCATGAAGGTGACACGATACGTTCCCAAGACCATGTGCGTGTACCATCATCGTACGGGATATTGAACTCGCATGAAACATCGCCACCATCTGCATCAAAACTCTGGTTCGCAAGCAGCGGAATTGTCTCGAGAGTAAGAGCCGTGCTGTTGTACACTACTGGTGTTGGTAATCGTCCGACAAACATCAAAATTTGAGCGTAATTGTTCCCGGCATCTGCATCGGCTTGATTGATTCCATCAGGGTCGGCTTGCCAACTGACTGGAACGGTTCCAATTGGCTGGTCGTCTGGGACTGTCCAGGTGAAATTGACTTTGTGAGCAGCGTACGTTTGTAGCGCTGGTAGGGGATGCGTCGAAGTTTGACCGTCTGGCTGCGTAATGGCCATGCTGGCAGTTGCACTGGTCGAAATACCACGATTTTGAACAGCAACCTCTACCTGTAACTCATCACCAGGTAGAATGTTCCATCCAGAGAGGGAATTGAGTTCAGTAACAACTCCAGACCGGTTTCGAACCACTTTTGCGAAATCATCACTGGCAATCAAATCCAATCCAACTAAGAACTCATCCAGTGTGATGGTCGAAACACCAGTAGCAGAACCATATGTTGACGCAGCCGAGGCTTGAACTCTGGCAACGATTCCGTGGCTGGCCCAGTCTAAAGCGTAACTTGATGAATCTCTCATATTCCCGACGTTGATGACGGTGTGTGCGCTTCCGTTGCTAGCTGTGGTTGCCATTTGGACGGTGTTCGTAGCTTCATGCCGAACTTCGATGGGGATGCCTGAAGTTGTCGAAAAACAATTCGACGAGGCGTTCACCCATACCTCAATGGGTGTGTTGAGTGCTGTGATTTGATTTTCAAATTCAACAGCGAGGCACTCATCACGCGTACCGGGGTTTGCGTATTGGTCAACGCCGGTCGAATCGACCGGCATGTATCGCTTTAATTGGAAATCGATGGTCAAGCCAATATCGTCTTCGGTGTGAAGCCATGCGTAATTTCGAGCTTCTGGGCAGTACCAGCGATAGCCGCTGGAGTCTCCCGCACTGTTGATGGACATGAGTTCATACGATGCATTGCAACCACCATAGGCGATTGTTTGGCCGTAACTGTTGCGAGGTTTTCCAACCTGCGTAACCTCCCACGTCGTACTGTTGGTATCTGAGGTAGGTGGGGGGAAGGGCGTGATGTAATCACTTGACCCTGACCATGTTGCTGTCGAAGTTGTGGTTGTGGTCCACTGTTCGTTAGAACGTAGTGGGAAGTCGTACACCTCTGATACCGGGCTGTAGGTGGTTGTGATGGTGATATCACCAAGCACTTGTGCGAGACTGGACAGTCCAAAAGGTACGAATCGGATGTAGAGTTCGAGGTCACTGCGCATCGATGAAAGATCACTTACTCGAAGGTATTCTGTTTGTTCAAAGGTGATGTAAACGTTCCCACTGAATCCTTCGAGTGAAACGCCAGATTTGTCGAAGTTCGCAGACGTACGAAGTGTATAGGCGAGTACCGTCATGTTGTCGACCGAGCGTTCGGTTATTGCCATGACTTCAGCGGTCGTATCTCCATAAATTTCTCCAACAGTTGCCTCGACACCGGTATCGGTCACCAACTTTGTTGGGTCAAATGTACCAGAATAAATCCACTTGTCACCTACTTTCCAGGTCGGAACATCGCTTACTCCGGGGTCCTGATTGGCTGATTGTAACACTGTTTGGTGCTCGAGATTGGCCGGTGATACCAGCGGATTGGCGTACGAAACGCACAGCAGAAACACGAGAAAGAGCGGAATGGCCTGCCGAAACCTGCCTGTGCCCATGATAGGCCACTATCGCTCTATGACATCAACGCTTCTCTTCGGAGAGGTTGAATCACAGGAGATCTGCGAGTTCGTCCTTGATGATTTCGACAGCCTCAAGGATTTCATCCTTGTGTCGTGCTCCGGTGATCACCATCTTTCCGCTACCGAAAATGAGGCAGACGACCTTGGGGTAGTCCAAACGGTAGATCAAACCTGGGAATTGCTCTGGTTCGTATTCGACTTTGTCGAAAGGCAAGTGGAAGGTGAGGTTATTCAGGTTCAGTTTACGAGGGACTCCGGCCAGAGGTTCACCAGTAAACTTGTCGTTTCCGTCATAGTCTTCCGGATAATGGAGGGCGTAGGTAGCAACCATGTTTTGAACTTCGATTTCGACTTGGTCGAGGTCCCATGTTTCAATACCAGCATCACGCAGGTCAGCAATCATTCGCTCGATTCCCGTCTCGATGTTCGCTTCATCTTTTCCACCAGTGCAGACTGCACGGCCGGAGCGGAACATGAGAATAGCAAGCTTAGGGTCGGTTACTCGGTAGACGACACCAGGGAATTGTTCAGGTTCGTATTCACAGTTCAATTGGATTGCGATATCGGGCAGGTCAAGTTCTTCTGCCACCCGGGTGCTCGCAACGACGTTCACTACAGTTAGACGTTCTTCATCAGTTGTCATAACAAGTCCCATATATAACCGGTATATAAAGAAAAGGACGGCTCCATAGCACAGATAATTGCTCTATCGGGTATCAGAATATCACTCGATATCGCCGCAGTGCCACAGTGGTAATCCTCGAGAGGAATCAACTCGAAGACCGTGATTACCGAATTTCGAAATCAGCGTTCGACCACCGGCTAATTCGATGGCTTCGCTGGTTTGTTTTGGGTGACGAGTAAGAGCGATCATGCAACCTCCTCCACCTGCACCGGTTAATTTCGCACCGAGCGAACTTGGTGATGCAGCACGGATTAAGTTCTCCAGTTCGGGGCATGATACGCCAAGTCCTTTGAGCATCAGTTGATTTTCCGACATCGCTCTTCCGACCGAATCAAAGTCGCCCTCGAGAAGCGACTGTATTCCACGTCGGGCAATCAGCCCAATGGTTTCAATTTCTTTCATTCGATTGGGGTTTTTCTTCAGTGCAGCAGCAACTTTGGCTACCTGTTCGGAGGTTGGTGCGTGAATCCCAGTATTTCCGATTACCAGGTATACATCATCGCTTCCTTGAGGTGGGGTAATCGAGTGTAAGTGCCACGTTCGTTGTCCATCTTCCATCTTCAATGAGCGGGTATAGAGGTAGTCTGCGTTGGATTCGATGGTGTCCGAAAGCAACACAATCCCACCATGGGCGCAGGTCGAGGCATCCATTGGTGAGGCGCGCCCGCCTTGTGCCATCGCTTCGACCGCATGGCCAAGTAGGGCACACTCATCGGTATCAACGACTGACGAATCGGTGAGATAATGCATGTGGAGGCCCGCCTCACCTTTACGTTCTGCGCTTATTGAACGCGAAGCATCATACGCGATGTCGGTGTTGAATTGATGCGAATATCCTTCTGCCCAAGTAGATGGTTGGCTCGGTTCTGGTTGCTGATTGAACCAACGTCCACGTCCGGTGCGAAGTGCTGCACATGCCGCAACGGATAGGGCGGCAGAGGAACCAAGTCCAGAGGCAGGAGGAATGTTGCCCGAAACACGGATTGACAGACTTGGAGCGCCTTGCTCCACTTGCCACAAGCGTTGACGGAGTGCTGCGACATGCGGATGGCGCAGCGGGTCAAATGTCATACCGTCAAGTTTCCATTCATCACCTGAGTCACTTTCAGACTGAATCGAGACATGAATGCGCTGTTCAACTGCGACCGCAACAGCGGGTTGGCCATAGACGACTGCATGCTCGCCAAAGAGAATACATTTCCCCGGAGCACTCGCAGACACGTTTCCCATTCGACCCCTCGAGCACAACCAACACATCGTGCTTCATATCCCTTGTTCTTAAAACAGTAAATCTCTTTTGAAATATCGGTGCATTGAAGGGTGAACGCTGCGTCCGATGGTCAAGAGGGTGTCCTAGGACGTCTTTCGGGTGCCATCTCAAGGGGGAATATGTATCGAACATCCACTGAACATGATGTACGGTCCATTTTCTGGATGGGTCTTTCTCATCGTGTTGGGGAGTGTCTCAGGGGGTTTCTTTGCCTACCAAGTGACCAAGGCAACCCGATTGGTCCTCAAAGGTTCATCCGATGATCGGTTTGACAACTGGGGCACTCGAGTGATGGAAGTTTTAACCGGATGGCTGGGGCAGAAGAAGGTGCTCAAAGACCGCGTTGCGGGCGGAATCCACGTTCTCATGTTCTGGGGCTTCCTTATGCTTTCAACGGATATGTTCGACCTTGCAACTGCCAATTGGTTCTCACACAATGTCCTTCCAGGATTTGCCAGAGGGCCTTGGAATCTAATCGTGGAAACGGGATATACAATTGCTCTAGTTGGCTGTATTCTCGCCCTCATACGTCGCGTGATTTTTACGCCAGAGAAACTCAAGGGGAAGTCCCAGTTAGAAGGCAACTTCATTCTGTTCCTGATCATGACTATCACGGTCACCTCCTTCTTTGTCGAAGCCGGTGAATCAACGGTGTCACCGACATGGGAGCCCATTGGTTCATGGGTTGCTGTGACGATTGTACCATCGACTGCGCTCGTTGTCGGAGCGTATTGGATGCACATGCTTGCAATCTCGACCTTCCTGTTCTTAATCCCGCTTTCAAAGCACATGCATCTGGTCATGGCGTTTCCCAATGTATTCTTCCATGACATGCGTCCGATGGGGGCAATGGAACCGCTCGCCCGAACCGAGAGTGGTAAGGCTGTAATGTTGGATGACCTCGACCTCGAATCGTTTGGAACGGTGAACTACACTGATTTGACTTGGCGTAATCTCATTGATGGATGGGCGTGCACATCATGTGCTCGTTGTCAAGACGTCTGTCCAGCATATGCTTCTGGTAAAGCCTTGAATCCAATGAAAATCATTCACGATGTTCGCCATTATGCCAACGATAATGCGACCACGTTATTGGCTGATGAAACGCCTGCAGAAGATATCATATCTCGGTTCGGCGAAGACGCTATTTGGGCATGCACGACCTGTCACGCCTGCGTTGAAGCCTGCCCTATTTACATCGACCACGTCCCGAAATTGACCGATGCACGACGTCACTTGATGATGGAGAGAATGGAATTCGATGAGGCGGTTGAAGACACGATTATGCCGCTAATGGCGACCATTGAAAACTTGGAATCAGATTCAAACCCTTACGGTCTTCCATCGCACGAACGAGGCGATTGGGCGAACGGACTTGATGTGAAGGTTGCAGAACCGGCAGAATACATCTACTTCGCAGGGTGTGCGGCATCGTTTGATGAGCGCAACAAAAAGGTGGCTCGCGATACAATCAGCATCATGAAAGAAGCCGGCCTTGACGTTGGAATTCTTGGGATGCAAGAAGGATGCAGTGGAGACGCAGCGCGTCGTGCCGGAAACGAATACTTGTTCCAGATGCTCGCCGAAACCAATTTGGAGACCTTCCAAGAAATAGGCGTCAAGAAGATTGTCGCCTCTTGCCCTCACTGTTTCCACACTTTAGGAAAGGAATACAAGGACTATGGTGGAGAAGAGATTGAAGTCATGCATCATTCGCAACTCATCAACCATCTTCAACTCGAAGGAAAACTTCCTGAACCTAAGCACGATGGTTCAGTCACGTTCCACGACCCGTGTTATCTTGGGCGTATCGGGAATGAAGTTGATGCACCTCGAAATGCTATCGGTGGGGTCGATGTTGAACCTGGCCGCAGCGGAAAAGAATCGTTCTGCTGTGGAGCAGGTGGTGCGCAAATGTGGATGGAAGAACACGTTGATGATGACCATGAACGAGTCAACATCATCCGGTCCAAAGAACTCGCTGAAACCGGTGCTGATACTGTTGCTGTAGGGTGTCCGTTCTGTTCAACCATGGTGACCGATGGTCTCACTGCCATTGGTTCGGAGATGGAAGTCAAAGACATAGCAGAAATTGTATGGGAACAGATCAAAGCCAACGATGCAGCAATCGAGGCGAAGAAGTCCGAAGTTGGTAAAGTAGAAGCATAACCAATGTATCGGTGAATCATGAGCAAGCAATACCTTCAGCAGAACGCTCTGCTTTCGTGGTATGCTGCATCAAAACGCGACCTGCCTTGGCGTCACACCAAGGACCCGTGGAGCATTCTTCTTTCTGAAATTCTTCTTCAGCAAACTCAGGTGAGTCGCGGCATAGGCTATTGGCATCGACTCACTGCACGCTTCCCAACCCCCCAATCGATGGCTGCTGCAGAGGTCGATGAAGTCCTCCATCTTTGGCAGGGTGCCGGATACTACAGCCGAGCTCGTCGATTGCATGCACTTGCACAAACGGTCTGTCTTCCATCAAGTGAAGGAGGCTATGATGGTCAGATGCCAACTACGGCAGAGGAACTTCGAACGCTTCCAGGCGTTGGCCCCTATACTGCAGCAGCCGTTGCGAGCATTGCATTTGGTGAACCAGTCGCCTGTGTTGACGGGAACATTCGTAGGGTGATGGCGCGCCAAACTGTACAGACGAATCCAAGCTTGAAACAAGTTGAGGCTTGGGCTGCTTCCAATTTGTATGTCGAAGATGCTGGTGATTGGAATCAGGCCATGATGGAACTCGGTGCCACGACGTGTACACCTCGCCAGCCGAAATGTGAAGTTTGCTCTGTCGCTTCATCTTGCAAAGGACGAGAAGAAGCACATCGCTATCCTGAGCCAAAGAAAATCAAGCGGAAACGCCTGGATCTTACCTGTGCTTTGAACATTGATTCATTGGGGCGCCCTCACTTGGTCCAACGTGAAATGAAAGGAATCCTTGCTGGAATGTGGGGTCCTCCTATGGGCGAGCAGTTGGATGTTGAAGGTCTGGAGTACATCGGAGAAGTAAAGCATGTATTGTCCCATCGAGACCTCTTTGTCAAGGTCTGGCGCGGTTCATGTGATGTTGGTACTGAACCCTCTTCAGTCGCTATTTCTTCACTGGACGCAAAGATCCTTTCGTTGGTGAACGAATGATGCATGTCCTTGTTGTTGATTTACTGGCTGAACGTCAATCGTTTGGTCGTGAAGGTGTCCGGGAAATTATCTCGCACTTTGAGAACCCAGAGGTTTCGTTATGGGCTCCTCATACCAATCAACGCGTAGACTACGGTTTTGGAAGGATTGTCGAAGGCCCGGTCGAATCAGATATCATCGTCATCACGGGTTCGAGACGTAATGTGTCAATGTGGGAAGACTGGATGGACGATGTGGCTGCCCTGATACGAAATACAACCACACCGATTCTCGGTATTTGCTTTGGACACCAAATTATCGCCGCTTCGCTTGGCGGTCGAGTAGAACGCGCGGAGAGGACAAGTGCGTTCGTGCGACCTGTGGTTTACAAGGATGGACGCACAGTCAATGCAGTATTTACTCATCAAGACCACGTTGTTGATGCGGGTGAACTTGAAGTTCTTGCTTCCGCAGAACACTGCTCTATTGCTGCATGCCAACACCCTACTCGGCCAATATTTACTGTTCAATACCACCCCGAAGCCGTATCCAGCGTTATCGAAGCATCCCTCCGTCACGGTGACCTTACTCCTAGCGAAGCACAACAATTCGATATGGAACAAGACCTGATTTCTGTGGCCGACGCTTTACTTGCGCCTCTTCATTCCTCGCTTTGAGGTTCAATCGCATACATGTCACGTTCAAACGATGCCATGCAGAGAACCAAGCCGAGAAACAACAGATATTCGCCTGGAGCAGCAACGTTGATTGCCGGTTGGATTTTATTCAGCGTCGTTACAATCGAATCCGTGTCCAAAAACCCCGCATCCCACGTCAAAAGATAATATCCGATAACGGTATTCAGAATGGCCATGCCTGAAATGGCCATCGACAAGCCGACCTTTCGCATGCCGATTCCTGCTGATGAGGAACCGATGAGGAAGTGGGTCGAAACCCCCCATACCAGTCCGCTTCCAAACACGACTGCCGCTGTAATTGTGTGGAGTGTGAGATGGTCGTACATGTCGGTGAAGGACAGCAGCATTACCGCCCCTCCCGTTAGCCATCCACTCACCTGCGAGACGCGGTGAAACCTCGACGCCTTTCGATGCTTAAATCGAACGTTAAATCGGTGGGCGATGGTGCAGAGAACGACACCAGTGAGTGCTAAGCCGAGTGTGAATATCCATCGTTCAATCCCCGGATAATCGGATTCCGAAATGAAGAATGGCACGGCGCGATAATTTCCGTTAAGCCAGTGAACGGCCATTGCACCGACGACAGTGACCAACGGCATCATCCATCCCAATCGCACAAGGTGATGGTCGAAGATACGTACATTACCTACAAGAATCGAGTTTTCAGCGTGCATGTCCATATGGGTACCTCCTTTACGATCTGTCCGACACGAGTCCGGTAATTGGCGTTGATGGCATCATCATTTCACAGCACCATATGGCCTTCCAGTGGGTAATATGTCTTAACCTTCAAGTGAAGCGGCTGACAGCCAGCGTCGAATCCCATGCCAATCCGCTTGCATGACACCCGCCGTCGAGAAAAGGTAACCTTCTCGACAATGGAACCTGGAAAGGTCTCAATGTATGTGTGTGGCGTGACCGTCTACGACCGTTGCCACCTCGGCCATGCACGATGTTATCTTGCGTTTGATTTGATTCACCGTTGGCTTGAATCGTCAGGCTACGACGTGCACTACGTGCAAAACTTCACCGATATCGATGACAAAATCATTCATCGTGCGAATGAACTTGGTGGCGATTGGGAAAAGCTGGTCGAAGACAACATTGCTGGCTATTATGAAGACATGGACGCTCTCAACATCTTGCGAGCAGATGACTATCCTCGATGTACTGAATACGTCGATGACATGATTCGCATTACTAAAGACCTCATCAAAAAGGGTCACGCCTACCAAACCGATGACGGTGTGTACTTCCACATTGAATCTGCACCAGAAAAGTACGGAGAACTCACCGGTCAGAACATCGAAGCCGTTCGTTCAGGCGCTGGAGGTCGCGTCGATGGGACGGGTTCTGGAAAGCGAGATCACAAGGACTTCGCATTATGGAAATCTGCGAAGCCCGGCGAACCGACCTGGGAATCTCCATGGGGACCAGGACGTCCTGGATGGCACATTGAATGTACGGCGATGTCGATGGATTACTTTGGAGACCAATTTGACATTCACGGCGGAGGGCACGATCTTCGATTCCCTCACCATGAAGCAGAAATATTCCAAGCCGAATGTCATACTGGATGCTCTCCAGTAGTTCAGCATTGGTTGCACAACGGTTTCGTGAACATCGATGGAGAAAAGATGAGTAAGTCGCTCGGGAACTTTTGGACGATTCAAGACATTCTTCAACAAGTCGATTCAATGGTGCTTCGTTTCGCTCTCATCAATGCGCATTATCGTTCGCCAATCGATATGAACGAGGCTCTTCTCAAAGATGCAGAACGAAATTACAACAAAGTCCTCGACACGTATGTCAAGTCACTCAAGAAGCGAACGACTCTGCATCCAGTTTCGCTCCCAAAACCTGATTTTTCAAGCCCTCAAAACCTCCCTCGTTCACTGGCGATGCTGGAAAAGATGGGCGAAGGATTCGCCCAAGCAATGGACGATGATTTCAACAGTCGCGAAGCGATTGCAAAGGTACTCGGAGCCGTTCGTGAGATTGGCAAGACGTTTGATGGAGGCCTTGATGAAACCGACCTCGATGCATTTGCCCACTATGCAGTGGATTGGTTGGAAGAAACCGCGGGAGCCGTCCTTGGAATTCTACCATCTCGAGAAATGGCGATGGCCGAGCCGGAAGAAGACCCACGCCGAGTAGAGATTGCGGATGAGGTAGAGCAACTGCTGGATGCTCGAGCCGTTGCCCGGTCTTCCAAAGACTGGGCCAAAGCAGATGAAATTCGAGACCGTCTCAGTGAGATGGGAGTGGTTGTCACCGACACACCTGATGGTCCGTCATGGGACCTTTCGTGATCATTCTTCTTCGCTCGGAGGCGGAGGGGCTGCTTCAAGCGGAGGAGGTGCAGGTATGAATCCGGCATCCAACGTTTGCCCGTCAAGAATTTCATCGTCCCACATTTTTTCGATCATGGCTTCTTGATTCAGATTGAGTTGGTCCTCACTTTTACGCGTTGCAAAGAAAAGTCCGATGGCGAGAATTCCTATGGTGGCGACAAGCAGGAATGTTGCACGTGTCTCAGATTCTTCTGCAGCAGTGGTGTCGGGGAGAATCTGGTCGTTGCTTTGTTGGTCAGTACATCCCTCTGCGGTTGGATTCGCCGTACAGTCCACTGTAGAGTCAGTCGAAGAATCTGTTGAACCATCGTTGTTTGAGGTGTCCGAAGAGGAATCGGAGTCATCTGTGCCTGTGTCTTGGCTGTTTCCAGAAGTTGAGTCGCTGTTACCGTTTTGATTCGAGTCCGTCGAGTCTTCACCCAAATCCACGTTCACTCCGGTTCGCTCACCGTTAAGCATTGGGACATCGTAGTACGAGTAGAGTTTCGACATGTCAACGTGGGTATTGCCGTGAGAAGAACGATTGATGACATCGAAATATCGCTCGTCTCCAGTTGTGAAAATTGGGTCGACAACCACGTTTTTGAGTTGTGAAACTCCCG
>MDTC01271037.1_pt1 | contig 20608 bp, 17 predicted proteins | sample 811181 | NCBI WGS metagenome assembly MDTC01 (sample SAMN05326644, study PRJNA326480) | marine metagenome | isolation source: seawater | place: Pacific Ocean: North | collected 2011 | reverse complement strand
ATCTTGTGCTGCAACACCTTGGGCAACCAGGGTTACTACCAACAATACGATCAGTGTTCTTAGGCTCATTTTCAGGGTATTATTATTCATTTTTGCTACCTCCATTTATTGTCCATTGGACTATGATTCACCCTCTACGTGTAGGGTGCGGCCACCAAGCGGCGCAAAAGCGCTACCCGAGCCGTCGTAAAACTTGCCCATCCATTCTACGAAGTGTAGACGAACGGCGTGAATTGTAGGGGAAAGTATTCCCAGTGCTATAGCAAATAACTGAATCAAAACAAAGAGAACAACTCCTAGTAGTAGTGAAACAACATCACCTGAATCAAGTGCTGGGCCGATTTTTTCCCAGCCCATAGTAATGGAAACTTCAGCGATCTTAACTCCAGCGACACCTACTCCCATTATTCTAAGATATGATAGAGTATTAGCTAAAAGTCCGAATGTTTCAATTGGACCCATTATCAAGCCACCAACCCATCCAAACTTTTCGTAGACAGCCAAACCAATTACTAGGCTTACCAGTCCAATAATGATTAGGAATGTCCAAATCTGTATGTCGAATAGACCATTGTATCCCATTACCATGTTTCTTGCTTGCATCGAACCGCCGGTTAGAATAAGTAGCCAAGAACCTTTTTCGAAGTACGCTGCTGCTGCACCATGTGCTTTGAAAACAGTCACTAGGCCAATGATTAATCCTAGGAATATGTGAGCAATACCAATGTAAACTGAAAGAACTACGTATTCTTGCAACCCATGTCCTGGGCTTGCTCTGTGGAATGGCATGTGCAATCCTCCAAGGTTAAGCAGATCAGCGATAGCATGAGGGACGTGGACATTAGCATAAGTCCAGTCGTAAAATGCATTAAACGGAGATGAATTTCCTAATTGGCCTGTATCATCCCAAACAAACCCAAAGCCTTCAGCAAAAATTATTCCCCAAATTATACACCAAGCACCCATCCACTTCAAGATATTAATTCCGTTTTGAGCAAGCGGATCTTTAGCAAAGGGTTTGGAGCCTAGGAAAACAGCAAGTAGATAGATTATCAGACCATATCCCCAGTCCCCTAAAATCATCCCATAGAAAAGAGGGAAAGTCATCATCAAAAGCATCGAAGGGTCATATGTACCATACTTTGGTCTTCCGACTAAATCGACTAAAAGTTCGAATGGTTCAGTGGCTTTGCCATTAGCAAATTCAATCGGTGGAACTGCTTCATCGTGATTGGAATGTGAATCAGAACTGGAGGTTGAAACTCCTGATAATGCAATATCAAGTTCAGGCAAATTGATTTTACCATCCTTGTTTATGTCTATAGCTGCTAAGAACTTGGCCATATTCCAAGGAGGCAATTCTCCAATATCTGCTGACTTCATGGCACTCTCTATTTCTTTAAACTCAAGATGGCCAGAATCATCTAAGTCCATAGACTTGAAAAACTGGAAAACGCTTTGCCCGGAAGATTCCAGATACTGTGAAAGCATTACCAATTCTTTTGGAGTTTCGGAATGTTGGCCATCATGCTCTTCTTCGTGGCCGTGATGTGAATCAACATACTCTTCTATAGAAACATGGGAGGCACATTTAGACAATTTAGTTCTGACTTCATCTGCTTTGTTTGAAGGCACCCATGCATCGAGTGCGAAGGCTTGGTTGCTGACTGCCACCAAAGTTGGCGCAGTGAAAATTTGTTCTTCTCTTTCAAGGTGCTCTTTGACCCTTACAAGATCTGAGCCATTGGACTTTGTCCAGCCTTCTAGAGATTCAATGGTACTATCGCTCTTGGAATGTAGATCTTTAATCGTTGCTTCTATCTCTGAGATTCTCTCAGCAGGAGTTCCTTCACCGCTAGGGATTTGAACGGCTTTAGAACCTAGTTCAGCTAATGCGATTTGGACGGATGCTCCATCTTTAGGTTGGCATGCAACAGCAATAATTCCCTTTGAGACTTTGAGTTCAATATCATTGATTATGTCGCTGAAAACAACTTGAGCTTTTGAAGCCTTACTAGTTTCAGCCAAATAAATCTCTACACCATCATAACCAGACATCAATTCTAGAGGTATGTCCAATGGAGCAACTCTTGTTAGAGCCTTTAATTGCTCTTCTAGTGAAGCGATTTCAGATTCACAATCCCTAATTGTTTCAATGAAATTAAGCGCATTGTCTACCTTTGCTTCAAATCCATCTATCATCCCGATTACGTTTTTACGTGTAGTTGAGCCTTCCATGTTAATAGCGTTGACTTCGGACTGGAGTGAACGAACTTTGGTTAGCAGCCTACTGACTATTTCTGAACCGTCGCTCTTTATCGAAGACCCAATTCCAATTCCATCTTCGAAATTACTGTATTCTTCAATGTGGACGCAGCCTAAGTTAGTGCATTGACGAATTACTTCTTCCAAATTACCGACTGGTGCAGCGACGGTTAATCGGGACATTTCAAGCATAATAACACCTTAAAATGTAGTCATTGTATCCAAGATTGCTTTAACAGCCTTGTCTAGATTCTTTGTAGCATTGGATTCAATGGAATCTACTTCCTTCGAACCGGTCTTTTGGACTTTGCTTGCTTCTTTGTCTGCACCCTCACGTGCTGAATCGAGTTTCGCCTGAGTGCTTGAGACAGAATCGTCAGCCGCACTAGAGACGATTTCGCTAGACTGCTTCCTAGCGTCGGACATGATTTTTGATGCTTCACTTTGTGCATCAGCAAGTTTCTTTGCTGCATCGCGCTCGGTTTGTTTGATTTTACGAAGAACGTCGGACATACCCAAGTAAATCACCTGTACTTCGCCCAACAAAAGGGGGTTTATGAGTGTAGTGATTAAACACACTTTCAATTTAATTCGAAGCAAAAGAAAAATTACACTTTCGGCTATCTTTTAGGTTTAAAAGCCCTAAACCGGCTCGACATACCAAACGGTAACAAAAGCCTCCCCTGGACATCTTCAAAACCAACTTCTCTCATCACTTTACGATAATACCCATTTGTGCCATAATGAGAATATGTACGAGCTAAACCTTTCCAAGGATGATCTTTTTCTTTGGTAATTATTCTAGCGATTATTTGTACCACTGTGGCCATCCATATTCGCCCTGCCAAGCCATGGAACCAATTTGCTTTACCCGCATCACAAATTACAACTTGACCTCCAGGTTTTAGTACCCTTAATATTTCTTCAAGACCCTTCTTTTTATCCTGGAAGTCCCTAAATGAGAATAAGCAAAAGACTCTATCAAAGGTGTCGTCAGGAAGAGGGATTGACTCGGCAATTGCTTCAACGTATTTTGCTGGCTTTTCACCTCGTGATTTTCTAGCAGAATCTACTCTCTTCTTAGCAACCCTCAACATTTCTGCCGAGGGGTCCAAGCAAGTTACATCCAAACCCACTAGATCTTCAGCAAATGAACCTGGCCCACAGCCAACTTCTAAGATTTTCATCCCTTCCTCTGCATGGTTGCGAACATTTCTTCTCCAAACTTTATCCTGTCCAAAAGTCATCCACCGATTCACTTTGTCATAATGCGGAATTGACTGTTCAAGTTGCTCTTCTAGTTTAGTCCAAGCATCTAAATCGATGCCTGATGGGTCATAACCACCTGTAGAACTCCTATCCGACATATTAACTCCTCACGGCTGACCTCTTTGGACATATCGTTTTGAAAACACCGGTAATCGGTCAAGCAATACGTTCAACTGTTTCTGGAGTAATACCTTCTTCAGGAGTTACTCTAAATACAAGTATCTTCAAATTCTCTGGGGCATTTCTAAACTTAGAAACTATCATTGATGTTTCAAAATCAGTACCTATGGTCCTAACTTGGAAAGACAGCACCATGTCTGCAATCGATGCTAATTCTTGTTTTACTGAAGGAGAAAGACCGTCAGTAGATACTGAAATTAAAATCAAACCCCGGTATAATTGTGCATGTGCTTGTAACATCCTAACCATAGCTACGACTCTTGCAGGGTCATCTCTTTGAAGGAAGAAATCAAGACTGTCAATAACTGCTCTAAAATAAGGCCCTAAAGCCATAACTTCATTTGTAACTTCAGTCAAATAATCCTGTGTCACATCATCTACGAATCTAGTTTGGGCTAATCTTTGAATGTCTTCAAGCCTAAAGCCTTCCAATCTATACCTACTTGCCAATAATTCTTTTTCCAGGACATTTGAATTATATTCTTCTCCAATAGTCCTTACATTAATATCTAAAGGCCAGTCATACTTTTGAAAAATTCTAACAATCTCCGCTTGACCTTCATTAGTTGATATGTAAAGGGTATTTTCTGCTTCTTCGGCAGGGGAGACGAATTGTTTTGCAAATAATTCACTTCCCGAACCAGTACCTGTAAATGCTATCATCGTAAATCCTCTAGGGACTCCGCCGTGCATTTCATTATCGAACTTTGGAACTCCAAAAGACCCTACTGAGCCAAAGAATTTCTCATCTTCCTCGTCGAACTTGAATTCTTTAGCCATAAATCTCACCTCAATGTATTACAACTTGACCTCTGTCGATAAGGTCAGTACAGTATAAATCTAAATTTGATAAAACCAGTGGAGGGGTTTGATCGGGTACGTTTAGAATAACAGTTAGAACTTCTTGTTGCCTAAATGTATTAATGAATGTGTGAAGATATTCGGCTAACATTCTATCCTCATTGTAAATTGCTAAGGAATTCACGCTGTCAAGGAAAATGAAATTGCGTTCATGGTCTGTTGTTTTTAGAATGTATAGCGTACGTAAAAGAACAGATTCCAACATTATTGGACTATCGACGAAGTGGACATTGGAATAAGGAACTGTAGTACCTCCTAAAATCCCAGATGAGACTAAATCGATGAATTGTATATGAGATACATCTACTCCAATGGCCTCGAATCCTTGTATGACTTCTGCAGCACCTCGACTGGCACTAATGTAAACGCCACTCATCTCAAACATCTGAAGCAATGGTATCATAGTACTAGCTGTAACCATAAAGGAATTAGAATTTCCACAGCGAACTTGAACGGCGCTGTTAAGTGAAACTTCAGTTAATTGATCCGATATACCTTGATCTAACTCAAACATACTTATGACCCCCATCTATTCTGTTTATCGCTTACTGCACCCCATTTTAACATTGGAGTCAACATTACTCCAAGAGGAGTTAGTTCGATTGCATGCTTGGCTCTGCTATGTGGAGTACCTCTCATCTTTACTACTTGTAAAAATCTAAGTAAATGGCCCATTCGCTCTACATCCCCAAGTACAATAATGCCATCTGCGATTGCTTCTTCAACACCAAAAGAAGACCAATGTGCATTTTCAGTAGCAGAGGTTATCTCTGCAATCAAAATAGTTGTACATCCCAAGGTGGCCAATTTTTTACCCAAGGTAAATAAGAAATCTCTAATCAATTGTTCAGATTTAATTTTATAACAAAGAGTAGTTACTGAATCGATAACCAATCTTGTCACACCAATTGTATTGACAATATCTACGATCGCTTTGATTAAGGAGTGCACGTCATCTAAGTCAAAAGAAGATTTTTCTAAACCAAGCCAAGAATATAAAACGTCCATATCAAAAACATTTATCAAACCTGAATCTACCATTTTTACATCAAAGAATTGGAATTGTCTAATGTTTTCAAGTAATTTTACCGAAGGTTCTGTAGCAGTAAAGTGAGCACATGCCTCCCCTGCATCAGCACCGCGGACTAAAAATTCCATGCCCAGTGTAGTCTTTCCTGAACCACAAGTACCCGATGCCAAAACTGTAGAACCATAGGGAATCCCTCCTCTGAGTATTTCGTCTAGACCATGCACACCTGTAATGCATCGGTCTCGGGAATATTGGCCGGCTGGTTGCATGGGGAACAGTTAGGCTAAATCGCTTAGGTTCATGAAGCATGCGCCCAAGTCAACTAAATTAGCGATGGTTTCAATTGTCATAATCAAAACTAATTCCCAGGGCTAGGTTGTGAAGGAATAAACCAATCTGAAGAAGATGCTGGTAAGTTACCATTCCACTCTAAGGTTTGAGTTGGGGTTAGGAAAAACCCTGTATCTCCACCCCATTCAACTCTAAAAATTTCAAATGGTCTAAATTCTGAAAGTTGCGTATAACTCAATTTCACTATGCCCGCTCCATCATCAAGGCCGTTTATCGACCCAACACCCAAAAATCCGGATTGGCCCAAATCAATCACATGAGTAGCGTTTCCTATTTCTTGCGAGATTGGATCTCCCGTGAAGATAGTAGTCGAATGACCTTTTAGAACCCCTTCTTTGAGAAGAAGATTAGTTTCTACAGAAGGTGAAATGTGGTTGAAACTCCAACCTTCTAAGGAAATAGCGAAATCATTGGGATTGGAAACTTCAATCCATTCTGGGTTACCCGAAACAGAACGAGGACTTATCTCAGTAATATGTAATGAATTGGATTTACGTCCACCATCATGAACCTCTAATATCAATTGGATTTTTTCAGCCCCATCTTGGAAAGTCACTGATGCACTAGAAGATGTTTGAGCAGTATTACGAGGAGTGCCCCCCTCAAATAAAACTAAATTTTCCCTTGATGAATTATCACTGTCAGTAATCTTAATTTGAACATATAGACTTAGGCCATTATCCAAGCCTAATCCCTTTACCATTCCATCTTCAGTAACATTAGAAAGAGAACTAACCCTGTCAAAGTCCAATTTCCCATCTAACATCAGCCCGACTTGAACTACGCCTTTATCCAACTCACTGGCTTCAATTTGATGCCAATCAGATGTGGCGTTTTGATAATCAAGAGTTGAATCCAAAACTGGGACAAACCATCCACTGTTTGACGTCATACGGTCTAAGCCATTGTATGCTGCACGGTCAATTCGATCCACAGAAGTATCATTCGACCCCATTTCCAATTGAGCCAAAGAGAGAAATGCAGTTAAAATCATCAAAAATAATGTGAATGCAGAAAGAAATTCAATAACTGCAGTCATACCATTTTGATCTCTTTGGAGAGAATGATGAGACTGCTTGCGCATGTTAGTGGTAGGGGAGAGTAATTCAAGAGGTTGCCGATTGACATGTATGAATAGGTCTAATTTTAGCCACTTTTTGTCAATTCGAAGCGATGAGTCTTTGAATGTTCAATGAGAGGAAGGTGTATGAGTGCAGTCTATAAGCGGCTAAATGGCAACCAAAAAAGTTGCTTCACGTTTGTGATTTTACTGTTATTTAGTTCTCTATCTGGCATTGCTATGACGCCGAATGCCGAGGCTGCTGCTGGCGGAAATTTGGGGATCGTTGGAACCAGTTACCCTCCTGAAGATACGTGGATGGCAGCATATGACTCGATTAAATTTCAAGTAGAAATTGAAAATTTCCATGCATCGCCTTCTTCACCGGGACGAGTTTTAGATTGGTATGTTTGTGAAGGGATAAAAAATTCTAACCTTTGTATTAGTTCCAGTTTTGAAGATGGAAGTATTACAATAAGTTCGATATTACCAGGCATTGTGGAAACATTTGAATCTCCAACTTATTTCAACCCTAATGGCTATGAAGGCGATATGACTATTGTTTACAAATTCAATGAATTTGATTTTGATTCTAGTAACGACATATTCTCATTTGTTGTAAACTCTACTACAGATTACATGGATATTAAAATTGATGATGATACCAGCGTCTTAGACAATATAGACTTCCTTGCCTCTTATAACAATAGTTTTATCCTTAATTCTAATACAAGCTACTCTTTTGAGTTTGAAGGAGCGTCCCACTTATGTAGCACTTGTCAACTTAACGCGAGTATTGGATGGGAATTATGGGGCTTTGAAAGTGGAGAGAAGATTTCTGATTCATTTACCAATTATTCATCATTCCCTACTGACGGTTATTACAAATCATTTACAATTCTTTTCCCAGACTTCCAACACAATGATACTGGCGAATTTTTACTTAAATACGGAATGTTTAGTTCATTTGGCAGCCCAAATAATGACATGATTAATGAAAATAATCTTAGACAAGAACACATCATTATTAACGATGAAATAGATTTAGTAATTAATCAATTGAGTCCATCGCATAACCCTTCATCTCCCGAGTACTACTTTGGAGACAATATGGCAAAAGCCATATTACAAAATAGTGGTAATAAATCAGTAAATAACTTGACGGTTTCAATGCAGATTTTTAATGCTGTAAATGAATTGCAGACCAGTGATAATTGTTCAATCGAGGTAATTCATCCAGGTAATTCAATGACATGCTATTTCGATATCCTAACCAGTGGAGCATTCTTAAACATAATCGTAATCATTCCAGAAATTACTGAGGATGGAAATGATACCAAACCAAGTAACAACATTATTTATGAAAATACTGAAATTGTGATTCCTTCATTAAGTGGATATATAGTAAACAATAATGTCAAACCATGGTATACTAATTTAGACGAAGTAAGCCTTACAGGAAATGCAAATTTATTCGCCCCAGGTCCGATAAATTACTCTTGGTGGTATGCAGGAATCATAAATCTAGGATATGGCGAAAATTTAACTATTCAATCTAATAGTTTAGGACTTGGAGAACACGTCATTAGATTGACTGTTCGAGATATTTTTGGCAATACTGAAAATATATTCGAAGTTGTTAATGTATACTTTTACTCTGAAGAAGATAATTCACCTCAATATATTTCATCGGGAGTAACTATCGAAGAATCAAAAATTATTACTGAAACAAGGCTACCTACAATCGGAGAAACATATGGGGTAGGAAATGGTAAATCGCCTCTTCTTATGATTTCATTCGACCTGATAAGAGAATCTGATAATCAGAGCCTTTTCACTGGCTCAAACTGGATGGATATTGAATTAAACACGTCTTATCTTTTACTAGATTCTATACCATTTGAATCATTAGAAGTTCGAGTATTGGATAATTTTGAGGACACTACTTGGGAATTATTCGAAGAATCGACACCGATCTTTAACTCAGAAGAGGAAAACATATCTTTTACTATATTTAGAAGCATTACTATATTGCTAATTGGAAGTGTTAATACTCCAAGTGTTGAAGCTAGTAATTTCACAACCTCACTTGCAGAAGGTGGCACATTCAGGCTGGATTGGATGCCTACTGGAGACATAAATAACGACTACATAGGTGGATGGAATATCTACCAATTATCATTACCTGAAACAGGAGGTACTGTGTTTCCTTCTTCCAATCAAAATTTCAACCAACTAGTTTGGGATGATTTAGCTTCAGACTCATTTAAGATATTCCTTCCAATCACAGAAAATCACTGGAATGATCCTCTCAAACTTGAAGATGGCTTTTGTACATCATATGCAATAGTACCAGTCGATAGACAAGGAACTGCTTATTTTGAAAAGGCAAATGTAACTACTGATGAAAATGGAAATGGCACCTATATGTGTGGTGACAATACTCCCCCATCATCTAATGCAATTCAATTCAATCATGCTTGGGAATTTACTAACAGTAGTGATTGCTTTAAGATTGAAAATGATTGGTCTATGTGTTACTCTGTAGAACTTACTTGGACTTGGCCAGAACATGAAATAGATGGAAACGTAACTTGGAACCTGTACAGAATAGAACAAAATCCGAATGGCATTGATATTTCATTGGCAACTCCTATTTTATCTAACATGGAGGCTAACCCTATGCAAACTGGAAACTTCACGCAATACGGCTGGGAAGATGATGGGATTAGACCACAGAGGACATACTACTACATTTTGACACCTATAGACTGGGTAGGAAATGAAAAGGTAGTCATCCAATTCCCATCAGCAAATGTCGAAAGAGTGTATATTGAAGATGATTGGTGGTCTTACTATCAACACCTAATTCCACTTCCTCCAGAACCTGAAGAACCCCCTCTAGGCAACGAATGGCTCGGTAACTTTAGTGAGAGTTTGGAACAAGACGAATTCAAGTATGCAGGAATAGTAGTATTGCTTACTCTATGTATTGCCTTTATTATGCTACCACTAATTATCAAGAAGCGTAAGCGCCTAAATAGAGTGATAAATGCAAGAAATAGGCAAAAGATGGCAGCCTCTATGGCTGATGAGTTCGATGACTTCTTCGACTAATAATGGCGCGGCAGGGGAGATTCGAACTCCCGAGGTGAAACACCACTGGATTAGCAATCCAGCGCAATGGCCAGGCTATGCGACTGCCGCAGTAAACCTCGCCACTTTCGATTAAGTCATGAATATGACGGTCATGATTTTTAATTTCTCATTGGTCTAGAGGGCCTAGCCAACCCAATAAATCTGGTGGAATAATACAAATTAGGACTAAAAGAATAAACATCCATCCAAGATAGTAAAGAGAACGGAAAAATGATTTAGCTGCCTTTGGTATTCTACCATTCGAATCAAATTCTTCATTCGGATCTATTTGCCAAACAGATATTGAATACCAAAGCGTCAGACCTCCGGCAATAAAAGCCCAAAGTAATGGTAGACCTGATTCTGGCCAAAAGCAAGGAACTGAACCAAGTAAAAACAATAAAACACAATAAATTTTAGATTGCTTCAATGTATAATCGGCACCCTTGACTTCATTCATCATAGGAACTTCTGCTCTAGCGTATTCGCCCGAACGATATAGGGCAAGTGCCCAGAAATGAGGTGGAGTCCACAAAAAGATGAGTGCAAAAAGCATCCATGGAATTGGAGAACCTAAATCAAATGGATTTAGATTGCTAAGAGAGTCGCCTGCTGCTCCTGCCCATCCAATCAACGGAGGTGTTGCGCCCGCAATGCCCCCAATTACAATATTTTGTGGAGTCCTTCTCTTCAACCACATCGAGTATATCAAAACATAAAATCCTACAGAGAAAAAGGACCAAAAAGCGGCTTTCCAATGAAGTAAAAAGAAAATTGTTGAACCGGAAATTGACATAATTATTCCAAAAATAAGTGCCCCTAATGGTGAAATATGACCTTGTGGGATTGGTCTTTTCTGTGTTCTAGTCATCAACATGTCAATATCAGAATCATACCACATATTAATCGAATTTGAACCACCTGCAGATAGAGTACCTCCTATTATTGTAATAATAATAGTAAACCCTGTTTCTGCCCATGTTCTTTCAATTTCTAATAAACCATGCCTAGATAGTAAATCATGAACTAAAATAGCACAAACTGCAGTAATTTGTAGTAAGACAATTACTCTTAATTTCATCAATTGTAGAAATACACTTAGCCACCCTGGATGATTATTTGGACCAGAATCTGAAACAGTTTTGGCACCCATAAATCTTACTCCTCCACCGAGTTTATATTTTTTGAGAGTAATGATAGCCTAATCATAAATGGACACGCTAGAGATACTAAGAAACAGGAAATACCTCCTGCTAAATGTAGTAATGACAGCCACTCAGGGAAATCTCCAGACTTTGCAAATATCAAATAACTAGCACCGATCAATAAATTCAACAACCAAAGTTTACCTGTATGATGCATATATTTGAGGAAAATCTCAGATTCAGGTGAATCTTTATTTTCTTTTTGAACTTTAATGACTGAAGCGATTAGAATGAACCCTATTACAAGAGCACCTATTCTGTGAATCATTTGTATCAAAACTCCGGGTCCATCCAAAGAAGGAAGGAAGGAACCATTACATTTAGGCCATCCATTTGGAAAACCAACTGAACATGATTGATTGTATTGACCTCCCGCAGTAGAAGAAACCCATGCTCCTAAAATGAGAAGAAAAAGGACAGAGGCTGCTATTGCATCGAACTTTTTCTTATTTTCCTCGATAAATTGCTTAGATGTGGAGAGAAATCTCCAATCCGCTCCCTCTTTAACTCTCATCACAAGATATTGCCAAATTATTGAGGCTGTAAAAATACAAGCAAGTGAAAGATGTAAGGCTACAGTCCAATCGGCATTGTCAAAGAATACTGTAGTTGCACCTGCAGCCGCTTGAATAATTAACATCACACCTATGAAAATTGATGAATAATAATTTGATTTACCGTAGATTTCCAGTTTTTTCCTCGCAATGAAAAAGTTCGCAATAATTGGTATTGCAATAATTCCAACCAGTAAACGGTGAATCCATTCTAAGAATATCTCAAACACTGTGTACCTATGAAATTCACCTCTAGAATCTATTTCATCAGGATTCTCTTCCCAATACTGTTCTTGTTCCTCAGGAGATACATCAAATCCATATGTGCCAAAACATTTAGGCCAATCGGGGCATGATTCACCGGCATCATTGATTCTTATCGAGCCTCCAGCAATAATAATTAATAGAGCCATTGACAATATAATCAAAGGTAATGTTGATGGGCGTCGCCACCAAGCAGTGTCCATGGGTAGACGGGAGGGTACGCCCCTTTTCAACACATGCCCGAATCGCTATAGATTTATCAAACCTAAATTTTTTACAAAAATCGTGGCCATGCTTCTAATTATTTCATTAGCGCCCAGTAACGGTATTGCAGAGGAAGTCGAAAATACAGAATCAAGGGTTTTGCTAGATGTACATGTACTCGATTCGACTTGTCTTACCGAAGAATCATGTAATTCTTGGAGGCCGGTTAATTTAATCGAATATTTCGGAGCAGATTGGTGTGAACCTTGTATGGAAGTCGAAGAAGAAATCAGCTCTATCGACTCAAATCAATCTGTAATAATTCAACATCATCCATCTCCAAGTGACCTAACTTTCTTCCAACAGTCAAACATGAAATTTGAAAATCAGTATAGGTTATTGTTTATTCCTTCTATCGTGATAAATGGAGAATCTTTGCTAACTGGTTCGAGCCAAGCATTAGAAATCAACCAAGTACTTCAGAATCAAAATAATTCTTTTAATGGTATTTCAGATATCAATTATGATAACGGAACATTGTTTTGGAATGCAAGTGAAGGGTATAACCTAAATATATGGAAACTCGAAGATACAAAGCATGAATTTGAAAATTATTCGCACCCTCATTTAGCCACCTCTCTACTCTCGTTTAAATCCGAAAATAATTCAGCAAATATTTCTCAATGGTTAGAAAATTGGGATGGAAGATTAGTGTTTATGCTAGAAGATATAGGTTCGGCTAAACTAGTTTCAGCATCATCGCAGCCTACTGGAAATTTTAATTTTAATAATGAGGATTCTAAACAATCTGAGGAAATAAAAAATGAACAATTAGATCCTTCTTTAATTGCCATAATTACCGGCTTGATAATGTTAGCAATACTCCTTCCAGCATTGATTATGTTCCAAGGTTTGAGGAATTTTGAACCAGAAGATACACCCAAAGAAGAAGAATGAACTAACTCATGAGGAGGGGTTAGGTTCAAAAACAGTTGATATCACGCTTGCATGCGACTCACAGTCGCAGGTGTAAAATTATGGTTAAACCAGCTAGACTACATACCCGCTTCGAACGTGCTAGAATCATTGGGGCTAGAGCCTTACAAATTGGAATGGGAGCACCGCTATATGCTGGTGAAGATGACCTACGTAATGCATTCAAAGAAGAATTGATTTCACTATATGGATTTGAAGAAGCATCCGTCAGATATGTATTGGACCCTCTAAAGATTGCTCTTTACGAATACGAGCACGAGTTAATACCAATCGATATTGATCCTCACGAAGACTGATTCAATTATTTAGAATTGAATCCGTAATATTCGGGTTCCATCACATCAGGGAGATTCTCTCTTTTGACTAATATTGTTCTAACTGCCCATAAATCTACAAAAATTCTGTATTTTAGGGTTGCATCTAGATAATCAACTCCGCTAGAACCGCCTGTACCCATTCTTCTTCCAATCATTCGTTCTACCATTCTGGCATGTGAATTTCTGAACAGTAACATTGATTGTTCAAGTTCAACAAAAGAATCAATCAAGATTCTAGGCCAAGATAGAAGGGGTAATTCTCTATATGATTCAATGAATAATAAACCAGCTCTTGAGCGATTTATTACACCATCCGGCCTAAGGAAACTTTCAGCTTGTGCAATAGATGCTTCCATTCTTGGGCGAACTTGAGATTCAACTCCATGGCCGATTTCAACGATATGCGATATAACCGACTCTGCATGATCCTTCATGGCCTCAATATGGCTGTCAACAAATCTAGATATGACCTCAGAATCGTTATCGTCGCTACTTAAGGAACCATTAATCGGCGTTCTAGAAAGCCAATTCTCCAATGATTCTCTAAGTGATGGCTGATTGGAAACCGTTTCAAAATTATCGAGAATACTTTGCGATACTTTACCCTCTTCTGCTAGTTTTCTCATATGCTTTAATGGGTTCATACCCCCATAGGTTTCATGTTCTAGACCAAGAAGAACTTCAAGTTCCCTCATTTGCCATGATTCGAAACCTGATGAAGTTCCTAATCGGTCTCTAAATGCAAGAAACTCTTGGGGAGCCAGAGTTTCCATAACTTTCCATTGCTGAGACATCAGATTAAAAATTGAAGTCACACGCTCTAAATGATGTACTAATTTCGGCATCACTTTTTCTTCTACCTTCTTTGAATTTAGTATTGAGTGGGCCTGTTTCAATTCAGAAAGAATTAATTTAAACCATAATTCAAAGGCTTGATGGACAATTATGAAATGTGTTTCATCATTACATGGTTGTGGAAGATATCCGTCTGGACCTTCTTGTAATTTCAATAATTCTTCCAGTCTTAGATAACCTCCATAGGTCATCCTCTGCCCTGATGGTGCTTCAGCCATGACACGGCATCGGCTCCTAAGACTTGAACTCTTCACTGCAAGAATAAAATTTGAGTTGATTTTTCAACCTCTAAATTTATTGAAAAAAGTAGAATAAATGCATAATGCTCATAGGGGTAATACAAAACCCCTCGACATGGGCGTAGACACTGACTTATTGGCAAGTTGGCTTGCTGGCTACGACAAAGACAAACTTACTATCGGAGTTGTTGCCTCTCACTCCTCTTTGCAAATACTACATGGTGCAAAGAAAGAAGGGTTTCGAACTTTGGGAATTGCAGTTGGAGAAAACCGAAGAAGATTCTACAAAGCATTCCCTGGAGCAGAGCCAGATGAGTGGTTAATGCTAGAAACTTACAGAGAAATGCTAGACTATGCTGAATGGTTTAGAGAAAGAAATGTGATTATTATCCCTCATGGCTCTCTAGTAGAATATTTAGGTGCTACAAATTATAAAAATCTCCAAGTCCCTACATTTGGAAATAGAGGCATATTACACTGGGAAAGTAGTAGACATCGACAAAGACTGTGGTTAGAAGATGGTGGTTGTGATATGCCTAAGGTTTTGGAAGACCCCCACGACATAGATGGACCTGTAATTGTCAAATATGCTGGTGCAAAGGGCGGTAGAGGTTATTTTATCGCTAGAGATTATCGAGATTTTCGTAGAAATGTAGACATTGAAGAAGAATTTACTATCCAAGAATATGTACTTGGATGTAGATATTATCTTCATTTCTTCTTTGACCCCACTGCAGATGATGGTTTCCAAGTACAAGGTAGAAAATCTAATGCTGGTAAAAACTTAGGTAGATTAGAGTTACTTTCTATGGATAGAAGAGATGAATCTAATGTCGATGAATTTTACAAACTTGGTTCGCTTAGAGATTTGAGAGAAATGAATCTAGAACCCTCGTTTGTTGTCACTGGTAATCAACCTGTAGTTATTCGTGAATCATTGCTACCAAGGGCTTTTGAAATGGCTGAGGGAACTATAGCGGCATCATTTGAACTCGAAGAAGGAAGCAGAGGAATGATCGGGCCATTCTGCCTAGAAACTATTGTAACAGATAAATTAGAATTCAAGGTATTTGAGATAAGTGCTAGAATAGTTGCTGGATCAAATCCTTTTGTTGGAGGATCTCCTTACTCTGACATCAATGAAGAAAGAATGTCCACAGGGAGAAGGATTGCTCGTTCAATTAAAAAGGCAAGTGACAACGATAGATTACTAGAAATCTTATCTTAATCTCAATTTTCATCGTCTTCTTCTAACTCAACTTGAACTTCTTTTTCTTCATTATCGTCAAGGTCTTGTGTAGAGGAAAGAATCTCTGCAATTGAAACCGAACCATCACCATCAGTATCTGCTCTTTGGTGAATCTCTGTAGCTTCTTCAATCGATACTCCAATCGCTTCTGCCACCTCTTCAATAGAAACTGCGTCTTCACTAGAATTTTCAAATTTATTAGAAAGCACTCTCATTTGCTCTCTTAATTCTTCCAATTTAGCACTTCTTTCTTCTGCTGTTGGAACTGTAAATTGTGCTACAAGTTTGATTGGGTCACCATGAGATAAATCCCCATTAAATTCCATCAAATCTCCAATGTTGTTGATAATTACTTGGAATTTTGTTGGGTCTTTTGTTCTACGCTTGTTATGCTTCTTGTAATGATGGACATAAACTTGGTATTCTCCAGGTTGGGCTGTATCATCATCCCAAACGACATTCTCGACTGGTTTCTTAGTTTCAGGCCTTACATTAGCATCTACGTCAAGTTCACCGCCACATGCTGACATCTTGTTTCCACCGTGAATTCTTTCACCTGATGGACAAACTACGTGTAGGTCTAAATCATTGTAATTATTCCACATTAGCGAAATTTGGACATCACCAGATCTAGCACCCTCTCTGTCTAATCTTTCTTGTAATTCAGACATTGCATTCTCTGCTGCGCGCCTAGATTCCATTTCCTCTTGCTGCTTGGCTAATTCAACTTCAGCAAGTCTTTGTTCTTCAACTGCAGCCATCTCATCCTGTCTTTGTTGTTCTTCTTGTGCGCGTTCATTTTCCAATCTTTCAGATTCTTCAGCCTCTAGACGCATCTTTAATTCCATCTGATTCTTGGAGTGATCTTCTTGCTCATCTCTATGTGGTACATCGAATTGACACACAAGTTTAATTGGTTCACCATGAGTTAATTCACCATGATACTCCCTAAAGTCGCCTACATTGTTGACAATGATTTGGAATTTAGTAGGGTCACGTGTTCTTCGCTTTCTGTGCTTCTTGTAATGATGAACATAAACTTGGTATAAACCAGGAGATGCTGAAATTCCTTCCCACACCACATTTTCAACTGGTTTCTTAGTCTCTGCTCTAACATTAGCATCAACATCTAACTCTCCACCACATTCAGAAACCTTATTTCCACCATGAATTCTTTCACCAGATGGACAGACAACGTGAAGATCTAGATCGTTATAGTTCTCCCACATTAGGGAAATTTGTACATCTCCGCTCTTTGCTCCTTCTCTAGATAATCTTTCTTGTAATTCGGCCATAGCAGCCTCAGCAGCCGCTCTTGATTCCATTTCTTCTTTTAATCTAGCAGCTTCTAATTCAGCCAATCTCTGTTCTTCGGATGCTGCCATTTCAAGTTGGCGGAGTTCTTCTCTTTCTGCTTCTAAACGAGCTTCTTCTTCTTCACGTTCTTTGGAAAGTTTTTGATCCTCATCTCGTCTTTTACGCTCTGCTTCTTCAGCCTCTAGACGTTGACGTTCTTCTTCCTCAAGTCTTTTCTTTTCTTGTTCTTCAGAAAGTCTGCGTTGTTCTTCTCGGCGGAGTCTTTCTCTCTCTGCCTCTTCTTCCAGTAAACGTGCTTGTTCGGATGCCATTCTTTCGGCTTCTTGAACTGCAAGACGGGCATCGATGATTTGTTGACGGCGTCTTTTATCTTCAACTAAGGCTAATTTACGGTCAATTTCCTGTTTTGTTTGTCCAAAACTTGGAGCTCCGCTACCTTGCCGCAGTCCTTCTGCAGACATTCCAGGACGCATGTTTAACTTGGCATCTTTTCTTACTAGAATATACCACATACCTAGCAAAAATCCGCCACCCATGAGAGCCATAACGCCCAAAGAAGCCGTATCCATGTCAGCCCCATATCGAACATGTCTATTGAAGCATCGGTCAAAAGTATATATTTTCACTACTGAAAGAGATTTTTTAATCACCTATTGAAACAAAATCCCTCACATATTTTTTCGTTATTAAAAAGCAAAGCATTGAGAGGGGGGAACGGTTCGCACTATCATGGGCAAAGCCGACTTGTTGTCTAAGATTCTACCTGGCGGACGTGGTGTTTGGATACCCATTGACCATGGAGTTTCAGACTATCCAGTTGAAGGATTAAAAGACACAGAATCTACGATAAAATCACTAATATCTGCCGGAGTAGATGCGATTATTGCTCACAAAGGTGTTGTTGGACATTATCATAAATTATGTGAAAATACAGACACTAGTATGATTATCCATTTATCTGCATCAACAAGGCATGGGGGAAGTCAGGCAACAAACAAAGTCCTAGTGGGAAGTGTTGATGAAGTTCGAAAAAGAGGCGGTGTTGGAGTTTCCTGTCAAGTCAATATGGGGAGCGAAAAAGAACCAGAAATGATGGAGAGAATGGGTGAAATTAGTCGTCAAGCATTGCTTGAAGGCCTGCCCATGTTTGGCATGGTATATGCTAGAGGCCCTAATTTGAATATAATGGAAAATGATGTTACAAAGGGAAATGCTCATGCGGTAAGATTAGCTTTTGAATTAGGCTGCGATGCTGCTAAGACTGTCTGGACTGGAGATAAAGAAAGTTTTACTGAAATTGCGAATGCAGTCCCAATACCTATTCTTGTTGCAGGAGGCCCGTCTACAGGCGATAGTAGAGCAATTTTAACTATGATTCGAGATGCATTAGACTCGGGCGCATCTGGAGTGTGTATGGGAAGACAGGTTTTTGGACATCCAAATGTCGAGTCAATTGCCAAAGCAATCGTGATGTTGGTACATCAGGATGCTTCGGTTGATGAAGCGATTATCGAATGCTCTTTGTGAGGTGCTAATATGGAGGTTTGGCTAGATAATTGCCACTCAAATAAAATCGATTCTATCTCGAATCATCAATTTGATAAGATAATCTCTCAAATCCCTATCAAAGACACAGTGACATTGAATTATTCTCAAAATTCTTTATTTCAGGACCAAAATTTAATTGGAACCAAAGTTCTAATCTCTAATTCAGATAGTCAAAGCGATGCAAAGAAATTTGTTGGAAGCGTATCTTGGATTGTCCTAGAGTTTGAAGATTGGTCGATGATTCCAATAGAGAATTTAATCGCTGCATCTCAAAGTACTCCTACTAAGATCGCTGCAAAAATTCGAACTCCTGAAGAGGCTCAAGGAGCTGGTTTTGCATTAGAAACCGGCGTTGATGCCTTAATAGTTGAAAATGAACAAGAACTGATTGAAGCCGCATTTATCATCAAGTCACAAAGAGGGGAACAGGAAGACATACAATTTGTAGAAAGTTCACAATCAGATAACATAATTATTGCTCAACATGAGATTAAATCTATCGAACAAGGAGGCGTTGGTGAAAGATATTGTATTGATTTGACTTCACTACTTTCGGTTGGAGAGGGTATGTTAATTGGTTCTTCTGCATCTAGTTTAGCACTAGTTCATGGAGAAACAATAGATTCGGAGTTTGTGCCACAAAGGCCGTTTAGAGTTAATGCTGGCCCACCACACTCATATGTCATGATGTCAGATAGAACTACAAAATATATTTCTGAACTAAAATCAAATGATTCTGTACTAATTTCAAATCTAAATGGAGATACAAGAATTGCAAGAATAGGGCGCTTAAAGATAGAAAAAAGGCCGTTTTTATCGATATATTGGCATAATCTTTTTGATAAACCGTCTTCTATATTCCTACAACAGGCGGAGACTGTGCGATTGGTTAATTACTCTGGAGAATTTATTTCTGTAACCTCTTTAAAGGTTGGAGATATTATTCTTGGATGGAACGGAAAAGGTTCTAGACATATCGGAGAATCGATTAATAGCAAGGTGGATGAAAGGTGATTTGATTGGCAATACTCGGTAGTGGACAAGCTCATGGAGCCTGCAGTTTACTCCATGCTGCCGGAACTGGATACGGTTCAAGTATTGCATTAGACCTACCTGTTGCCGTTCGATTGTTAGACAAGCCTAGCAAAAGAAACTTAGAAGACCCAGATGGGCTTCTTGATTCAGTCATTAAAATTTGGTTGGCAAATGGATATGATTTGCCAAATGGATTAAATCAAGAACAATTATTTTGGGTAGTCGCATCAAAAATCCCTCCTAAGCAAGGTTTGAAGTCAAGTGCTGCAGTATCAATTGCTGCTCTTAGAAGTCTATGTGATGCAACTGGAATAGATCTAGAGATACATAGATTGGTTGAATTATGCGCTCAATCTCAATTTGATGCGGGGGTTTCTCTAACAGGTTCGATTGACGATGCTTGGGCATGTGCTACAGAAGGATGGAAATTGATAGATGTCAATGCAGAATCAATAGAAGAGGGAATCATAATGGAAGGAAGAGGCCCAGAAAGTGATGATTGGGTAGTACTAATTATATCTCGTGATAAGCGCACTAAATCTCCTACACTGGAAGATTTCCAGCCATATTTCAATGACTTCCAACAGGCTTTAAGCGCCATACAAGAAGGAGATTTACTCAATGCTATTACCTGGAATGGTCGTGCAATGAGTGGTGTTTTAGATGATTAT
>MDTC01236247.1_pt1 | contig 20609 bp, 21 predicted proteins | sample 811181 | NCBI WGS metagenome assembly MDTC01 (sample SAMN05326644, study PRJNA326480) | marine metagenome | isolation source: seawater | place: Pacific Ocean: North | collected 2011 | reverse complement strand
TTGATGGTTCTCCACCATCGACCGAGTAGAACCAAACTATGTGCCCGGAATAAAGTGTAAAGGATGTATCCGGAATATACCCTAGATGGCGGGGTGGACGGGACTCGAACCCGCGGCCTCTGCCGTGACAGGGCAGCGTTATAACCAACTTAACTACCACCCCGCGGTGGTGCCTCTAGGTGTAATGAAAAGCCCCTGGCTTGGCAAGAAAATTGTAGGGATGGCTTAAAAAGTCTGCCAACAATCGCGATACTTGTGATCCACTGTCAATTTTGCCTTTCCGTAAGGCATAATTTGGTAGGCGTGGCACGATTCAAACATGAATGCCAATGTCTTCTCATAGCGCTGCGGCTTTAATTCTGACTGGGAAGCTTTTTCAAATGTCGCGGCATCAGGCCCATGTGGACTCATTTGATTGTGCAAACTGCCGCCGCCAGGCTGAAATCCCTCTGCCTTGGCATCATATTCACCATAAATTAGCCCCATATACTCACTCATAATATTGCGGTGATAGTAGGGTGGACGAAAAGTATTTTCTGCTACCATCCAGCGCTCCGGAAAGATCACAAAATCAATATTGGCAACGCCAGGATTTAGAGAAGGTGAGGTCAAAACAGTAAATATTGAGGGATCGGGATGATCAAAGCTCACCGTATTGATGGTGTTGAACAAACTCAAATCATACTTGTAGGGATAGTAGTTGCCCCACCAGGCGCGAACATTAAAAGGACTGTGTTCCAATTGATAGCTATAAATCTGTCCCTGGTATTTGTGATAGACCGTATAGGGACTAGCTTGTTCTGCAGAGGCCGTAGGCGCTAGAAAATGTCTTTCATTGGCCAAGCCATTGGCGCCAATGGGGCCTAAATTTGGCAGCTCAAATCTAGATCCTTGGTTTTCAATGAAGTAGCCGCGGCTGTTCTTTTCTGCATCAATACGAAAGACAATCCCTCTTGGTATGACCAGGATCTCGCCGCTACTTACCTCGAGCTCGCCCATCTCGGTTTTCACCTTTAACTTTCCCTGCTGCGGTACCAGTAGCCATTCACCATCGGCGCTGCTAAAGGCTTGGTTTTGCATATCGCTATTTGCTGCGTATAGCCCGATCATGCAAACTGGATTGACTAGAAGTGGGCAAAGGCCGGCTACAAAATTTTGATCTTCACTGGGAGAATCGAGTGGCAACCAACGCATTTGATTGGGTTCATGTTCGGCGTTGGTGGTGGAAAAACGCTGGCTCAAATCCTTATCCAAAATGTATGCAGAAGATTTTACCGAAGGCAAATCTCGATAAAGCCAAGTTCTTAAATTGTCTTTGCGGTTTTTTGTAAAGGCCGTGCCGCTGAGCTGCTCGGCAAATAAGTTTTGCGGGCAAACTTGCGGGGAGTTTTGCCTGCTTGGCAGCAGCCCTTCTTCTGTTTCGCTGGAATGCGTATTATAGAATCCACTTAAATATTTCATACTAATCATTATATTCTTTTGTAAGAGAAAATCTATATAATTCTTGAAAGTAAGCACTGCTCTCAAGTAGCTCTGCTTTGCTGCCCTCAGCAACGATTTTCCCATCTCGAAAAACAAATAGTTTTTCGCAAATATCAAGGGTATGAATACGGTGGGCAATGATGATCATGGTTCGGTTTTTAGAAATTTCTTTTAATGTGTTTTGAATCAGGTTTTCCAATCTCGGATCTACATGACTTGTAGCTTCATCAAAAATGATAATCTTCGGGTCATGTAGCAGCACCCTTGTAATGGCTAAAATTTGCTTTTCCCCTGAACTGAAATTTTCGCCGCGATCTAGCACCTCCGATTCCAGATTTCTGCCTTTTGCTTCCAATAGTTTTTGTAAACCGCTAGTTTTTACAGCCAAGGCAATTTGCGCCTCTGTAAAATCTCGATGTAAAACTAGATTTTCTCTTATAGTGCCTTTAAACAAATAGGCATCTTGCGAAACAAATCCAATTTGTTGGCGCAAGTCATTTAGCGGCCAATCTTCAATGGGCTGATCATCTAGTAGTATTTGTCCTTTTTGGTAGGGATAGAGCCTTGATAAAAGCCCGATTGTAGTGGTTTTACCACTTCCTGTGCGTCCGAGAAAACCAATGTTCTGACCGCTTTTTATATGCAAATTTATATCATTTAATATCCACTGGTCCTTTTCATAATACATGGATAGGTCGGCTAACTTTATATCCCCTAAAAGTTTTGCGTGTTGTGTACCGCTGGAAGGGAGTATTTCCTTTTCTTTTCTCTCTTGCAAAAACTGCGTGACTCGGTCGGCACTTGTGAAAGCTTGTTGCAAAACGTGAATTTCTCTAGATATGAATTCAATGGGAGAAGTAAATTGTTCCACATAGCGAAAGTAGGTGATCAAAATACCAATGCTTAACCAATCCCTTGTTATATAGTAGCCGCCTAGGACGATGAGTACTAGGAGTGGGATTTGTGATAGAAAGCTCATAATTGGGCGTAAAAAAGTATTGAAGCGATTGAATGCCTTTGCCGCTCCTAGGTAGCCTAGCACCTTGTCGTCATATTTTTGTTTGGAGAAATCCTCCAAGCCAAAGGAGCGAATAATATTTAGGCCTTGTATGTTCTCAGATAATTGCGAATTTATTCTTGAAGATTGATTGGACATGGCCCAGTGCAAATTTCGAATCTTAGTTTTCGAAAAGTAGGTAATCAAAATGATGGGCAAAGTGGAAATACTGATAAAGATACCTATGCGAATATCGGTTAGCAGAATGGCAAACCAAACAAAAGTGGCCTTTAAAAATTCAACCCCCAATCGTCCAAGGGAAACAGAAAAGAATTGCTCCAAATCGTCGACATCGTGGGTTAAGCGTGTGGCAATGCGCCCTTGGGGAGTTTTGTCGTAGTAGGACATAGGCAATTGGTTCAAATGGCGAAACATGGCTTTACGGATACGATAGATGGTTCGTACTCCCACTTTTGCCAAAATTCTTCGGCTAAAGTAAATGAGTCCCACGGCAAGAGCTTCAAAAAACAAAAGATACGAGGCATAATAAAGGCCCGTAACATAATCATTGTTCAAAACACCTTTATCAATCACTTTCGATATCAAATAAGCGGCAAAAATTCCAGATGCGGAGGCAAGCACTAATAAGACCATGCCAAAAGAAAATAATTTTTTATCCTCTTTTAAATAGGACAACAAAAAGCGAAATGCTTTCGTGTCACTGAGTCTTACTTTTTGTTGCTCTTCTTTAAGACTCATCCTAGCTCCAGAATATGATCACAGTATTTTAAAGTAGAGTCGCGGTGAGCTGTCCATACAAGGGTTTTACCCTTGAGATGATTCTTCAGCTCCTGTAGTATTTTTTCTTCTGTAACCGTGTCCACCGCCGATAGGCAGTCATCCATAAGTAGAATTTCCTTTTCTTGCGCTAGGGCGCGGGCAATGGACAGCCGCTGTTTTTGTCCGCCCGAAAGATTGACACCATCTTCTCCTAAAAGGCTTTCACTGCCGCGATCCAAGTGTTTTGTGTCTTCCAACATATCGGAGAGGCGTAGATAGGTTTGAATGTCCTGATCTGGAATATGCTTTTGCAATTGCAAATTCTTTTTTAAAGTGTCCGCGAATAGAAAGTTTTTCTGCGGAACGTAGGCAATCCATTTGCGCAGGTCTGCCATGCTGTAATCGGTAATGGCATTGCCAAAAAGCTTTACTTGCCCAGAATAATCACTGTGAAAACCTAAAAGGATTTCGAGCAAAGTGGTCTTTCCAGTCCCAACAGGCCCCTTAATACCTAGCCACTCGCCTTTACGAATGCTAAAGGATAGACCCTGCAAAATGTGCTGTCCGTCAATGTCGTAGGCTAAGTCTTTTACCTCATAAACGGGGTTGGGATATTTTTTCTGTATACTTTTGGTTATCTCAAAACGTTTGTCGACTTTGGAATTTAGTACTTTAAAGATTCGCTTCAAAGAAGTGCTACCTTTTTTATAATCCGCTAAAATAAAACCAATATCAGCAAAGGGCATTTGTAGTAAGAAAGCGTAAGATTGCAGAGCTACAAATTCTCCAATGCTCATGCCGCCTTCAATAACCTTCTTAAGACCAAGGATGTATAAGAATACATAGGCGAGCAGCGGGGCAGATTCAAAGGCGACACCAAAGAGTAGGGCAGTTTTCGTTGTGCGATATTTTGCATCCCTTGTTTGCTTGGCATAGTTCTTAAGGTTTTTAAACCAAAATGCGCTACTATCACTGAGTTTTTGCAATTTAATATTGGCAATGGAGGAGGAGGATTCTTCATTTAATTTGCTAAGGTGAACCTGCTGCTTTTCGTATTGTTGAGAATAGGCTTCCATAATTTTGTACATGGCAAGTGGCAAGAGTAAAAAAAAGCCTAGTATATAAAGAGTGATCTCCTTGTCGATTTGAAACATAAAATAAAGGGCTAGGGGACATAGAAAAAGAGAGTTGGCAGCACCAACCAATGTGAAACCAAATAAAAAGCGCGCGGTTCCAATGTCTGAGGTGGAAATGCTCATTAAATTTCCCAGCGAATATTTTCTATCAAAAAAAGCGCGAGGTAAAAATCGCAAGCGTTCCCAGAGCATTTGTTTCATCAGAGAGGAGGAGTAGTGACTTTCTCTGGCCAAAGTAATGCGCCAGAGCCCGCGAAATAGCATTTGCATGCAAAGTAGTAAAAAAAAGACCAAAGCAAAATCAATATAAAGATTTTTGCTATTTGCTAAATACTTTGGAATGTCTTCATACTGCAAATAATCTAAAAAGTATTGTAGCCACTTGGGAATTAAGACTTCGGTGACATTGGTAATTAGTACCGCCGCAGCTCCAAAGATGTAGAAAAACCAGCGTTGACGTATGTATTGAAAATAAAAAGAGGCAGGTCCATTGGTCCCCGCCTCAAATAGAATCTTTGGTATCATAAGCTAGGACTTTAGTGTCTCCGCAAGGTCCACTATTTTTAAAGTAGTTTCATCAATATTACGAGAAGGCGAATACTGTATGCTTTGCTTGATTTCGTATAAAGTTTTTTTCTGTTTGTCGTTGAGCGAAGGCTCGGCAGCAATTAGATTGTTGAGGTAGAGATTGGATTTGCGCATAAAATCTCCGTAATCTGTGTCTGTTATGGCTCGAACTTTTTTGATAAAATAGTCCACATTTTCAGCAGTCGTCATAATACCTCACTTAGTGACAAATATAGTCCGCTTTTTATGGGCTGACAATCCTAGTGGTGCAAAAAATGGTGCACGATTTGCGTGGCCAAGCGCTGGGTTTTAAAATTTTCATCCAAATTGGGAGCATATTCATATATGCCAATGCCTTTTACATCAAAGCGTGAAAGTAGTAGCTCAAAAAGTGGAAAGAAGTCTTGTGCTTGCATAGAAAATGGCCAAGATTGCGAGCAGCCAGGCGCGATGGAAGAGGAAAAGGCATCGATATCAATGCTAAGAAAAGCGGCTCTCTCCTTGATGATTTCCTCCCCCATGATCTCGCAAAATTTCTCCAGCAAGGTTTTTCCCTCCAAAAGCCAATCCTCATAAAATAAAGCTTTGCCGCCGTGACGCTGCAGAAAATCCAAATGTTCTGGTTGGTTGCAAACCTTGAGTAAACCTATTTCATAAAAATCCACCTGCGGTTTTTCTGATAGAAAGCGGTAAAACGGTGTGCCGCTAGAAATCTTTGTCTCTACCGGGCGCAAATCCAAGTGCGCATCAAAATTGATTAGTAGGGGGCGTTGGTCTTTAAATTTTTCGTAGAAGGCTTTGGCATCAGGATAACCATAATCGTGCCCCCCGCCGATGCTAATGAGCTTTTTCCCTTCTTGATAGTATTTGCTTGCCTCTTGAATACAAGCTTCGTGGCGAGCACCAATATCGGCAAATTGACCTACAGCAAGGTTTCCTCCATCATACAAATGGATTTTTTTTTGTAGTGTGGTTTTAAATAAGGATTCCCGAAGAGCATCAGGTCCCTTGGCTGTGCCTACGCGCCCACCATTATGAGAGACACCCTCATCATCGGGATAGCCGAGCAAAACAAAATTTGATTGCTCCCTAGAGACCAATAGGTTTCCAAGTCTAGGGTCTTGATCACGCTCATAAATTTTAGCTTCAGAGGGGACAAAGCTCATGGCAACCGACTCAATCTTTCCAAAAGAGCTTCGCAAGCAATATGAAACAGCTTCTCCCCATGTTCTTTTGTGGACAGGCCGGGGTTGGACTGCATTCGGCCATCCGGGAATTTTTCGCGAAATTCCTTTGCACTCAATGGAAACTGGTAGTCCACTTTTTCTACCTTAAAATTTTGCTTCTCAATTTTTTCAAAGGCTTCAGCATCACTGAACATAGTGAGTGCTACCTCGCCGCAAGTGGCATGACTGCCATTTTCATCGCCAAAATGCTGCTCCTCATAGGCCAAGACCTCCGGCATACGCCACCAGGACTCTAGATAAAAGCATAGGGAGTCATGGCGGGCTTTCCATTCGCACATGGCATTTTGCAAGGGGATGACATTGCCGCCATGGCCATTGATAAAAAAGACGTTTTTAAAACCGTGTTGGGCGAAGGAATAAAACAAATCCTGCATAATGGCATTGTAGGTGGAGGGGCGAAAGGACAAGGAGCCGGGGAAGTTCATGTGGTGCTCGGCCATTCCCACACACAAGGGCGGAGCCACCAAGGTTTGACTTCGCTCTCCCACGGCAGCGGCTAAAAACTCCGCACATCGGTAGTCAGTTCCAATAATACCGGTAGGTCCATGCTGCTCCGTTGAGCCAATGGGCTGAATGATGGTCTGTTTGTGTTTTAAATATTCTTCGACTTGTGGCCAGGTACAGTGTTTCAGTTGCATACCTTCTATTAAGCCAAAAAAGCATGGCGGCCAATCAATGATTGGGAGCATTGTGCAAATTAATGCAAGTCTTTAAGAGCCCATTCACAAAGTTCAAGTAAATCTGGAAATCTTTGAGCTAATGACCGAATCTCTGGAGCCAATTCGATTAGATTTTGATCCACAACAGCTAGTACGGCATTGCGGCGATGATGACGAGCACTAGCCCGCAGCAAGGCAGTGCCTTGAAATTTAGATTCTATGTCTCTGTTGGAGGCAGTTAGAATCCAGCGCAAGGATTGTATCTTGTCTTCTATTTTCATGGAATGTCGTTGCAAAAAGAAGTCTTTGCCAAAAGCCTTTTCATTCCAGGGACAGACTTCTTGGCAAATATCACAGCCAAAGTGCCAGGAGCTCATCTTTTTTCGAAGGTTTTCTGGCGGCGCTTCTTTGGCCTCTATGCTCCAATACGAAATGCAAAGGTTGGAATCAATAAAGCGATCTTCTTTTATTGCGTCTGTTGGGCAAGCCTCAATGCATCTGGTGCAAGTGCCGCAGCGATCAGGCACTTGCGGGGCATCAGCTTGCAGCTTTAAAGTGGTATAGATTTCACCAATAAAACTAAAGGAGCCTTTTTTCTCATGAATCAAACAGGCGTTCTTTCCTATCCAGCCCAGACCAGCTCTTAAAGCCAATTCGCGTTCCAATACTGGCTTGGAGTCAACGAAACATAAGAATTCTTCATGAGGATATTGCCTCTTCAAATTCTCCGCGATGATTTGCAGCTCTTTTAAAAACCAATGGTGATAGTCTTTGCCCATGGCATAGGAGGCTATCTTTAAGCCCTTTGGCAAGTCCAAGGGCTCTGGATGCGGTAAATAGTCTTTGCGAAAAACAATGGCCGAATGCGCCTTGGGAAGAAGGTTTTGTGGATTTGCTTTTGTCTCTTTGTGTTTTGCCAAATACAGCATGTCAGCATGATAAGCTTTAGCTAAAAACTTCTCGTAGCGCTCCATACTGAGGATGTGTTCTAAGCTGACAAAGCCATATTCTCCATCAAAATCAATCTGCATAACAAATTCTATAGCAATAAGTGGAGCTTTTTAAAAAACTATTTTAGACTACAAGCATGGATTTGAAAATTCCACCCACTGATTTGCAAAAGATCACCAGGCTTTTAGAAATCTTGCAGAAAAATGGTCATGAAGGCTATTTGGTTGGCGGCTGTGTGCGGGATCTTTTAATGGGAAAAGAACCAAAGGATTATGACTTTGCGGTCTCTGCGAAGCCAGAAGAGGTGGAGTCGCTTTATAAGTCCACCAATCCCATTGGTAAAGCCTTTGGTACGATTCAAGTGGTTTTAGAAAATCACGCTTATGAATTGACGACTTTTCGTAAGGACTTTACCTCCAGCAACAATCGCCATCCAGATGGTGTGGTTTTTGGCTCGATGCAAGAGGATGCTTTGAGGCGCGATTTTACAATGAATGCCCTATACTATGACCCCTTAAAGCAGGAGATTCATGATTTTTACAACGGTCAGCAGGATATACAAAACAACATCATTCGTTTTATTGGCAAGCCTAGCGAGCGCATCTATGAGGACCGTTTACGAGTTTTGCGGGCCTTTCGTTTTCAAGCACAATTGGGCTTTGATTTTGCAGAGGAAACGGCCGCTGCTTTGATGGCAGCAGCAAAGGATTTGCATCATTTATCCTGGGAGCGCATTCATCGAGAAGTGGAGAAGACCATTGTGGCGCCTTATTTTTTGCATACTGGGGAGGACTTTATAATTTCAGGAATCATTCAGCATTTGTATGGCGAGCAGAATGCACCGGTTATGAGAGCTCTAAAAGCTTGTTATGCAAAAAGCACCTCTCACGAATATTTGTACACTATCTTTTTGGCTTTTCATGCATTGGATGCGGCAAAGGATTACCGTCTTTCGAAAACCACAAAAAATTGTGTTCAGAAAATTCGAAATTTTTTCTCTACAAAACAAGATGTTTACTCGCTTCGCCGTGATTTTAGCAATGATTTGGGGACGACTTTGTTCTATTTTGCGACCGAGATGGGAAAAACATCTCTTGTTCGCATTTTTGAGCAGGCCTTTTCTGGCTTGCCACATGAATATGAGCTAGCTCCCCCCTTGTTAACGGCAAAGGATTTTCCGCATCTAAAAGGTAAAAATTTGGGAGATGCCTTAGATCGGGCGTATCGCCTGCAAATTGAACAAGAAATAAAGACTAAAGACCGCCTTTTATCGGCACTAGAAAGCCCTTCCTGACAATTTTTGTCATTCATTACTATTAATTATACAGTGTTTTTCTTTAAATTTTGGCATTTTGCTTGCAAAAGACTATGTCGAAATCAAAACCTTGGAGGACTTATATGAAAAGTACGTGGAAATTAAGTGCATTGGTTCTTCCCATGTTTTTAATCGCATGTGGAATGGATGATGTAATGCTAAACAAAGAAGAAGCAAAGACAAATAAGAAAGAAACGCAACAAGAAGAAGTGGAGCAGCAGAATCAGAAGCTTTTAGAGGATGAGATATTGTCCATGCATGCGGACCGCGTAGCTGAGAAAGAGGACAAAAAAGCGCAAGCCGCACAAAGAAAAATCTTATTTGATGCTTTGTGGAATAGCTCTAAGGCAACGTCTAAAACTGCATTGTTTAAAGCCGTTCAAGGCCTGGAATGAACTGAAGAAAAAGTAAGATCCTTTATCATCAAGCATGCAGATGAGAATACAAAGGCTGCCTTTGCCGATGTAAAAACCGATATTAATACCATGATCGCGGATTTGAGCGAAAAAACAGCTAGAATCAATGATGCGGGAGCCGATTTATGGAACAAGGGCAAAGAAAAAGCTGTGGCTGTAAGGCAGGCGAGCATTCTTAAAACGGTAGATTTTATGGAGGCCATCAATTTAGATAAGAACTACAATGCATACAAAGAGTCTAAAGTGGGAAGTGCCGCTGGAAAACATGGCGCTGATATCATTGAAGCTGTCGTGGATATAAAGGACAAAGCTTTCTCTAAAGTAGATAATGTTGTAGCAAATCTTGACGTTTATATTATTGATGCCGATCAACAGATAGTGGATAAGCAAACTATAAAGATAGATGAAAGCATGAATCAATACAATTTTTGCAGAGTCACTGGTAAAGATCGAATTATGGAAGTGAACTTAACGAGCCGTGCTACTTTACATTATCATAAATTGAATTTTAGTATGCCGCACGAAATGGTGAATAAAGAAGGGATCAAAAATGCTGTTTACCAGCCCTTACTCGTTAATCAGCTCTTATACAACTATGGTTTGAACCAAGCAACCAGTTACGAGTTTGATACTTCTATGTTAGATCGAAGCGGTGCTTTGTATAATAACTATCGTGATTCTGAATTAACGCGGCTAATGGCCAAGTCCGACGAAGCATTCAAAGTATTAGAGGCCAATATTATTGCCGAGACCTATCAAAACAAAGACGGAAAGTCAGTTCGCATCGAAGGTAGTATCCGCTGTCCTTACAGCTTATAATAGAATTTGAATATCTCTAGCAGCCCCTTTTTTCTTTTGAGAAAGGGGCTTTTTTTATAAAATCAACTTTCTTAATTCTGTCTGAGAATAGGCATAGTCCGCATAAATCATTGTATTGGTGATATTTCGATGTCCTAAAGCGAATTGCACCAGCCGGATATCTTTGGTTTTTTTGTATAAATCAATCGCAAAGGTATGTCGAAGCGAGTGAAACTTTTTGTGTACAGGGCGATAAAACTGCCAAATTTGCCGCAAGCGATTGTAGGAAATAGGAAATAGCGTGAAGCCTTCTTGCTGGTTTGCATGCCTTTGTAAGGCTTCAAAAATACGTGTATTCAGCGGCAGTTCACGATCATTGCTACCCTTAATTCCTGGAATAAATAAGCTTTTGTCATAGGAGTTGATAAAATCTTTTTCTAATAACAATAATTCACTCGCTCTGGCTCCTGTTTTTAAGGCTAATGCTAAAAGTAAACAATCCCTTAAATTTCGGTCTAAAAACTGCTCCAATATAAACTCTAGTCGATCTTTTTCTGGTGGAAGAAGATACTTATTTTTATTTAAAGCATAGGTTTTAGCTCGAGCCATAAAAAAAGAATGTAGCTCTTAATAGTTTATGGCAAGTTTTAATCTAGAAATTCAAATTCGCTCCACTTAACATAATTTTTCATCGACTAGACCTAATTTTGCTAAAAACTAAGATAAATGTAATACTAAAGTAAAGGCGAATGCCTAGAAATTGGTATGATTTTTTATCTAAGGCTCTAATTTTTCAGGTATTTTTCCGATAAAAAAATATGGCTGGACTAAAACGTCAAAAATCAAAAAGTTACGATTACGCCAATTTTCACAAATTGGATGGTAAGCATCCTTTGCAAAAAAAAGTACCTGAATCTTGCGTTTTGTATCGTGCTCGCTACCGAAAAGGTGGAAAGGTTTCATTTTTTAATTTTGCTCTAGCAAAAGAAATGGGATTGATTGATGAAGAACACGGTAATGAATTAAATCAAAAATTAGAGGAAGAAATTTTACAAACCTTTAGTTTGGTGATTATCAACGAATATGATTTGGAACACTCCAAACGTTTCCCAAAAGAAGAAATTAAAGAGAATTTCTATATGGCAACGCGCTACCTACAGCTGCAACACCCGGATAATATGGGTTACAATTCTGGAGATGGCCGTAGCATTTGGAATGGCCAGATTAAAAATAATGGTAAGATTTGGGATGTATCAAGTTGTGGAACCGGCGCCACTCGACTAAGTCCGGCAACTAGCATTCATAATAAGTTTTTTGAAACAGGAGACCCTAGCATATCCTATGGCTGTGGTTATGCCGAATACGATGAGGGTCTTGCCTCTGCCTTGATGAGTGAGATATTTGCAAAGAACAAGGTGCCAACAGAGAGGGTACTTGCCATCATTGAGTTTCCTAACAATATAGCCATTACGGTTCGCGCCTATAGTTGCTTGCTGCGGCCTTCACACTTTTTTCTGCATCTAAAACAAGGCAATCGTAGGTCTCTAGAAAATATGCTAGATCTTTACTTAAAGCAGCAAGAACGTAATAAGATTTTAAAGCATTTTCCAAAGACGAAAAAGGCACGCTATAAGGCGTTTTTAAAGCAAATTGCAGAGGATTTTGCTAAAGCTAGCGCCACATTTGAAGATGAGTATATTTTTTGTTGGTTAGATTGGGATGGAGATAACATCTTAATGGATGGGGGGATTCTTGATTATGGCTCTATTCGGCAATTTGGTTTATTTCATCACAAGTATAGATTTGATGATGATGATCGTTACTCCACGACAATATTAGAACAAAAGCATAAGGCGCGCTATATGGTTCAATCCTTTGCGCAAATGGTGGACTTTATTTTAACCGGAAATAAGGACAATATCCAAAAATTTAAAGAATGCAAAGCAACCCAGTGGTTTGATGATAAATTCTTAGAATTTAAAAAGAAGAATCTTGTTTATAGATTAGGTTTTAATGAAAAACAAAGCGACTATTTGTTAAAAGAATGCAGAAGAGACTTACATAACTTTCAAAAGGTTTTTTCTTACTTTGAAAGAGCCAATTCTAAAGAGGGTGTGGTAAAGGTTGCCGATGGAATTAATCAAAATGCCATATATTCTATGCGGGATATTTTACGCGAACTTCCGCAATTACTTTTAAGTAGAGAGAGTTTACTTTCTGTTGATGAATTTATCGAAATTATCAAGTCGAATTATGCTACGAAAAGTGATTTGGCACCCAATAGATACCGTGATCACCAAATCAAAAAATTTCAAAAATATTATAAGAAACTCATTAAGAATGTGGCAAAAAAGCAGCGCTGTGACTTTGCCGATGTCTTAGCAGACGTAATGCTAAGATCCGCTGTGATCAACCGTATGGATAGAATGACTGGAGATGCGATCACGCATATAGTAAACAAATTAATCCAGCTAAAGCCCAAACTTGATTCTGATTCATTGTATAAATCCATTCAGGATTTGGCAGAGTATCAAAACCTTCAAGTTCAAAATGAGTCGCAGTTAAATAAGGTTGAAGACGAAAAGCTATTAAAATTTGCCCACGAGATCATTACTGAGTATCGAGAGAGTTTATGAAACTTGTCTTGTTTTCAGGTGGTTTTGATGAAGATAACATCGAAATGAATAAGGCTTTGGTAGATCTACTCTCATCATCTAGTCCGAGATTTACCTATATCCCATCTACTTTTTATGCTTCCGAATACGAATTTAGAGATTTTGTACGCAGGTTCCGAAAGTTCAATGTTTCTAAGTTTCTGCATTTTTCGATTGATCTGCCTTATGATCAAGTATTGTATGAAGAGGCACTTAAAAGTGATGTGATATTTCTTTCTGGAGGCAATACATTTTATTTTTTGCAGCAGTTAAGAAAAAAAAAGCTCATCAAAGCTTTACGTGAATTTGTCAATAGAGGGGGAATTTTAGCGGGACTATCTGCTGGCGCCATCTTAATGACTCCAAATATAAATACAGCTGGTTTTCCAGATTTTGATTGTGATGATAATTATATGAAGCTAAAAAACTGGAAGGCTTTGAATTTGGTGCCATTTGAATTTTTCCCCCATTACGTCAACTCAAAGAGGTATATGGAGGAGCTAAGGTCTTATTCGAAAACTACGAAATTCCCTGTATATGCCATTCCTGATGGCTCGGGCATTGTGGTGAAAGATACCGAGATTCGCTTTGTTGGTAGGCCTTACTGTTTTATAAATGGCAAAAAAATTCGTATGATATAGTATCCATCATCATAAGTCTTATGGTGGCCTGACTGACGGAAATGCAATCTATACCTTCTGAAGTGACAATTTTGGGCAGCAAAATATAATACTTTCGCAAACCCGCCGTTGCCCCCTAAATCCTTTAGAATTCTGCTATAATGCCTCGGAATACTTTTACCTTGTACAATGGAGGCATATTTTGAAGCGACAAATTACTTTCATGGCATTTTTTTTGATGATTTTTACCAATATGGCCCATGCCGGAGATTTAAAGGTTGATGCTTTTTCAGGGCAGATCCACCGCAACGGCAACCCGGATCTTTCTTTAGATAAGTATAGCATTCACCTAAAATGGGCCTGCTACAAACATAAAATCTTTAGCACTGAGGCTTGGCAAAGTTGTGGAAGTGAGTTTAGCGGTAATAAAGTGGTCGCCATTAACAAAGACGGTACATTTAAGGTACCAACAATACATCAAGACGGGCCCTTTTTGTCTTCATCCGCTGTGTTTACATTGGATGCTTCTTTAATCGATGAAAAAGGTGAGTACTTACAAAGCTTGGGTAGATATGGCGGCAAGGGGTATTATGTAGATAGTGTGTATCGACCAGTAGATGCCATGCAGTCAGATCTTCAAACACTCGGATTAATAAAAATTGTGGGAGGAGCCTTTCCCTTTGAAATTGACTTGAGCCAAACGGATTTGCAGGGATCTTTTGATGATTTAAGGCAAAATTATCCTAGCTTTTATTTATACGACAATAAATTCACCTATATTTTGAGTTACGCAAAAGAGGCCGGAGGAATAAGAAATATTCCCTACCATACCAGCTATGATTTAAAAATTGAGATGAATTATGCGCAGGGAAGTCTAAGTACTCCTAGCAAGATCTGGTTAGTAAAAGGCTTAAACAGCAACGAACAAATTGAAGTAGGGATTCAAGCGGATTTACTTTTCTTTATCACAAAGGATTCTCAGCAGCAAAACTACCGAGCTAAGCTGAACAAATCGGTAAATACCAACGTGGGCTCCAGCGTAAGTGTTGCTGCGATTCTAGCTCAAGTAAATCAAATCTTGGTGGAAAGAACTAAATAAAAACCCGGATGCTTGCTCCGCAATAGCCAAAGCAAGCATCTATAATTTTTTAATAAAAACACTCTCGAGACTGTATAAAGCACCATTTTTAGTTTTGGTTATGGGCTTAGAAGAGTAGTAATCACTTAAGAAACCATCTCTAGTTCTTATTTCAATATGCCCTGGACGGTTTCTTCTACGGTATACTAGAACAGATCCTCTTGGAGCCTGCTCGGGTTCTTGAATCAAATCTTGGTAATAGGGATTGTCTAACAAATCTACGAAGCCTGCTTTGGGTAACTCTTTGGTGGCATGGTAGGCGATGCTGCCCCCGGGATAAAGTGAGATCAGTCCGCCACCATCGCTTAGCATCTGTTTTACATAGGCATAGCACAAGGACAAACTGCTATCTCGGTATACCTTTAAACCATATAGAATCATTTGATTCACCAAAGGACTATTTGCGTATTCAATGATGTCTTCTTCGCTAATTTCAAGTTGATCGCTGTCTGTCTCAGCAGTTGGCTCCAGATCTTCATACCAATCGCTGCCTTCGGCTGCGGCCGTAAAATTGTCCTCTCTAGGGCTTCGGTGCGCCAAACGATCCTCTGCCAAAATAACATCTGTTTTCTCCACTCCTTCAATTCGAAGGTAAGGACTTAGGCTGTCTAGCGCAATATAGCCCTCAAGATTGGCCTTACGATTGCTGCAGCATAAGATGCCGGGAGATAGGACCTTTACGCGATAAAAGGAATAATTGCGGTCACCATATTGAATGGTCTTTGTGCCCAAGCGTTGAAATAAATCTTCCAAATAGGCCTGCTGCTCATTTCTATTCAATAGGTGCAGTTTATGGGGCTCATCTAGCAATTCTGCAGGGACTTTCATCTCGATGGTTGAATGCTTGTAGGCGTAGGCAATTACCTTATGAGGGGGCTTTAAGGAGCGTACAAAGCGGTACCAATGCTTACCATCACTCATAATCTCTTTGGGGGCATACTGAAAGCTTAGTTGTATATTGAGGCCTTCAGATAAGTCTTGTGCTGATCCGATGATTCCCAGCAAAAAAATGAATATGTACATGCAGGCCTAGATATTGAAGGGGGGATATATAGGCAATTAGATTCAACACGGCAACGCGCTGCATATAGAGCGCGAGTGAAAAAAGGTTGTTTAAAATTATGTTTCGATAGCAAGAAAAGATAGATGTGAACAGGGGGCTATGCTGCATTCACTATGTATTAATTCAATAAATACGGATATTTAGCTATATAACTTATAACTATAAGCTATAGCCGATTTTGAAAAAGCCTGTATCTAAGCCTACCTTCACAAAAAGCCCCTGAGAAATTAGCTACTTAGAACGTCTTTAGCCGCATAGCATTAATGAGAATAAGTAGTATACAACGTATTTTATTGTGTAACACAATATATATATTGTAAATCACAATACTAAGGAGCCATATTGCTATGCAGTTAGATCGGCAAGATAAAGCACAAACTTTAAGATCCAAAACAAGTCTTAGGATTCGCTATGAGGTACAAGCGGAGCGAATCAAGCAGGAAATAGGGGATTTGGAACGCATTCGGCAGCGTTTAGGCCTAAGCAAACGAAAGGTCTGTCAGCTCTTATTAATTGATCCCTCCACCTGGACAAGATGGACGAATTTCTCCGGCGCCAAGCCTCCTCCACATATATATCGGATGCTACAATGGTATTTGATTTTGCAGGAGCAACACCCACAAATGCATTCGGATTATTGGTTAAGGTCCTACACCAATCAAACCCAGGATGCTGAGCAAATTGAGCAGGGCAAAAGAATTCTAGAATTGGAAAACAAGATTCAAGCCTTTGAAAAGCAGAGCAAAAAGCAAGTATATGTTTTGGCCGTGCTATCTTTATGCCTGCTACTTGCGGTGAGCTCGCTGATTTTGATGATGGAATAAATCAGAATTAATCTTCTTTGATTAAAATCTTTAACAAATGGATGTATTGCTTGGACTCTTGGAATGTATAGAGCTCACAATTGCAGGGGATTAAGTTTTTTCCGTTCTTGATAAACACCAATTCAATGTTTTTAATCAACGGCTCTCCGCGACCTCTTGTTATCTCTTGCGAGAGACGAATATGGGATTCCTCCGTCATCAGGTGCTTTAACTGCAAATCTTCCATATCGCCCAAATCAAAGTTAAAAGTATCTTTGAATGCTTTATTTAGCGAAAGAAGTATGCCTTTTGTAGAGAATAAAATATGCATAAAAGGATGATAATCAAAGGCATTTAAATACATGCTATTGGGATCTACTTTTTTAACAAAATCTTCTACCACCTTTTGTGTGGCGCCAGCTCTATCAACCTCTCTTTGTAATTCATCTTCTACCTGCTGCAAAAGTTTACCGCTAAATAGCTTTAAAATATCTCGGGGCGAAATAATTCCAATAAGCTTATCCCCCATACCCAGCACCAAGACCCGCGCATGACCTTTTTGCACAACCTCCGATAAAAAATCCTTCACCTCAGTGCCTTCTTTCACATAGATGGCTTCAGCAAAAGTGGAAGAAAATTCTTTTACTGTTTGCTTGCCAGGATCGTGTTTTTGAATGGCCAAAGCCTTTACCAATGAAATTTCGGTTAGGGTACCCATGGGCTTGTTGTCGCTATCAAGAACGGGTAGGCTTCGATAGCGGTGACGCAAGAATAACTCCAAAGCTTCTTCCAGCCTATCCTCTGCATAAATACAGACGGGTTTTAACGTCATAACATCACGTGCAAACTTCATATTTTAATTCTAAATTAGCTTGAATGCTAAGCAAGCAGAAAGGTATTTTAGGCTATTTTCAGTGCACTTTGCTGCGAGGCCTAGACTTTTTGGTTGCATGGCAATTTTGCGCTCTATAGTATCAATGGCACCAATTGGAGGGAATATGGCCTTAACATTTGAGTTGATCGAAAAGCATGGAGAGCATGAGCAAATCGTTTTTTGTCACGACAAAACAGCTGGCTTAAAAGCCATTATCGCCATTCACAACACCGCTTTAGGACCCGCGCTTGGCGGCACACGCATGTGGAATTATAAAAACGAAGAAGAGGCTTTGATTGATGTTTTGCGCCTTTCAAAAGGCATGACCTATAAGGCCGCTGCGGCTGGATTAAATTTGGGCGGCGGGAAAGCCGTAATCATTGGTGATCCTGAAAAGGACAAAAGTGAAGCCTTGTTTCGAGCTTTTGGGCAATACATTAACTCATTAAATGGTCGATACATTACAGCAGAAGATGTTGGCACCAGCGTGAAGGATATGGGCTACGTATTTGCTGAGACCCATTTTGTAACCGGCATATCTCCTGCTCTTGGCGGCTCCGGAGACCCATCGCCATTAACCGCCAATGGGGTACTCCACGGCATTAAAGCTAGTGTAAAAGAAAAAATGAAAACAGACTCCTTAAAGGGAGTTCGAGTCGCCATTCAAGGTTTGGGTAAAGTTGGCTCCTATCTTGCTGGCTTCTTGGTTGAACAAGGTGCAGAAATTATCGTGGCCGACATTAATGAGGCCAAAACCAAAGATATGGAAAAACGCTATAAAGCAAAAGTTGTTTCTTCAGATGAGATTTTATTTCAAGAATGCGATGTTTTGGCTCCTTGTGCTATGGGGGCCATCATCAATGATGAAACCATTAAGAAAATCAATTGTAAGATTGTCGCGGGAGGCGCCAATAACCAATTGGCAGAAAATCACCATGGCGATCAGTTAAAAGAGATGGGAATATTGTATGCTCCAGATTACGTGATCAATGCTGGGGGATTGATGAACGTCTTTGTGGAGCTGGAGGGATACTCCAAAGAGCGAGCCATAGAACGAACCGAAACCATCTACGACAATCTTTTAGATATATTTAAGATTTCACGAGAAGAAAATATACCCACTTATCAAGCAGCCAATGCACTTGCCGAAAGGCGACTGGATAGTATTGGTCGATTGAGGCAAAAGCATCCAGGTCAAATGACTAGGACTTTTAGCACATTAAAAATAGACAATCGTTAATTGCTATCGATGGATAAATAGACCTTCAGGTTTTCAGCAAAATCACGGGGGTATTCTTGCAGCCGCAGTACCTCTTGTCTTTGCACCTCAATGGCGTGGTGAATTTTAAGGATTTGTTGGTCGCTCAATGGCTCTAAGTTTAAGGGCTTTAAATTCAAAAATTCCTTTTCCGGATTTTTCTTGGCACGAAGACTAGTTGAGTCGCTTATGTATATATGAAGATTGTTGGCAACATTCATATACTGCAAAAGATTTAAATATTTGTGCGCCATGCTTTCATGAAAATGCAGGTGTACTTCCTTGCCTGAGGCAGCCATATAGAGGAAAAAGCCTGTTAAAAATTGGTTTTTTTGATAGTTGTAGGAAAACGGATTTTCTACGTAAATGCTCTGTGCATCCTTGCTAGCGCCTTTTTTGATAAGCTCCAAAATTTGCACGTCCTTGCTTACAGGGCCATGATTGCGCTCAAATGGGGAGCGAAAAATTTCGTTGCACTGATTGGCAGACAAGATGGCAGAAATGATCCAAATAAGCATAATGATCTCCAAAAATAAAATTAGTGCCAAAAAACGTCCATGAAGACCCTCTAGGGCCCCACTATGCGCCTTAGCTAAAAATTAGCGCCCATAGAAGTGGCAAAACATTTGCATACTATTAGGATGAGGAACGTTTATATGCAATTTTTATTTAAGCAAATTCTAATCATCCCTGTAATTTTTAGCATGTCCTATGCTTTTGCTGGGGAGGCGGACGGGGTAAATTTTAAGGCGCAAGATTGCACCTATACCCTAGAGGGCCGAAACTATGCCAAAGAGCACTTTGGCGATAGCATCAAAATCGGTTTGGTCGGAAAAAACACCTTACATCTAAAAACAAGCCATCAAGAACAGGCCTTAAGAATCAAGCAAGGCGAGCACAAACCGCTGAGCTCGCAAGAAGGCATTTTTAATTACCAATGGCAAAAGCAAGGGGACTCCTACAACTTATCCATCATTGAGACCCTGTTAAATGATTTCGATAAGATCCAAAACACCCAGCATTCCGTTAGTATATATCCTCAAGGCAAATCTCTAAAAATAGTATGGACCAAAAAAGAAGAAAACGGTTGGGGTTCTACAACTCAATGCAATTATATCGCATTTAATTGATTGTTAATGGATTCAAAATCCACGATTTGATGTTCTAGTAACAAATTCTGTAAAAACTCATCCAAATTGGCAAACTTACGCTGATCAAGATCCAAAAATTCTATGCCATAAGTATTCTTTGTATCGGATCTTTTAATCTTTGATCTTATATTTACTTCTTTGTTGTTACAATAAAACTGCAAACAATAGTCTTTCTTTAAATCCAATCCAGCTTCGCATTGAATTAAGCAGCCCGTACTACTGATGTTGACTAGCTGAAAGCTCTCTCCATTTAGGTCCAGTATTTTTCCTTGAACATTAAGGTGGTGACGATCGTTAATGGGATGTTTTTTTATAATGTTAAACGAAAACAAATACCAGTTTGCCATAAGAAGTATGTGGTAGGAAATAAAATTGCCAAAACCTATCAAACTTTGGTTCTTGATAAGAATGGTAACGGCAAGAAGTGAGCTTAGACATAAGAAGCTTAAGACGAATATGGGAACATTGCGTTTTTTGTAATAGGATTTTTGAAAAGCAAGATATGCTAAGCTAATGTATAGGGCGGCCAATAGGCTATGAAATAGGCCTATAATATGCAGATCTGACAGCATAAATAGGCCCCATATTGTGGATACTATAAGTGTAGTGACCACGACTTGATCTGACAGTTACCCATATCTATAGCAGAAAAATTGTCTGTTAGATCGAGTCCTAATTTAAGCTCTTTTCTCTCCAAATT
>MDTC01186755.1_pt1 | contig 20612 bp, 19 predicted proteins | sample 811181 | NCBI WGS metagenome assembly MDTC01 (sample SAMN05326644, study PRJNA326480) | marine metagenome | isolation source: seawater | place: Pacific Ocean: North | collected 2011 | reverse complement strand
TTCCAACCAAAAACAATAATCTTCTAAAAAAGTGGGAGCAAATCCTCTTCCCACTAGCGATTTTTTAATCATGCTGGTTGAAATTGGAATCGGGTTGTGACTGTGAAAACTTTTAAAGCTTACAAGAGGAGGAAATTCCCTGTAATCATTAATTATCCTAGTAGATAGATCAAATGTGAAGTAGTTGGTAAAAGTGATGTTAATGTTAGGATTTTCATGTACCTCAAGTTGTAATTCTAATTTTTGAGGATGCCATAGATCGTCTACATCCAGAAAAGCTACCAAGTCTGATTTTGCATTTTTCAAACCATAATTACGTGCATACCAAGGTCCAATTCTTGTTCTCTCGTTTCTATCTTCGGGAGAATTAAGCACATTTATTCTGCTATCCCTAGAAGCGAATTTTTTTGCTATTGATCCGCCACCATCAATAGAATCATCATCAATCATAAGAAGTTCCCAATTTTCAGATGTTTGAGCCTGAATGTTCTCTATGAGTTTCGAAATTAATGACTCTGCATTAAAAAAAGGAGTGATAATTGAAACTTTCGGTCTCAACAAAAAATAGAAAGGATTTTTGAACGATAATACATGACAAAAGGATAAATTTTTTCTAATCGCCTCGGAATTAGAAACTTTAAAATTTCATTAAACTTACTTTTCAATTCTCGGTCTGGCTCACACATTTTTTGTCTCAATTCTGACCAAGTAGGAATTTTGCTTGAATGTCCGAGCAAATTAAATTCAGAGACTAAAACATCAGCAAAAGCGAAATCTTCATTTCCTCGAAGTGCATCAGAAATCACTTTGCGATCTGCATAATAGATGTTTTTTGTATTGTAATGGTTTTTATAAGACCAAGCAGCACTGAATAAAACGGCTTGATGATTAGGGTTGAAATATTTAAGCCAAGAAGCCGGGTTTTTCAATCCTATCCTTGGCATGAACCATGAAAAAGAAGGCGAGGCTAGAATTCTTGCTCTTCCAAAGACTGCTGGAAGAAAATTTCCTGAATTTTTTTGTATACTCTTTTTGTATTTCCATAACTCCTTTAAAGAATTCTTTTTTGCAAATCTATCCCCTGAATTCATGAAAATTAACTCGGAAACATCAGGATAATCAGATTCTAGGATTTTTAGAGCTTGGTTCATAGAGGAAAAAATTCCGGGTGCTGGCCAAACTCGATGTGCTGCAAGAGAAAAATCAGTCCCCTTAAGAATCGTTGTCGCAAAGTCTAAAACCTTTTTAAATTCATTTTCATATTTCCAACTTTCAATCACTAGAATGGAGAATTTTTCTTTAAATTCTAATTCTGCTATGGATAGTAAAGTTGTTTTTAGTTCATCAGGATTATCTTTGGTTAGTACTATGCATGTAATCCAATTTGGCATCTAATATAAAATTAAATTCAATGATTTTTAATCAAAAACTCATTATAAAAAGTATTAATCTTCATGAACAAAGAGATAAATATCTCACAAGTTCAGAATTTATTCAGTTAAATCCGGTGATTTACGAAGTCTGCTCGATAATGAAGACACTGCATCATGAATCCTTTCGAGAAGAATTTCATCTTGAACTTCAAGTGTGGTTCTTCCATCCATGAAAATGTATTTAATACTTCCATAGGAAAAATTTCTGCCATTTATGGCAAACTCAACGGAAAATTCTTTATCTCGAGAAAAATATCCCTTCTGGTCAGGATCCTGCCAAGAAAAGGTTCTGAGTTTAGTAAACTCGTTTGGATTACCAGCTACTCCCAGTCTACCGGATTCACGATAAAAATTGATTTCAGCTGCATGGAATTGAATACCACGAGCAATCGTTGATAAAACTTTGGGGATATCTTCTAAAGAATTCATGTGGCTGATCAAGTCTTCACCCTCTTTAACGGCTTGTTCAGCAGATTTTGTATTTTTACGACTTTTAATTAATGAAGTAAAGCCTTCCCCAAAAAACTCTAATCGGAAATACCCCAAATATCTTAGTAAAATAAATCCACCCATTCCGAAAAAGACCAATATTGCGGTGAGTTTATCGCCTTCTCCGTCTGCAGCTGCCACAGCAACAAAACTCGATGTCAACGCAACTCCCCACAAAACAAGAACTGATTTACCGTGACTCAATCCTTTAGACATTAAGCGATGATGAAAATGTTCCATGTCTGGCGAAAATGGAGATCTTCCTCGAAGCATCCTACGAGCGATTGCGAAAACACAATCGGTTATAGGTAAAGCAAATGCGAGGACAGGAAAGATTCCGTCTATTGTGGATTCATTTCTTAAATTATCCACACCGATAATTGATCCTTCTAATCTAAAGCTACTCATTAGAGCCAAAACGCCGGCAAGATAGCCAAGAGTGAGGCTTCCACAGTCGCCAAGGAAAATTGATGCGGGTCGACTATTATAGACTAAAAAACCAAGTATGCATCCGATCAGCAATATCGCCAACCAAGACACATGCAAATGAGGAGTAACACCGAGGTATCCTACAATACTAATGGAAATTAAACCCAAAATAACAATGCCTGATGCTAGACCATCTAAACCGTCGATTAAATTTACTGCGTTGGTCAAACCAACTATCCATAAGCATGCTAATCCAAAACCCACCCAATTTGGAATATTTAATGTACCCAAACCAAGAAACTCAATATGGTTAAAAGAAAGCTCTGCCCCCCAAACTACAAGACCAATTGCAGCAAACTCACCCAGCAACTTGGACCTCGGAGAAAGACGGCTCAAGTCATCAAAGACTCCAATTACAAAAATAGCAAGGGCACCCAGTATGACATAACCGGCCGCTGGATTTTCACCCCATAGAATGTTCCTTAGATCTGGTACCGTAAGTCCTCCAATAAAAAGTACAAAAATATAAGTTGAGAGTATTGCAGCTCCACCCAAGCGGGGGATTTCTTGGTTATGAACTTTCCTCGCACGGTTGGGACAATCAACAAATCCACTCTTAAGTGCCCAAAACCTAACTATTGGTGTAGTGATACACGCAAGGATTGCCCCTAATACAAACAAACTATATATGGAAGGTGTCACAAAGGTTTGCTATTAGTACAAAATCAATTGGATCCGTCAATTTTATTCCAACCTTGAAATCCTGTACTTTGAAAACTTTTTACCAAATGTGCAAATGTATGAATCAAACCTCCGCAAGATTCGAATAAATTGTGATTCTATCTTTCCTTGTGAAATCTCAATAGTTAAATCCTTAACAATTTTTCGAATTTCATGAATATAGGGGTCGTAAATTTTTTCGATTACCGGGTATGGTATTTTGTATCTGAGAAAACAAAGGATTCTATTTTTTTGAACTCTTAATCCATGAAAATGCCAAATGATTGCAGATGAAGATAAAAATATTTTAGCATTCCAAGGAGCTTGTATAGATTCCTTTTGAGAAAGGACATGAACTTGTTGAGGAAATCGTTCTAACCAATCATCTAAATATTTTTGATCACCAAACTTCCCATTTTCAAATTTAGCGAAACACCATTCCAAACACTTTTCCTCCCACCATTTTCTTATTCTTTCTCCTCCCCTTTTGAATGTCATAAACTGAACACAATATTTGCCATACTTTTCAGATTGATCGTAGTCCTCATCATATGAATGTTCTGTGATCAATACCTGTTTTTTAGAGTTTTCAAATTCTTTAAAAATTGGCTTCGGTGATTTTCTAAACCATAGATCAGCATCAAGATAAGTAACTCGTAAAGCATCGGGGTTTCGATCGAAAACAATTTTTGATGTAAAAGGAGTGAGAGTCCAACAGTATTCAGAAAAAGTTCTTTCTCCTTTAATCGATATTAGATTTTTTGTTTCAAAATCTTCCAAGCGTATCAAATCTACATTTGGGTAACCTTTTTTATCAAGAATTTCATAACACAATTTATCCATACAAAGTATTGATAGAGAAAACTGACCACCGTACTTTGTTAAAGAATTGTAAAGAGCTAGTCCCTGTGGAAGGAAGTTTGAATCAAAAAGCGTGATGTAATACTCCAAAAGAAATCTAAATTACATGCATGCTCGAATTTTTTTTACGATAATCTTCTAAAAATTGCTCCACCCCATTCGTATTCATGAGAAAGATCATCCGCGGAATCATGCTTGGACTTAATCTCATAGCCATATGAAGTTATTTTATCTTCTAGCTTCTCTCTTAGTAAAAACCAGCATGGGTAACTTGATTTACAAATGTTGGTTGGGTTGTTTTGGATTCTCAAATGTTCCCGTGTTGAGTATTTAAGAAATGAAGTTCTATCAATAACGATTACATCAGGTTCCAATTTCATTAAGTTATCCAAAACCTCATAAGGATCTGGAAGATACTGAAGGACGCTCGAGAGAACTAGTAAGTTGGGTCTATTTTTGGAGTCAAATTTTACAATGCTATCAAAAAATTTAAGCCTTTCGTCCTCTAAATGTTCTTTGCCAACAGTAACAAAGTGTGGTTGCTCCAATATATGCCAGGAAAGATTTTTGATTTGATCAAAAACATCACGATGTTGAAAGTAAAGACTCCCTAATGATCCTCCATAATCAAGAACAATAAAATTTTCTTTTTTCCTCTGTTGAGCAATCATTAATCCGCATATAAGAGGATAAACATACTCGGGCTGTTGAAATAATACTGAATCTCTTTCGAAAGAATAAAGCCCAGATTTAACTTTTAAAGTAGCATTAAGATTCTTATCTAGGATTTCCTTTTCTCCATAACCTCTGGCCATACTTTCTGCAACATCCCAATTAGAATACAATTTGCTAAAATATATGGTGTCGTGGCGAAATCTTCTAGAGAAATCTAAAATGAACGGAGGAATCAATGGCTTAAGAAATTTTCTTATTTGTGATTTTTTCTTCGCAAACATATCGATTGCTTTTTTTTTTCTTGGAATTCTCGTAGCGGAAATACTCTTTATACTCGTTTCTAACTACATTTGATTCATTTACTTCAATTCTCTCTACTTTAATTTGCTCCAAACTCAGATTCGTATTCATAGACTCTGATTTTGGACAATGCGTTCCTGTTCCATCCATACCAACATTTCGGACTAAGCTTTTAGATGGATATAGTGTAAGCTTATCAGCAAGAAAAGCTGATGCATACCATCTAATAGCCCAAGAATCAATTTTTCCATTAATTTGATCATGTAACATTTTTGTGTAGGGACTTGTATCATCAAAATCAAAGACATGCGTGAGTGATCTACTTTCCAACTCTTTCAGCAATTGCTTGCCATCACTCCTAAATTGATCCCATCCTCTCTTCCATGTTGCCCAACCCCAACAATCAGCACCCCTTAAAAAAAAATTTTCTTTTAATTTGCCACTCAAAGGCAGTTTGTATCCATGAATGCTAATTACTCTGTTTTCTTTTTCATAGAAATTTAAACCATCATTCATGTATTTTAAAAAATACGGAGATACAATCATGTCGTCTTCCAAAACTATAATTTTCTTGTTCTGTTTTAGGACTTCTTCAACTCCTGAAATTATTGAGCAAGCAAGACCAAAATTTTCTTTACGCTCGATAATTTCGATTGATTTGAAACCTTGAATAGTTTCAACAAAATTTCTTACTTTTTTGACATTGTACCTATCAGATTGATCATTTACTCCATCAGAAAAAATAAAAAGATCGGAGTTGGTGGCTTCTAGATTAGAAAGCAAAGAGTTTATGACTTTTTGGGTATGATAAGGTCTATTATAAACAAACAAACAAATAGGAGCATAAGTCATACAAAATCTAGAGTGTAAAAGTAGTCTTTTTAATTTCCAAAATACCTGACGAATACTGCATAAAAAATTAAATTAAAGCTGATCACATATTATAAATAATGAAAGAATTTATAATAATAAGATTCTCAGCAAACCGGGTTTGTCTTTCAATTGTATTATCATCGAACCGGCGCTCTTGTAGAAAATGATTTGCATAACAACTTTTTAAAAGGACGAATACCCATTAAAATAAAATTTACTCAAAAGATAAACGGTCGTGATTTATAAGCCCATAAGGATTTTATCACAAAAAAGAGGACATCCTCTTGGTTGGGTTTTACAAATCGGCGAAAAGCACAAATGGTTGAAAAAAAACTACTTATATTAATTAACTGCCTGTAGTAAGTTATGTCAATAAATAGAAGCCGTACTCATAAGTGTAAAAAGGGGAATATCTTACATCTGCAGAGATGCTGGTAGATTTGGAAGTTGTGGAAATAATGATTCATAAATCTTGGATCTCGAAAACATGATCACCCAAGCAGTGACAAATATAATTTTAAAATATGTTACAATCGACTGATTTTTTACATACCATAATTCAATTTCATTTTTGTAAGGGATTATGCATTCGTCATAAAATTTTTTGGGATTCTTTTTTCCTTCTAAAAACTTTTCCTCATCCCGAAAAATTATTGATCCCATACCAGTCAAACCAGGCTTAACTTTATTAAGTTCACTACGAGCTTCCAGTGAGTACTTATTGAAAGTATTTGGGACCATTGGTCTAGGACCAACAATACTAATCTGACCAAGAAGGATATTAATCAGTTGAGGCAATTCATTAATTTTTGATTTCCTTAAAAAACGACCAAAAGGAAGAACTCGTGGGTCGTTTTTAAGTGTAATTTCTCCTGCTCCAATCGTTGGGCTATTTTTTAGCATTGTGGCGAATTTCAAAAGATTAAAAGTACTTCCGAACTGCCCGACTCTTTCTTGCCTGTAAAATATTTCTTTTTCTCCGGTAAATCTCAAAATAAGTACAATCGGGACAAAAAGTGGAAGCAAAAAAAATAATGCTAATAAGGAAAAGAGGATATCAAAAAATCGAGTTAACATTGACTCGCCATCACATTTTCTGGAGGTTCGAAACCACCAGCGTTAGGTATCAACCCAGACTCGAAAAATCTCTTATACCAATCTACAGTTTTAGTAACTGCATCTTTCCAGTGGACTTGAGGGTCAAATTCAAGATTAGAAGTAGCTTTTTGTATATCAGGGCAACGACGAGAAACTGACCCAGGGTAAGTCATGGCGAACTCGTAATCTCCATCATATCCTAATTTTTTACCTATAAATTTAGTAAGCTCTTCCATCGAAATTTCCTGACTATTTCCAATATGGTAAATATTGTTCGGATAATTCACACTTTCCATTGCCCCAACGGTACCCTGAACAGCATCGTCAATATAGCAAAATGCTCTTGTTTGATCATGACCATAAATTTTGATTGGAAAATCCAATTTATTAATAAACCTCTCAACTATGTGAGGAATAGCATGGCCGAATCCCATTTCTGGACCAATAATGTTTTGATACCTTACGATTCTCCAGTCATAATCAAGCTTTTTTGCAGAGTGAATAAATGAGGATTCTCCATGTATTTTCGTAATTGCATAAGTCCATCTAGGGTGACAAATATCGCCAACACACAATGGAACATCTTCTTTTGTTGGTATTTCTGCACCAAACAAATCAGATGTGGCCGCATAGTTCTCACTCGAAGATGAAAATAAAAGACGTTTGATAGGGTTTTTCGCTATCCAGTCTAGGGTATTGAGGGTTAGTTTGGTATTAGTACTAATTACAGCATCAGGATTTTTTAATGTACGATTTACACCAACAACTGCTGCCAACATGTAAACTTCATCGAATCTTTTCCCCAATTTTTCAAACGCACTATAATTAGTAAAATCATCTACAACAGAGTTAAAACGACTTGGGCATTTATCCATTATTTCATCCCAATTCGAGCCTTTCCGAATGTCTCCTGCAGTTACATTACAATCTTTCCTATCAATAAGATGTTCAACAATATTTCTGCCTATAAAGCCACCTCCACCTAATACAAATACCTCTTTCACTTATTTATCATAAAAGTTTAAATTTCTATCGCCACAACCAAGTACTGATACTTTATGCTTCGATCCTAATGTTAAAATCTGCTCCTTATTTAAAATGCCAATTGCATCGAATATGTTAACTTCCGAAAGGTTTAAAAGCTCTTCAATGGTTTTATCTTGCTTATATAAACTATGTCCTGCTGAAAAAACTATTATTTCTGGATTAGAGTTAAGAACAAGTGACAGGTCAAATTCAACCTCGCAGTCTTGTTCTTCCCAATAAGAAACATAAGGATCATGGAATCTCATCAAGGCACCTTCCTGTTGAATCAGATTAACAAAAACTTCAACAGGACTAAAACGAGTATCTCCAACATCACCTCTGTAAGAAACACCAAGGATTATAACTCTTTTACTTTTGAGACTTCCAAAAACTTGAACTAAACGATTAAAAGCAAATACAGGCATTTGGTCGTTAACAGAAACACTATTTATGCTCATATTTAAATCAGAATCTGAGCCGTAAAATTCTTTCCGCGACCAACTTGCAAGCAAAGGATCTTTGGTTAAGCAGTAACCCCCAACACCAATTCCCGGGTACATTAAATTAGCATGAGTCTTGCGAACCCTTATGGCATTAACAATATCATAAAGGTCAACACCTGCTTCTTCGGCATACCTAGACCATTCAACAGCAAACGCAATGTTAGTTGCCCTGTATGAATTTTCAAGAACTTTTGCCATTTCAGTTGCAGTGGTACTTTCAAGTCTTGTAAGAGCACAGGTTTTTGTATTTATAATAGTTTTCAAGAAGATTTCGGTCGCATCCGCACTACTGTCATTTATTCCTGAGTACACCCTTGGGAATTCCCTTATCGAATTAATATATTCTGGACCAGGCATTACTCTTTCGTATGAATGTCCCAGTTTGTAACGATCTACTTTTAACCCCCTCTCACTTAATTCTTTATCGAGAATTGGCTTTACAATTTTCTCACATGTTCCAGGTGGTACGGTTGTTTCGACCAGTACTAAAACATTTTCATGACAATAAGTTCCGATAGAACTAATCGCATTTTTAAAACTACCTAGATCGACATCAAAGTTTTTTAAACTTCCAGTAGAACTAGATAATTTTTCTACATCTAAGTTTACATCAACAATTATTACATCTGCAAAACCGTAAGCAATTGGATCATAAGTTGCTAATAAATTTCCTTTCTTTAATGCATTATTGAAAAACTCATTAATTTTGGGATCAACAGCATTAAGAGGAAATACTCCATCGTTCATCGATTTTATTTTCAAAAAATTCTTTTCATCAGGTAAATCAACTCCAATTACAGCATATTCTTCAGTTACTCCGTTGGCACATACCAATGCCATGACCGCACCCACGAAACCTAACCCTTGGACTACAACGACTCGTTTCCCTTCATTTTTAGATAAAAAATAGGTAATCGCGTCACGATCATCAAAATCAGATATAATTTTAGCTTTTCCTAGATTGGACTTCTTATATGAATTCATGTGCCTACATAAATTTCATATTACTTGATGAGAACCATAATAGTTTATACTAAGATTTTCAATGTATTCTGAATAAAGTGAAACAACTTTTTTTTGTTTGAAATTTTTGATTACACGGCTTTTAGCGTTTTTTCCAAATTGCTTTCTTAAGGTGTCGTCATCGAACATAATACACAATAAGTTAGACAAGTCTTTAATATTTCGTGGGTTAAAAAGCAAACCTGTTTCATTTTCGACAATTGCATCACAAATGCCCACAACTCTTGAACCAATAGCAGGTACACCCATCGCTGCTGCTTCTAATATTGAAATAGGATATCCTTCCCTGTAGCTTGGCAAACAAATAAAATCTGCAAAGACTAGTACATTCTCAGGTTCGTTTGTAAATCCAAAATGCAAAATCTTGCCTTTAATATGCTCAGGTAACTTTGCTATTTCGTCCTGTACGGAAAAGTCTTCTTCGGGACCAACAAGTATTAATTGAATATCTCTACAATTATGATCAATTTGAGAAAAGGCATTTATTAAATCCCTTATACCCTTTTCCTCACAAACCCTACCCAAATAAATACAAACCTTTGTGTCTGCTCTCAAGATGTGATGATACTTGTCTGAAAGTGAAAGATCTCTATCGCATGAAAAAAAATTAGACTTTACTCCACATATAGTACCACTTCCAAGGACTCTAAGTTTATTCCTTTTAAATAAGAAACTATCTTGAAGCAATCTTTTTTCTGAGGGAGAAACGCAAAGTAAGTGAGTTGCTAACTTAATAATAAATCCGTCGCAGGATTTTAATATTAATCTCGAAATACCATTCCGGTTGGGCCAAACTTCTCCTTGAAATATGTGGAGTCTTATGTTTACGCCCAAAAAGGCAGAAATCATCATTCCAAGCAAACCAGGTTTTGGTGCCACAGATATAACAATAACCGGATTTAATCTAGTTACTAAAGAAACTAATTGAAAAAGTGCAAAAAAATCAGAAATGAATCCAAATCGTCTTTGAATACAAATATTTTTAACCTTACAGATATCATCTACATTCGGACAATAAGTATCGATATCTAAATTTTGGGCTAAATAAACATCAAAATTACGAGAAAGTTGCTTTATATGCGGTCGTAAAAAAAAATGTGCAACCAGAGGAGTATGAGAAACTATTAGTAAATTAGGTTTTAATAAAGACATTCTAAATTATAAAAGTTTTAGTAAGACGCATATCTTAGTTAAGAATTTTGGAAGATGAAATTTTTATTAATCGTAATGAATAATAAAAGGATCTGAAATCCTTTAGTATAAATATTATTTTAAGAGTTAATTTCAAAATAATAAATTTTATCCGCGTGTTCATATTTTCACATATTAAGTTATCTAATTTTTTATCTTTTGTCTTTTGATTTGAGTTTGTATCAATTTTTTTGATCAAAATAGTTGACCTGTAAATTTGTTTAAGAATTACAATAAACCATAGAAATTGATTAAATAAATAACTTTCATTACTATCTACAGTGTGTTTTTCGATACATTTAGTTTCATAATATGAAATATTATATTGATTATTAGATAGCGAATGAGGATTCTCATTATACAAATAAAGTGGTAATTGTATTTTTATTATCTTCAAACCATCGTCGATGAATCTAATCCATAAATCCCAATCTTCACAAGATCTAAGGTTCTCATCATAACCACCAACTAATAATAATTCCTTTTTGGAAACTAAAATTCCAGCACCATTAAGAGTATTCCTTACTAATATTTTTTTCTTACTTTCGTGGTATTTAATTTTTAATGATTTATAGAACTTATTACTTGAAAAATTATTTTTTCTACCAAAAGAACAAGTTATGGCGTGACTTGGTTTGTAAACACTTAATTGCAGTTCAATTTTTTGTGGATGCAACTCATCATCTGCGTCTAAAAATGATATAAGTTCAGTACTTGATTTATTAACACCGATATTCCTCGATTTAGCTAAGCCTACATTGAAGTTGTTCTTAATATAAATTATCGAAGGATAAGATGAAATTATACTATCGATAGCCTTAGTCTCTGGAGAGAAGTCGTTAACAACAATAATCTCATCAACTGGTACAGTTTGATTTATGACTGACTGTATCGCTTTCTCAAGAGTTTCAGAATCCTTGTAGCAAGGAATAATTACGCAAACAGAAAGTTCCATTGCTATGTTAGATATGGGTCGGTCTTCCGATACTTATACCAATCCCAATCTCCAAGTATTTTTTGTTTAAGAATTTTCCTACCATCATTCTTATGAATGAAGCATCTATTTAAAAAGAATTTGCTTCTGTTACTTGTATTGGTATCGAAATGACTACAAAACCCATACTGATATCCAAGTCTTTCTACCTCAGTTGCAACCCGTTGATTTACATCACCATAAGGATAAGCTATTGAAAAAACTTTAGTACCTATTAAATCTTCAATGAAGTGCTTGCTGTAAGCTAGTTCAAGTTCTAAATCATTATGATTCATTTTTGTAAGATGAGGATGACTTTTTGTATGAGACCCTATTGTAACACCATTTAATTTCGATAACTCAATTAATTGATGTTTACTCATACAGTTTTTTTCATTCTCTATATAGTCTGTGGTTATAAAAACGGTGAAAGGAATTTCATGTTCAACAAGGATGGGAGCAACATAAACCAAATTGTCAGAATATCCATCATCGAAAGTTATTGAAATATTAAGTTCATTATAATTTAAATTAGAAGAACAAGAATTTACAATTTTAAAATCCTTAAGAAATTGAATATGTTCAACAAATGATTCTCTGCTTAGAGAATTTAAACCAGTTGGGTCACCTAAAACATTAGAACCAATTGAATGATAAATTAGAGATCTGTGCCCAAAACATACTGAGTTCCTAAAATATGCAAAAATATTTGATATAATATTACGGATAGCAGACTTTGGAATCATAAAGTTATGTACTTTTAAGTTTTAACAATCTGAAATATTTACGATGATTACAACTCGCATAATATGCAATTTGTAAAAGGATTATTGGAATAAAAGGTATTACTGTCTGTCGAGCAGCCGTATAGCCTTCCTGATGGTAAAGGTATAAATAGGGAATATTTAAAATAAAATAAAGTTTTGTTGTTATTAATAAATTTTTATTCTTATAACCTTTAAAAATGTAGTATAGGAGTAATATTTGAGGAATTACTGTATCGAAAGCAAAAATTCTTTGAATTATTACTCGTTCAAAAGAAACAATAAACATGCTAGCATCTGCAATTAAAAAATTTAGACCCAATAAATGCATAATATATATTAAAGGATACATAAATATATCAAATTTAAAACTATCTAAATATGGGACATTTGCTAGAAATAATAAACAAAATATCAAGAAACTGAAAGTAAATGTGTATCTAAAATTAAAAGGGATAATTTTATAAATAAATGAAAAAGCGAGTGATGCAACTAAGTGCTTTCTAAGAAGTCCTAAAAATATCATCCATAGAAAAGATAATAAATATTTCCTAGATTCTAGAAAATAAAAACAAAGAGTAACCAAAAGGCATATTTGAATGTCTCGCAAAATTTTTGTAGAGAAAAACATCAAGGAAGGAGATAATAAAATAAAATACTGAGTATATTTTGTGAACTTCTTAGAAATATTAATTAATTTACAATATTTCCTAACTATTAACATAATCGAAATAAAAGTTAGATTATTAAATAATCTAGTTGATAATTCTAAACTAAAACAAAAATCATTAAATAAACCCAAGAAAAATCCATAATAAATTGATGAACCATGTTCAGGGAGGAATAAATGACTAATATCAAAGTTATAATCATAAGTTGAACGAGCAATTCTCATAAAAAAGAACTCATCATTGTAGACAGGGTCAAGTCCTTCACTAGCAGAATATGTAAACTGGTAAAATATATGTACTAATATCATGAAGAAAGTCCTAAATATTAAAACATAAAATACAAATGGAACATCCTTAAATTTAGTTATAAAGTATATACTTATAAATATTAATAATACTTCCACTGTGAGTTTACTGAGATGTTAAATTACTTAGGATTAAATTTAATATGGGCAACGAACAATACTCCCACTCTCCTATCTTCTCTTTAATTGGAAACCGCATACCGTTTTTAAAATTATAAACTGTTGGTCCTTTTACAGGGTCTATCCCAGACATATCATAAAATTGAATACCATCAGACTTAGCATACTCGAAAAGTTTCCACAGTAATGCAAAAGATGTATACTGCTTTCTACCTCGACTATCTGAAGTTGCCCAAAAATCTAGTGCACGATCTCCAAAGTATAAATACGCCCTTAAACCAATTACTTCGTCTTCTTTCTTTGCTATCGCTACGATAATTTTTTCTCCAAGGCTATTCTTTAAAAACTCAATTTGTGATAAAGAAGGTAGTCGTACATCTTTAATTGACTTAAAAGATAAAAATTGGTCTGAAATTACCTTAGAGTTAATTTTTGATAAGGTTAATAACTCTATATTTTCATTTTTTAGAAGACCTTTCTTTAGGTTTTTTCGCCAATTTGATGAGCAGTTTTTTTGAATATCATCTAGTTTATTATTTAAATCGATATATATTGTATAGTCACTATTCATCCTGTTTTTACATTTTCCCCAACCAGCATAGTAGAGTTTAAAAGAATTTAAGTCATCAAAAGGCTCGATAAAGCTCGTGCGAATATAAACGAGATAGACTTTTAATTTTTTCTTAAGGTAATCTGATATTATTTTTGGTTTTAATAATGTGATATCTCCGGTGGGTAATCCAGAAATGAATCCGATTAGAATACCAAATTTAATTTTAAATTGAATTTGGACATAAGCAATTCCCTTGGAACTTGATAATTTTAATGATTTTGCCTGCCAACTATCTTTTTCTTTATAATGCCTCCACCCCCACTGCTGATAGGGTGATACATATCCTTCTTCCTTGAGTAAATTATCCCAATCAAGACCATTAACAATTTCCTGAATCTTAATCTCTACCATATAAATGGTACTACTTTAACCTGTTTATAGTGAATCGGGCATGAATCTGCTACTGCCTTTGGAATATCTGGCCACGGTAACACAAAGAATCCCTGACGAAGTAAGAAGGATTCAAACTTTTTGCTCTCTTCTTCACTTGCATAGAATGGAAACACAAAAGGGACTGTTTCGTCATTTAAAAATTCCCAAATAGGGGAAATATTTAAATTTTTTGCCCATTTTAAAATGCGAAGATAGCTATTTCTTCGAAAAAGATTTTCTTCATATATACTAATTGGAAGTAGACCCTCCTTTATTAGAGGGGTAACTTCAGTATTTCGTGGCATTATACATTCACTATCCTTATCAGGTAAAGGATCTAAAGAACCTGTCTTCAAACAGCGTAAACATCTTCGTAGAAGAAGTATTGTGACTCCAAAATAAAGACCAAACAGATTAACTAATTTTTTTAATTGTTTCTTCTTCTTGTAAGAAAGATCTTCACTCGTGTACCCGAAGGAAGTTTGTTCAATATCTCCTTTCTTATACTCAGAACCGTTTACCAGTAAGGCAGCCCCATTGGGTAGAAATACTGTTTTTCGGATACTGAGAAGCCCAAAGTCTCCCCTACTACCTAGGAGTTTCCCTTTTTGATCTCTGCTAAATAATCCATGAGCATTGTCTTCAACTAATAAAGCTCCATTTTTTTTACAATATTCATGAAATGGATGTAAATCCTGGGCAAACCCAAAGTAATTAACCGCTAAGACTAATTTTGCGTTGACTGAAAAATTAAGTTTAGCCCTAAGTTTTAAATCTACTTCGTAGAAGACCACTTGAGCACCGCAATCATTTATTGGAGAAAGCATATCTCTACAAATAAAGCTGGGAATATAAACAATATCTCCGTTTCCTACAGCCATAACTCTAAGTAATTCTCGAAATGCATGTCTTGCGTAAGAAAAAAGATACAAGTTTGAGCCTAGAAACAATTTACAAAGGTCAATCTCGCCCTTTGCTTGAGGATGGAAGGGAGATTTCCTCATTTTGTAATTCTTAGAATGCAAAATATGAAACAAATCCATTTTTTTACTTTCCATGGATCAGTTAAAATGGATGGTATTAACGCTTTAAGAGACTTATTAAAATCTCCTTCCATCTGATAGTTACGAGCTTTGTAATAATCAACTCTTGCACTGTTCATTTTCAAAATATGATTTTCATTTTTTACTGAAAGCTGCCTAATATGATCCGAAACAACATGTTTTAAATTTTCGTTAACCAATTCTGGATCACCAGACATATTGTCACTATTTACATGAAATTCACCAAGAGCCTGGTTTAAATTAGAAATTCTGCCTATATTAGCTAAACGAAGCCACATATCATAGTCCTCAACTGCGAAATAGCTCCGTCTTTCATTAAAGAGTCCAACTTCTAAAATAGCACTCTTTTTTACTGTCATTGCAGATGTTGAATAACAATTTCCCTTGAACAAAAGCTTTTCATAAAGATTTTCATTCCCTAAATATCCATGATTGAGAACCTTTGAAAATGTATTGTCTATGTAATGGTTTTCCCAATGGCTAATGGCAATAGTTTGCTCTGTAGAATGTTTTATTTCCTTCGAAACCACTTCAAGTTTTTTATCAAGCCATCGATCATCAGAATCCAAAAACGCTATCCATTCCCCAGAAGAAGTCCGAATGCCGGAATTCCTGCTTCCCGCCGGTGATCCTGTATTCTCCTGCCAAAAATACTTTACTCTAGAGTCCTGATCTATGTAACTTTGAACCACCGCTTTCGTATCATCCGTTGAACCATTATCTATTATGATTAATTCAAAATCTTTAAATGTCTGATTTAAGACGGAGTCTATACACTTCTTAATTACATTAGATCTATTGTAACAAGGAACAACTACGCTTATCATATAATTATTCTAAGAATGAAGAATGCCTTTACTAAAATTTATCTCACAAAATTCAATCAGTTTTCTAATCTCAGAACTGAAATTAGAAGCGGCATGCCAACCTTCACTATTTATTAGATTAGATCTAAATTCTAAGTTCTGTTTAACTTCTGATTTTTCTGACAATTCAATAATAGGTATATCAGTATTTTTTAGTTTAGAGTAAGTATTTTGAATAATTGAAGCCATTTCAACAAGAGTTTTGGATTCATCTCCCATATTGTAAACCTTTGGTAAACTTGTCGTAAAGTCTCTTGAAATTATAAATTCTAAACCTGAACAAACATCAGTTAATGTGATAAAATTTCTAAGTGTATTGGACGGACTACGAATTACTAAATTCTGACTTTCAACTGCTTGCCTACATAAATCATTAACAAAAAGCATCCAACAATTTACATTTGAATGGAGAGGAGAACCAAATGCATTCGAAAGCCTTATGATGATACCGTGCATATCAGACTCTTCACTACTAAACATCACTGCCCTTTCACCTGCAACTTTTGATGTCGCATAAGGATGAATATTTTGAAGTTCAGTACTTTCGTTGATAACGCCTGATAGGTTATTACTATATACATGCGCGGTTGAAAGATAGATAAACTTTTTAACGCCAGCTCTTGTTGCTTGCTCTACTAACTTCCCAGTAATGACTCCATTAAATTCCAATGCAGAATCAGGATTTTTACTACAATCACCGGCATTCATTCCTGCGGCATGAACCACAATATCCATATTTCGACAAGCGTTGTAGAGGCTATGGGCATCATCCCAATTTACGAGAATAGGAGTGCAAAGTTTAAAAACCTCTGAAGTATTCCTATTACATCGGCTTGTAATAAAAACCTCATATCCTAGTGAGGATAAATGTAAGGCAAGTCTACTACCAATAAGACCAAAGCCTCCAGTTATTAAGACTTTAGACAACTAACAAAATAAGGGTTTACAGTATCCTAGAACGAAAGAGCACATTACTAACGATTAATACTTATAATTTCGTGATCTTCTAAATTATTACACAAATCATAAAGTTCCCAAATGGGTACATTGAGTTTCTCTGAAATTTCAAGCAATGTATGGTCGCCATCACACCAAGAAATGAAATCCATCATGATCATTTTTATTTGGTTTTGATCTATGTTGAATTTAGACAAACCTGCATATAAACCTCGTTTACCTAACTGTGGTTCACATAACATATTAACTTTAGGAACCACATTGCTCTCAATAGTTTCGAGGATTTTCTTCAACATGTTGTATCCGCCCTGTAACCCATTAGGAGTAACTACATTCTCTAGATCATCAAGTGATGTATGATACTCAGGAAAGCAATGATACTTTGACCTACAAACTGATGCAATTGGCAAGTCGATACCTGGTGCACAATATTGCCTTTCATCACTTCCACGATCACTCCAAGTATATTCGTTATAATTACTATCAATCCATTTTAATACATGTTTAGCAACCTCATCACTTGGAGTATTGCCATTTCTTGAAGGAATATATGAATATGCCCTATTATCTCCAACGCAGCTTATGTTGAACCCTGCAAAAACATTTTTTTTCAACTCTTTGTAGTTCTGACTAAGGTAAGTAATGGAGCCAATTGTTTCCGGAATAAAAACAATTCTGTAGGAGTACTCAAGGGTTTTTTGACTTAAAAGCCATTTCACTAAATGAGTAAGAACCGTGGGACCCGACAGTTCATTATTAGCCATCGAAGGATGACATACATAAGTCGATAAAAAAATTTCTTTTTTTGAATTACCTTTAATAAAGACCTCACCGTAGTTCAACACGCCCTGAAATAAACTACTTTCAATGACGACTTGGTAATCGCCTTCAACTAAATTCATTCGTTCTTCATGAGAAATACAAAAACCCCAAGTCTTATTATAATAAGATGTAACATAGGGAATCGCAGTTGGCTGATCCGGTAAAGAGTGGAGATGATTTTGAAGTTCACATAATTTTATTTTTTTATTAACCGGTGAACTGTAACCAACAAGATGTAAATTATTGTCTTCAAGGTTACAGAATTTTTTCCCATTCGGGTCAATTATATGAGCAGTCTTGCAAGACCATTCTAGCGGTACTGTCCAGTCAAAAACCTTTGTACCACTCTTAACCTCACGAATATCTAATTGTGGGATCTCTTCCTTTAATATTTGTAATGTTTTCCGTAATCCTTCACCTGTAATACTTCTATTAATAGACCATAATCTTTTAGCTAGATTATGAATGAGCAGACCTTCTTTGCTACTCATTAATTTCTTCTATTAGTTCTATAATAAATTTCAGGGGTGAAAGAAAAAAGATTACTCTCGCACCCCCAAATGCAACAGCTTGGCATGCTGGTCCAAGAGGAATGCAACCTTTCTCACGGTATTGAAGTATTTTCTCATCAAATTTATTAGTTTTATATGCAACATGGTTGAGGATGTTGCCATTATCTTTAAGAACTCCATCGACTGGGTTATTATCACCATAAGGAGCAACTAATTCATAACATATTTTACTTTTATCATAGCAAAATTGCACGGACACATTAAGAAGTGGGTCATCATAAATTTCACTTTCTTCAAAAATATCAATTAGATTAGCCAGTTCCATACGACCATATTTTATTTCCCTAACAAATATTCCTATGTGATCAAATTTCACTTTTATTAACTCCCTCATCAATTAGGGAATATTCATCGTGATCCAATAATTCCATCGCCAATCTATAAAAATTAGTGGCTTTTATTGCATGTAAGGGAAACCTCCCCGCGGTGCCACTAGACATTAATTTTTCTTCCTTAGCCATTTCGCATAAAAGACTAAGATTACAAGAAGTTTTTAATGATAAATCTCTAACATAATACTCAGTAGTAACATTAACCTCTTGATCAGAATCAATTACACAACCACTGAAAGACTTTAAATATCGATAACTTACTTGTTTTTTCTGCTCAACATAGTGTACGAAAGTCAAACTACTAAAATCGCAACCCAAGGTTATTAATTTAACATCTCGTTCAAAAAGTTTTTCAAAAAATGTATTGGGACCGAAACAATCTAAAATCGTTCCTTTTTGAAAGTCATCTTTCAATTTTCCCCAAGTGCTAATGCTAAATATTGGATGTTTAGTTCTATCCACATCATTGCTCTTACGAAAGTTTTCACTAAATAACCCAACCGAACTCTCGGTATTTTCAAGATCAAAATTTTCATTTCTCGTGAAACTGTAAGAGAATGCGGGTACTAATATAGTACCGCCTTCCGAAAAATAATCTTTAATTTGCTCAATCAAAAAATCTACTTTTCTATTTGCAGAGATTTCAAGATATTGAGCTGCAACCCCAGCATCTCCATGAATCATCACAATATCATTTTTTTTAATGCCAATATTGTGGAATGATTCTTGAATGTCAAAATCACTCATTACTAATCTCAAGTGCCTTCAAAATTTCTGTAACAGACTTTATCTCTGATATTTGTTCCATAGAAAAACGAGTATTAAATTTCGTTTCTACTGCTAGAATCAAATTGAAATTTCCCAAGGAATCCCAACTTGGAAGATCACCCATTTTTAAATTAGAGATATCACTTGGCAATTGATCATTTGGAAAAACTTCTTGAAGCAAAAGGCGTATTTTATCTAGATTATTGTGCATATATATTTTCGTATGGAATGCTCTTTATTGATGTAGATATTTGGTACAAATCTTCATTCCGTTGAACAAATGGTATTAGTTCAGAGGGTATTGTATTTTTTTTTAAATCACTAAACCCATGATCTTTGAGGAAGGTTTGGGATACAATGTTTCTTTCAGTTTGAATAAACCCTCCAATGAGTAAACTAAATCCACGCCCTCTGCAGATATCGAGAGCCTGCCTTAGCATCCATGATTCTAAATGCCTACCTAAAACCCTACAACTCATTAAAAAAGTATCTAAGTATGCGGTACTTTGATTTATACTTTTCATACAAACTAAGCCTACAATTCCATGACTCCCATAAATATCATTAAGACTAACAAGAAAACTCATTCCCTCATATTGGTTATCCAGACTTAATAACTCTTCGGCCGAGTACCTCACTGTACGTAGATTGAATTGATTAGTTTTTAAACATAACTGTGAAGCTCGCTTTATGTTCGATTCGTCTAACTGGTGGGTCTTGGGGGAAAGCTTAATAGATTTAAGGTAAGAAAATTCATCAGTTGATTTGTTACTATCTCGGACAAACTCTGCT
>MDTC01219641.1_pt1 | contig 20627 bp, 11 predicted proteins | sample 811181 | NCBI WGS metagenome assembly MDTC01 (sample SAMN05326644, study PRJNA326480) | marine metagenome | isolation source: seawater | place: Pacific Ocean: North | collected 2011 | reverse complement strand
CCTTCTACACAATTTGTAAGTGTTGGTAGCGGTAAAAGTGAAGGATTATTTGGATTGAAAACTATTCATCAATTTGGACCTCTTGAAGTACAATCGATTATTTCTCGCGAGCAAGTAAAAAAATCAGCTAAATCATTTTCAGGTGGGCAAACCTCAGAATGGAGTTTTATTAATGATTATAATTATATTAAAGATAGGTATTTTTTTATTGAAGAAAAATTTAAAAGCCAATACTATCCTCTAAAAATTAATAATGGAAATTTAGTCCATTCTTACAATCCAAGTGGAATAATTTTTGATTATGAAGTATATAAAAAATCAATAACTTCAAATGATGACGGTGTTTTAGATATTGTATATGGCACAGCATTTATTGACCCTCAAGATTCAACATCAACACAAATTTCAGGAAATTGGAAAAAATTAATTGAAGGTCAAGATTATGAAATAGATAGATTATTGGGATATGTAAGATTAAATAATATTAGTAGTCAAGAAGCTGTTGCTATATCTTATGATTACGGAAATTATGATTTTACAAATGGTACCTATACTAAAGATTCAATTTTAACAAATGGAACAGACTTAACTTTAATTTTTGATTTTTGTAAAGATCCAAATTACGATGGTACAGATGAAAATTGTGATGCTGACGGTGATGGTATTTTTAATGAACAAGGTGATGACTATGATGAATTAAATGGAAATTCTGGCTTCCAACCACAAGAGCCAAAACCAATTACAATGAAATTAGTGAAAATGGATAGTCCAACAACTCCAAATTATGATACCTGGCCTTTAATGTTTAAAAATGTATATTCCCTAGGTAGTTCAATTTCAGATTTAAATTCACTTGAATTAGATATTGTTTACAATAATGCAGGCTTAGAAGAAACCCATAGTCAGGTAAATAATTTTCAATCTTTTTTAACAATTTTTGGCTTAGATACAAGAAACTCTAATGGAGATGAAATTTTTGATTCAAACAATGAGTTTTATATTGGCGATGGAAAAGTAGATAATAATACTGTTTTAATTAAACCAATTTATGGAGAATTATTTTTACCAAGTCACTTACCATTTGCCTATGATAATAACCCTAGAAGTGATTTTGAAGTTGCATGCGATGTGGGCTTAGAATTTCCGATTTATGCTACTCCACAAGAGTGTTTAGAAGTAGGTGGACAAATTATAGATGACGTTTTTAATTATTCAGATTTTACAAATTCAAATGTCTATTGGGGAAATAATAGTGAGGATTTAGAGTATTATTTAGATACTGATTTACAAGATCAAAATAATGATTTTTCTATTTCTGACGATGGCCCAGCAATGTATTATTCAGTAGATAATCAAGAAATTATAAGTGAACATGAATTTATGATCAAATATAAACATTCATCAGGAAATTCTACTATTGATTTAGGTGGATTTATGATTGTTGAAGGAAGCGAAACAGTTTCATTAAATGGTACAATTTTAATAAGAGGTGTAGATTATACAATAGATTATTTTTCTGGCACAGTAAACTTTATTAATGCTGACGCAATGCTTCCTGGAGCAAATATAAATATAACATACGAAGAAAATGAGTTAATTTCAGTTGATCAAAAACTTTTATTTGGCACACATTTAAAATATGGATTTAATTCACAAAATTTTATTAGTGGAGGATTGTTTTATTATGATCAGTCAATAATGGACGAAAATGTTGAAATTGGATATGAGCCTATGAGAAATTTCATATGGAATATAAATGGCCGTTATGAAAAGGACTTAGAAAGATTGAATAATGTGCTAAATAACATATCATTTATTGATGCATCTGCACCATCAAAAATTAGTTTTGAAGGTGAATTTGCTGAGGTATACCCGAATCCTAATCCTTTAGGACAAGGCTTTTTAGATGATTTTGAGGCATCTAAAAGATCAGTTTCTCTAAATTTAAGTGCACGTGGCTGGAAAGCATCATCTGCTCCTTTCGATTCGCTTGGTAATTTAAAATCACTTGAATTTAAAGAACAAATGATATGGTATAATCCATATAATGAAATACAAACAACGGACATTTGGCCAACTCAAGAAACTTCAAGCCAAGCAGGTAATGCGTATACAAAAACACTATGGTTAAGACCATTATTTCAAGATCAAGAAAATGAATTAGATTCGTGGAATGGAATTACTACTTCTCTTTACTCTAGCGATTATGATTTAAGTAGAAAAAAATATTTAGAAATTTGGGTTAATGCAGAAAATTTTGAAGAAGACGAAATTATGCTTCATATAGATTTAGGACATGTATCTGAAGATATAAATCAAGATAATTATTTAAATACAGAAGATTTAGATGTTTATGGAAATGGCTGGGGAGATAATAATTTATCAGATGAGGAAGATATAGGTTTAGATTTATGTCCTGATTTGTATGAAAATGGTAGTGGGGGATGTAATTGTAAATTTAGACCAGATACTTATTCAATAATTCAAGAAGAATGTAGTCCAATTTATGAAAATCCAAGTTCAGATTTTGATCCAAATGGAGATAACTGGTGTTATAATAGTTCAGACTGTTCTGATATTAGTTATTATCGACAATATAATGGTACAGAAGGTAATGCAGATTTAGGCCGTTATCCAGATACAGAAGATTTAGATAAAGATTATAATTTAGATATTAGAAATGATTATTTTACTACCTCAATTGATCCTGCAAGTGATGATTACGACGAATATATTGCTTCAACAAAATGGAAACTATTTAGAATTTTACTTAATGATTTTGTTCAGAGAGGAGATTCAACTGCAACATGGAATGACATAAGGCATGTTAGATTATGGGTTGATGGAGTTGTTCAAAATAATTTTGAGGATGAAGATAACCCAAGAACAATAAAAATTTCAAAATTAGAGATTGTTGGTAATGAATGGTTAGAATTAGGAAGTGCAAATGTATCTGAAATTGCATCTGCAACTGATGATGAATTTATTGAGGAACCATATTTTGCTGTATCTGTTTTAAATACTCATGACAACCCCAATGAATATGAGCCACCAAATGAACAAGTTCAAGGGGAACTAGATCAAGTAAGTGGAATTAGGATGAAAGAACAATCTCTTGTTATGTCTTTTGAGAAAACAGATAATTATCAAGGGGGCATTGAATCAGATCAAGCGATTGCAATTAAGAAAAGTTTTTCAGCATTACCAATGGATAAAAAAAATAGTTTTTTTGCATATGAAAATTTAAATATGTATGTATATGGTGATCAGGATACAATATCTGGAGGTTCATGGAAAAATGAAGATTCAAATGTAGAATTATTATTTAGATTTGGTAAAGACGAACAATATTATGAAATACGTCAACCTATATATGAAAAATGGGATTTGAAAAATCACATTGATATAAATATAGATCAGTTAACAAAGTATAAACTTCAGATATCATTGGAAGAATATGAAGATACAGGACTTGACGGATGTTTTAGCATTCTAGAGGATGGATATGGTTCATGTTTGGATACTTTATCCTTTTCTTACATTTGCGAGTCAAATGAAAATTTTGATATTGAAATTAATCAAGAAAGGTGTAATGACTATTTGATGTTACCTGAGAATTCAATTTTAAGAGATTCTTTTGATCCCAATAATGACGATTTTATTAGTGAACCAATTAATGGTGGTGATGTAAATGCAAGTAACAGAACTGAAAATAACTATACATATGATTGTTTAGAACCATTTTGCAACATTAATAGTGATGATTATGTTGGAGAGCCATTTATAGATTTAAATGAAAATTTTATATTTGATCCACCACCAGCATTTTATGATCCATCCAATGATGTTTGGGTATGGAATGAGAACATACAAAATGTCTGTAATTTTTGTGATGAATTAAGAATTAAAGGTACACCATCAATAAATAACATTGAATTCATTTTAGTAAGCATACTTAATAATACTGATCAAACTATATATGGAAATGTATGGTTAGATGAGCTTCGTATGACAGGAGTAAAAAAAGAAAAAGGCCAGGCGTTTAGGTTAAAAAGTTCAATTAATTTTTCAGATTTATTAAGCATTAATTCTTCATATGAGCAGAAAGATGGTGATTTTCATCTACTACAAGAAAGATTAGGTACAGGAGATAATCAAAGATCTGTAGCATTATCTGCTAAATTATCTTCAGGTGAATTTTTACCTAATGAATGGGGTGTTAAAATCCCAATAAATTTCAACTATAATTATGATATATCTTCACCAAAATTTTATCCTGGTAGTGATATTTTATCTGGAGGATTAGATAATGCTCCAGAAGAAATTAAAACTATTAATGAAAAAAAATCTATTGCTACGTCATTCGATAAAAATTCAAAAAGTGAAAATATATTTTTGAAATACACTGTTGACAAAATTAAATTTAATTTTTCATTTATTGATAGATATAAATCCACACCAACAGTTGCTAGTGAAATTTCAAATGATATATCAATTTCGACAAGTTATGATTATAATTTTTCAGATAAAAACTTTATTCAACCGTTTGATTTTTTTAATTTTATTCCAGTAATTGGCAAACAAATATCTGAAACTAGATTATATTGGTCTCCAGAAAATTTTTCTACATCTCTTAATTTATCTGAACATAATAAAATTAGCACGCAAAGAACTGGATCTATTACGCCAACTTATTCTTTAAATCTTGATAGAAAGTATAAGTTAAATTATAGAGTTACAAAAAATATCAAATTTAGTTTTCAAAAAGATATTAATAGTAATTATGATGATATTTATTTGCCAGATGGAGAACAATTAAAATCTAATATTTCAAATGTATTTTCAGGATTCTTTAATAATGGCCAAGAAAGTTTTGGTTTGATAAAGAGTAAATCAGAAGGTTTTAATATTAATTTCATTCCAGATTTTATGGATTGGTTAAATCCAAATTTAAAGTATTCATCTTCGTACTCTTGGGCTTTATCGACTGATCAAAATTCTGCTAACATAGGTTCAAATGGTAGTTTAACAAGTTCAATTGGATTTTCATTGACTGAACTTGTAGAAAATTATTATAAACCAGAAAAATCAAAGTCTAAAAATAGAAGAAGAGGCAGAAACTCCAATCCTAATTCAGATAATGAGCCAAAAGAGATTTCTAATCCTGTTTTAAAATCAATATTTCAATGGATTCATACGTTTTCAGAGAGATTTTCAAAAATTAATTTAAATCACACTTATAAAGTAAGCAATACGCATGGAAATATTTTGGTTAATGAAGATCCAAATTTTTATTATAGATTTGGTTTATCAACTACACCTCATAATGGTTCAGCAGCGTATAATGATAGCAGTGGTTCAGTCAATTCATTTTACAATCAGTATACAAATGATTTTAAGATAAGTACTAATTTAAGTTTAACAAAAAAAATACAAACTAGTTTAGACTTTAGGGATAATAGAGTATTAACATTACAATCAACTTCTGATCCTACAGAAAATATTTCAAGAACTTTTTTCCCTATTGGAATAAGAGGCGATGAAGGTTTCCCTATATTTAATTGGAATGTAAATTGGAGTGGTGTTGAAAAAATACTTTTATTAGATAAAATATTTAGATCTATAACTTTGCAACATACATTTAATGGTGATTATAATGCTAGTTATAAAGATGGAGAACTTTTAACATGGGGTTATAGCCGTAATTTTTCACCATTTTTTGGTTTTACAGCAAAGACAAATCATAAAAATCCATATACTTTCAGAATAAATTACATTAGAACTTTATATATTACTAATAGCGGCACATCTACTGAACAAAAGCACACTAATCAATTAAATGGACGAATAGATTTTAACAGAACTGGTGGAATGAGAATTCCTATATTCTTCTTTAGAGACTTTAATATTGAAAATGATATCAATTTTGGAATTGATTTAACTTATGACAACTCTGAAACACTAATGACATCAGTAATCATTACTGATGATTCTGATTTCAATCAACAAGATTTATCTAAAACTTTATCAGTTAAACCTAGAATTAGTTATAGTTTTACAAATTATATTACAGGAGATTTTTATTTTAATTATATCTACACTGAAAATAAAACTACTGGAAGTACAGAAGAAAGAGACTTGGGTTTTAACGTAAGAATTAAAATTAAAGGATAGAAATGATATATGTGATTTTAATAAATGCTTTATTTTGCTTTTCAGTTGAATTTGACTCCAATAGCGCATTTAAATATATTGAGAAACAATGTGAAATAGGTCCAAGATATCCTGGAAGTGATGGTCATAAAAAATTAATAAATTATTTAAACAGCCACTTCTTAAAATATGCTGATTCAGTTGAAATTTTTAATGATATTATTTATCATCCAGTAACAAAAAATGAAATAAATATTTCAAATTTTTTGATTAAGCACAATCCTGATTCAGAAGAGAGGTATTTATTTATGGCACATTTTGATACTAGAGACAGAGCTGATAAAGATTCTAATCCTAAGAATCATAATAAACCTATTATGGGCGCAAATGATGGCGCAAGTGGTGTAGCATTATTAATGGAATTATCTAAAATGATAAACAAAAATCCTTTAAAAAATATTGGAATTGATATATTATTAGTTGATGCTGAAGATATGGGCACATCAGGAAATCCAGATGAATGGGGCTTAGGAACTCAATCATTTGTCAAACAATATAAAGGCCTTCTTCCTAAAAGTGCAATTTGTGTTGATATGATTGCAGATAAAAATCCAATTTTTAAAATAGAAGGCTTTTCTTATAATTATGCTAAAGATTTGGTTTATGAAATATGGAGTATTGCTAATGAACTAGGGCATAAAGAATTTGTTTGGCAACTAACTTCACCAATATATGACGATCATTATTATTATTATAAAGGTACAAATGTACCCTCAATTGATATTATAGATTTTGATTATCCTCAATGGCATACTATTGATGATACTGTGGAAAATTGCTCACCAAAGGGTTTAAAAATTGTTGGAAATGTTTTATTGGAATATATTAAAAGAAAAGATAGTAGATGAAAAATATTTCCCAAAAAAATTGGTTTAGCCTTTCAATAGAAAAAAATGATTCTATTAATTTAGATTTAGTTTATGCTGCACTATATAACTACTTAATAGGTTCAAACGAGATAAATGGAAAATATATTTTTTATTTTGATTCTGTAAATGAAATAAAAGTAAGAAAAATAATTAACTCTAAATTAAAACAGTACACTTTTAAAATTCAAAAATTGAAATATGAAAATTGGCATAAAAAGTACCAGGATAATTTTAAAATCATAAATATTAATGATAATTTAAAGATTGTTCCCTACTGGCATGACATAAGTAATCAAAATGAAATTGATTTCATAAGAATTTTACCTGGTATGGCTTTTGGAACAGGTCATCATGAAACTACTCGATTAATAATAGAATCACTACTCAAAAATATTAGACCTGGAGATAAAATATTAGATCTTGGAGCAGGAAGTGGAATATTAAGCATAGCAGCCCTAAAGTATGGAGCATCATTTGTAAAAGCAATTGAATATGATAGAGACTGTGAAGAAAACTTTATCGAAAATATGAATTTAAATAATTTACAATCTAATTATTCTTTAGTAATTGATGATGTTCTTAATAATAAAGACTATTTATATGATGTTATTTTAGTTAATATTAATAAAAATATTATTTTAGACTTATTGCCAAATATTTATAAATATAAACAAGATAAATTCAAGATGATTTTGTCTGGTCTTTTAGTTGATGATGAAGAAGATATTACTCAATTACTAGATGATTTAAAATTTAGTATTATAAATAAACTCAAAATGGGGGAGTGGATTTGTTTAATTATAGAATAGGTATTTATCCATTAATTATTTTTTTATTTTTTTCATGTGAAAGTGAAAATACAAATGAAATACCGGAAATAAATGACTTTTACTTAAACAATGTAGCCGCATTTTATGCTGATTATAATAGTTCTAATCATACCCTATCAGTTTATATGGAATTTTTAGATGTTTTAAATAATATTGATTCAATTTCGGGTGTAATTAAAAATAATGATATTACTTTTTATGAATTTGAATTAGAAAATCAAGAAGTTAATTCAAAAGTGTACTTAATTGAAGATATTCTTATAAATGATAATAACAATCCAATTTTATCTGAAAATATTTTTTTATATAACTTAGAAATTACAATAATATTTTCTGATAATAGTATTTACACTTTTAATAATGATTTAACTACATCAATAGCTCCAAACATTATGGATATAACTATTCCTTCAACTATTCAAATAGATCAAACTGAATGGACTGTTTTGGACTTAAGAATTTTTATTAAAGATTTAAACAGTTTAAACAATATTGAAAATGTAAAATATGAAATTAAAAGAACACTTTTAAATGGATGTGATACAGAATGTATTTTTGATGAAAATTGCAATGAAGATATAATTGAAGAAAATTATATATCTGATGATACTTGGATTTTTAATTACACAGAATCTTTATCTGATACAACATTCATTTATGATGAAGAAATTCTCTTAAGGCCTATTGATGGTTCAGCATATTATAATAATGATGAAATTATTTTTGAGCAAACTGATTGTGGAAGAACTGGTATTATAGAATTTAAATTTATAGTTCAAGATAGAGATGGATTGAAAGATGAAGTAGAAGGAGTATTATTGGAGTTAATTGAATGATACTAAAAATTATCAATTATTTTTTACTAATTAATTTGGTTTTTTCATATGGTATTGAATTTAATCTAAATGATAGTTTTCAACCTCTTGAACATTTAGATAATAATATAGATTCTGATTTTAATAGTAATGCCATATATGAATTATCAAATGATTATTTTGAATCTCAAGATACAGTATGGGTTAGAACAGGTTCTGGGTTATCATTTATTACATTTTCGGATGGTCAAATGCCAATATTTAACTCTTTCAAAAATGAAAATCTACCAGAAGGTGGAAGTCCATCATACATAATTAAAGAAAATTTAATTGCAATTTCTGGCGCAAAATCAATTTACCAAAATAATAGATATAGGCCAATGGGAACAGGAATTTCATGGTCTAGTAATCAAGGACAAAGTTGGAATTATATTGAACAACCAACTGATAGTTCAGAATCATCTTATTTATGGATAAACTGGGGCAATCAAGACAGCATAAGATTTAAGTCAATTACAACACAAATTTATAATGTTTCTTATGATTTAGAAGAATATAACGACTACATATACGCAACAAGTTTTGCTGGTGGTTTAAGAAGATTTAATCATACTATTTCAAATCCAAAATGGGAATTAATACCACTTCCACAAGATAATCAAATTAATTTATTATGTGATAACATTGATACAGATAATTATGAATATAATCCTGTTGATCCACCTGATGGCAACGATAATCATAAGGCTTTTTCATTATATATAAATGATAATATCATTTGGGTTGGAACTGGAGATGGAATAAATAAAGGATTTATAAATGATGTAAACAATTGTATTGATTGGATTCATTATAATGAAAGTAATGGTATGGGAGATAGATGGGTCATTGGTATAAGAAATCAGATTTTGGATTCAAATTTTAATAGACTATGGGCAATTAGTTGGGATCCATCACTCAATAAGGCTATTCCACATAAACTTACTTTTACAGAAGATAATGGTTTATCATGGCAATTTACCTCTTTTTTTGAAGGCATTGGTGCAATTGTTTATGATTTGAGTTTTGATGGGGATATAATTTTTGCATCAACTGATAAAGGTTTATATAAAAATGATGGAATAAATTTAGAATTATGGATTCCTTACCAAATTCAGGATGATAATCAAAGTAAATTAACAGATGTAATTTATAGTTCTAACATTACAGAAATTGAAAACATTAAATATTTATGGGCTGGCTCCCCAGATGGATTATTCTATAGTATTGATGATGGATATAATTGGACTATGTATAGAACATGGAATGATATAAATGAAAATAGAAATTTCTCTTCATACCCTAATCCATTTTATGTAAATGAGGGGTATAATTATGTGAGATTTATTTTTGATTATGAAAGCAACTCAAATACTCAGTTGGACATTTATGATTTTAGCATGAAGCATATTGTAAATATTAATAATATAGAAGAAATTGGTAATAGTGGACAATTTTTATGGGATGGTAGAGATAAATATTATAATCAGGTCTCAAATGGAGTATATTTTTGTAGATTAAAAATTCATCAAAAATATTATTGGACAAAACTAATGGTTATTAAATGATGCTCAAGTACATATATATAATTTTTTTATCTTTTATTTTTTCAATACCTGGATCAAGTTATCAATATGGCCATTCTGCAAGATCAGTATCATTATCATCTTCTTTAGTAGCAGATAACTATAGTAGTTTTAATTCATTTATTAATCCAGCTTCACTCAATCAAACTAATGGACAAATATATGGTTTATCTTATTTTATGATGTCATTGGATAGATCACTACAAACATTTTATTATTCCCAGAAATTACCAGGAAATGCAGGTTTATCAGCTGCAATATTAAGGTCATCATCAGGAGAATTTATGGGACGAGATTCATTTAATAATCCTACAAATGAATTATCTAATACTGAATATTATGGTCTGCTATCTTTTGGTGTCGGAGCAAAAAATGGTACAGGTATAGGTTTAAGTATGAGAATACACTATTCGAATTTATATGTTAATGAAATACATATTGATAAATATACTGGAAACTCAATCACTATGGATTTTGGAGCAATCATTAATTTAAATTCAAAATTGAGATTAGGCTTTAAAGTGCATAACTTTTTAAATCCATATTTAAATTGGGATATTGATAGAGGTGATGGATTATCAAACTCTTATGAAGAAGAATATCCTTTGATTATTTCAATGGGTACATTATTTAAAATTAATTCAAAATCTAAATTATATTTACAAAATAATTTTAACCAACAATCAAATTCTGATAATAATAAGTTTGGCTTTGAATATTTAGGTCTTGATAAGATAAAATTAAGATTTGGCTCCAATTTTGATAGTGATATTAGTTTGGGTTTCGGATATAATTTTAATATTAATCAATTTCCAATCATATTAGATTATGCAATAGATTTAGGATACAAAGGAGAGGGTTTGAGTCATTTGTTTACATGGAGTATGGGATTTGATGAATAAGTTCATTGCTATATTATGTATAAATTTAATTTTTACATTTGGTGTAGAGTCTATTTCTTTACCACATAATGCAATTGAAATTGCATCTTCAAATAGTGGTGTAGCAAACTCAAGAAATATAGGATTTAATTTTTCTAACATTAGTAATACTAGTAAAGGGTATAAAGTATCATCTATTAATTGGTATCAAAATATAAAAGGTGGAAATATTGAATTTCATTGGGCTAATCAAAATAATCATTATTTGAGTATTTTTAATTTAACAGCAGATGATATAGATTTAAGATATATAACTCCCTCTGAAAATCCTGTCGATGTATTTAGTGTACATCATCTGCTAATTTCATATGGATATGGAACAAAATTAAAAGAAAATATAAGAATAGGACTAAAAACAAACTTAGTCTACAATCAATTATTTACAAGTGAATCCACAGGATATAATTTTGATTTTGGCATATCATATGACTATAATAAAGATTTATCTTTTGGTATTGCATTGAATAATTTAGGTTTAGAAAAAACCAAAAATGAATCTATAAACTATCCATTAGAGGCTGCCATTGGAGCCAGTTACAGTATACAAAGTTTAAAATCAACTTTACATACAGACATTATGTATCATGAATCATTGCTGAATGATTTAGCATTTAAAATTAGTACTGAAACTGAGTTTTTAAATTTTAATTTTATAACTGGATTTTATAATTCAAATGAAAAAAGTGAGTTTTCATGCGGCCTATCTTTTCAATATAGGGGCTTTCAATTTGATTATGGAATTTCTTTTCATCAAGCCTTAGGATCACCTTACATTTTTTCATTAAAGTATGATATTTAATTATGGATTTTGTATTATATTAAGTGTCCATTTAAACTTTACATTTTGAGGAGATATTTATGTATAATTTCATTTTTTCATTAATCTTAATTTCATTTTCTTTATCTGAAACATATAGTTGGGAAGATGGCGGTACTATTTTAGGTTCATATGGTAACTTAGCAAATGTGGAAAATGTTGGTGAAACAGATGGTGTTACGCCATTTGATGGAAACTATATGTTAACAGTTTCTGAGTCTCCAATTGATGGTACACCACAAGCTTTTATTGCTTGGGTAACAGATATTTCAGAAGGTGATCAAATCACAGCTTGTTTTTATGGATACGATACTACATCTGGTTCAGCACCCTCAATGAGAGTATGGGGAAGTTGGACATCCAATGATGACATAAATTCTTATGCTGGATCTGCCGATGGTAATGAAGAATATACTGCTGGAACAGGATGGGATCAAGTATGTCATACATTTTCGACTTCTCAAGAAAATTGGGAGCCTGGAGAGGCTTTAGTTGTACAAGCAAGATTATATAGTAGTTCATCTGGACCAGATCCTACAAAATATTTTATTGATTTAGTTTCCATTGAAACAAGTTCAGAAACTGCTACTATAAATTTTCCATCACCTGTGGAAGGTTTAATAGCAGATGCAGGGGACAATCAAACCGTTGATGCTGGCTCTATTGTAACATTAGATGGTTCAGGTAGTTTGAATACAAATGGAGATGTTGCTGCATATTTTTGGGAACAAACTGCAGGAGTTGCGGTTAATTTAGATGATGAAGAATCGATGATGCCTAGTTTTACGGCTCCAAATGAATCAACAACACTTAACTTTGATTTAACAGTTTATGATCTTGATGGTAATGAGTCAACAGATACAGTTACAATCACGGTTATTGCATCTGCAGGAACCTTAACTATTTCAGAGGTTCAAGGTGAAACAAGTTCATCTCCATATGTAGGTCAAGTTGTAACTAGTAGTGGTATAGTAATGGGTAGAGCAGAAAATGGTTTTTTCATTCAAGATTCATACGGACCTTGGAATGGTATTTGGATTGTAGATTTTGGCAATGCAAATGTTAATGTTGGTGACGAAGTAGAAGTAACAGGTTTAGTAGAAGAATACTTTGATTTAACAGAGATTGTTATTGCTGATGGAGGTAGTTATAATGTCGTTTCAAATGGAAATTCACTATTTGATGCAGTTAATATTTCTCAAGGACAAGAGCAGTACGAGTCAGTATTAGTCACTATTTCAGGCACATGTGATGGTCCGCCAAATGAATATGGAGAATGGACTTTAAGTGGAAACATGGTAGATGATTTAATGTATTCATTTACGCCAGTTACAGGTCAAGAATACACTATAACTGGGCCGCTATCGTACTCTTTCGGAAACTTCAGAGTATTACCAAGAGATGCTGGAGATGTTTTAGAAGGTATACTTAATAATTCAGACATAATTGAAGATTTTTCAGTATTTAAAGCATATCCAAATCCTTTCAATCCAACTATTTCTGTAGATTTTTCAATATTACAATCACAATTTTTAGAAATTTCTGTATATGATTTGAAAGGTCAAAAAGTTGAAATTTTATACAGCGGATTTACTTTGAAAAATACTGTAAACTCTGTAAAGTGGGATGCTACTAATTATAGTAGTGGAGATTACTTTGTGCAAATCAAAGCAGATAATATTTTTGAATCAAAAAAAATAACATTAATTAAATAATTATAGATTAATAAATCTCATTAGGATATCATTGAAGAAATATTTTTTAATTTTTATTACATCATTTGTTTTTTCTGGTAATGCAGACCACCTAATTTTAAATAGAGTTTGTATAACACCTGATCAAGCAGAAATGATAGAAATCTATAACCCTCTTAGTGAATCTGTTGATTTGACTAATTATTATTTGTCTGATAGTAATAAATACTATGAATGGATTAATGGGGAATCAATAGGAAATTTTGACTTTTTAGTTAAATTTCCATCAGGATCATCAATTCCACCAGAAGGTACTTATACTATAACTACTCAAAATAATGATGATTTCTTCAATCATTATGGGTATGAACCTGATTTGAGCATACTAGATCAGAATTTAGAAACTGTAGAATTTGGCGTTAATCCCAATTTGTCAGGTTCTGAAGAAATGTTAATTTTATTTTTTTGGGATGGACAATCACAAATAGTACAAGATGTTGATTATTTCTTATGGGGAGATTTTGATAAAGGAGTATTTAAGTCTACAACTGATGGTTATTCTTATGATGATACTATTTTGGAAAATCAAAATTTCATAAGAAGTTATTTGTCATCTGATTTTTATGATTCTTTATATGTTAGAAATGATATTAATGAAGTAGAAGAAAATCAAAATGAAGGTAATGGTATATCAGGTCATGATGAAACTAGTGAAAATTTTAATCTATCATGGTCGATTCAAGGGATAGAAAGAGAAATATCATTTCTAGATATCATTAATGGTGATTATGATTGCGCTGGAAATTCACAAGATGGCTGTCCTCTTGGAAGTCTAGATTGCCCAATAGTCAATCCATCTGGTATGATTGTAGATTATTTTGATATAACTCAGTTTGGAGGTCCTCATGCTATTACAATTGAGGATGATGATGGTTTTAGAATTGAATTGACTATTTGGCCCGATAATTGGGATATTGCAAATGATCCAGAATATTCTAATTTATTAGAACCACCATATAATCGTTATTTAGTTCAAGCTCTTGGAAATGTTTTTGAATATAATGGCGAAAAACAAATTTTAGTTTGTGATGTAAATGATTTTGAAATACTTCAAAGTTATGATATGGAAGGACAATTTGATGGTTCTCAAACTTTTGAAAAAGCTCAAATAAATCCAAGTCCACATGTTTTGGTTCCAAGTGCAAATGAAGTGTTAGACTATTCTTATTCATTTCCATCTAATTCTAGAGTTATTATAAGAGTTTTTGATATATCTGGAAGATTTATAACTACACTAGTTGATAAATATTATGAATCTTCGGGTACAGTAAGAAGAGAAGAGTTCTATTCTGCATGGGATGGTACTAATCAGATGGGTCAAGTACAAAATCCAGGTACTTATTTAATGCATATTGAAGCCAGTAATTTTCAAACTGGTAAAACTACGATAGATACAGCGCCGGTTGTTATAGGGATAAATAAATGAGATTTATACTGAGCATATTATTAATTTCTTTATCTTTCAATCAAGTTTTTAGTGCTTATGATTATCTTGGCACAAGAGCAACTGCAATGTCAGGTGCAGTCACAAGTGGAAATAGTATTGAATCTGGAATTTTTCATAATCCAGCTCAGTTATCAAATTCTACGGATAAATCAATAATAAGTGGACATAGCAATCTATATGGGTTAGAATTTTTAACTTTATCTCATATTGGTATTTTAATGAAAAATTATTCAATAAACTTTGAAAAGATATCTACTGAGTATGGAGGAAATAGTTTATCATCGGAAACAACATTTGGTATTGCTAGGGGCGTAAATTTATATAAAGATAGACAATCAATGATTCAAATGGGTGTTAGGCTTAATTCCTATAATTATAAGTTTGGAAAAACTGCAGGAACAGAGGGAGATGGCAGTAATGGTATGAGTCTGGGTTCAGGTTCTGCTGCCGGTTTTGATATTGGTTTTCAAGGTGTATTAAACAAAAAGTATTTTGTTGCATACTATCTTCAAAATATAATTTCATATTCTGAAGCATCAAATTTAGGTCAAAATTTACCAGAAACCATAAGTATTGGAATATCATATTTACCTTATAAAGATTTAACTACTAGTTTAGATATTAATCAGTTATCTGGAAATAAAGATTCAGAAATTAGATTTGGTATTGAATACAAATTAATGGAATCATTAACAATTAGGACAGGTTTACAAAGTAATCCAAATCGATTTTCAGGTGGTTTCGAATTTGGAAATATAAAATTAGCAACTTTATATAATTTTAATTTTTCATATAGTTTTTTAACTCATCACGTTTTACCCACAACCCATCAATTTTCAATACAAGTTAAATTTTAATTATGTATAAAAAATTTATATATTTTTTTTGCATAAATTTTTTATTAGCATTTAACATAAATTCAGCATCGAATGATGATTGGAAAATATTATCTCAATCAATAGATCAGTTTAAAGTAGAATTGATTAAGAACTATATTGATACAAATGGTACAATTGAAACTATTTATGATTTAATTGAAATTGAAGGGATTAATATTAACGACATCAATCAATTAAAGGGATTTGTTAGTGTTGCACCAATTGGTCTAGAAAACTCTTTTACTAAACGTTCATCATATAAATTAGAAAGATGGCTATCTTCTTCTGAAAATCAAGAAGGTCTATCTGAGAACTGGCTCGACTTATTTTTTAATCCCATGAATGTTAATAATATGAACTATGATGATTTGTATTCATTGCCTAATTTAAGTCCAATTGATGTAACAGCTGTACTTTTGCAGAAAGAAAGAGGATACATTAACGGCACTTTCGAATTAAAGAATTCACCTGGCATTAGTTATTATGGCTATAAAAATCTACTTGATTTTGTTGATTTCAAAGATAGAGATTTTTCTAATCGTAGTTATTTTAGATTTTCAACAATTATAAGAAATTCGCCATTAACAAGTACGCCTGATGATGATGCTAGTTTAGTACAGTTTTATAATCCTGAAATTCCTCAAGTTTTATCAAAGTGGATTATTTCTAATAAGCATATATCATCTGGATATTTGTTTAACAGAAATGTCGGTGAAAGTTCAGAAAATAGTACTCAAAAATTTTATTTATCTTTTAAAAAAATAAACCTTAAATCTTTTTTTGATTTCCAAATAGATAAACTAGTACTTGGTAATTTTACTGCCTCTTTTGGTCAAGGTGTAGTATTTGAAAGTAGCGATTTTTTTAGTCCTAGAAGAACGGGATATGGATTTTCAAAACGACTTAGCGGAATACACCAAGATGAAACAAGAAATAGTCAATATACATTAAATGGATTAGGATTACAGTTATCAAATAAACTTTTAAGGTTGGCTTTTTTTGGTTCTAAAGACAAGAGGGACGCTATTATAAATGAAGATGGTAGTTTTTCATCTTTAATTGTTATGCAACCAAGATTATCATATGGTCTTGGCTACAATGGAGATACTACAGTTTTTCATTCATTAACTAATTCAGTAGAAGAAATAACATTTGGTGCTGACATTAGACTATCTCCAATAATTGGCACAAATTTAGGTATTACTTTTTATGAAAGTTTATATGATAGAGTACTAGATCCTCAAATTAGAGAAACTATTGTAGGTGGCCCAGATCCTGATTATTCAGGAGATACTTATTATCTAACATATTTAACAAATTCAGCTGATCCAGAAATTGCAGCCATGTATTCAAATTCATCAAGCGCTTCTGGATTATTTAGTACCTTTGATGATTTTGTAAAGTCTTCTAGAAAAGTATTAGGATTAAATTTTTCATCAGTTATAAAAAATATGTCAATTCAAGGTGAATATGGAGCATTGCTTGATGATTATAATATTAAAAAACTCAAATCATCTCCAAAAGCATCAGTACTTAGTAGTTACTTTCAATTTGATAACTTTAATTTACTTTTATTTTATAGAAATTATGATTTGGAATATGATAATCCCTATCAAAGATCATTTTCTAATTATCAAAGATATAAAACATCAATTTTAGAAGATTCATATTGGTTAGACGACCCAGTATATGCTTTTTTATATACTGCCAACCCTCAACCACAGGCTGAGGAAGGTTTTTATATTAATTCTAGATATCAATTTCACAGAAATATTACTGGTATTTTACAATCTGATCATTGGACAAGAAAAGCAGATGATGCTAAATATTTTAGAACAGTCTTATCATTACAATGGAGACCAATTTTTAAATACAGAATCTATTTGAGGCAAAAATGGCAAGCAAGAGGAACATTTGATATTTTTCATCCAAGTCCATACTACTCTAGAGAAACAAGAATTAGAATTAAAATGATGCTTTCTAATTTTAATGAATTAGAATTTTTATATGCTTTAGGTTATACAACTTTTTCTCCTAGGCCCAGATTAACTGATGGCCCTTATGGAGAAGATATGGTTATTGGAGATATAGGATCTCCTGATAGAACTATTGGAATAACTCTTAAGTATAATGTAACAGATAAATTTAAGATTAGAACAGGATCGTTATATATAAAAGGTTTTACGTGGTATTTTGGGGATAATGATTTTAGAATATTTGATAGTGAATTTGGAGCATTTCATCATTGGTTATCATTTCATAGTTTAGTGAATCAAAGGTTATCATTTAATTTTAAATTTAGTTATACTTCTGATCATCCAATGACAAATATAACAGAAGCCCAAACAGAACAAGGTAATTGGATTAACAATCCATGGGTTTCAAATAAACAATTCGATTATAAAATACAGGTAGATTATGCATTTTAAGATTTTCTTTTCATTTATATTTTTAAATTTATTAATATCTCAATCTCTTCTAAATAGAGCTGTTGGAGAAGAATTAACATATGGATCAGCTCGATCATATGCAATGGGATCAACACATGCTACAAGTGGTAATAATTCTTCATTATTAAGATTTAATCCTTCATTGCTTTCAACAACTTTAGATAAAAACCCTTCATTTGTTGATTTCCAAATTAATTTGAATGCAATTAGTGAAAGAAGAAGTATTTTGGTAAAAGACTATTTTGGAGATTTTTTGACTTATGCTGATTATGTAAATAATGTAGATATGTATAATTTTTTTCAAGGAGGATTTCTATCAAAAGTTGGTAATTTCACATTAGGTGCTGCTTATTTACCCCTAGCTTCATTTAACTATAGTTATTCTGAGGAGGTAAGAGGCAGTGCTGATATCGAAGATGGAGATGTCGGACTAAAAGATCCATTAGAAGGATTTCACCAGTTTAAATCTAGTGGCACTTTAAATAACCTTTCTTTTGGTCTATCATTTTCAAAGTTATTAAAGAATTTATCTCAATTACATATAGGATTTTCTTTAAATCAAACACTAAATACTAAAGTAAAAGATATTTTTAGAGTTGATACTCTTAGAAGCGAATTTGAAAATTTAGCCTTAGTTAATAATTATTCATCAAATAGAAATTTAGACACAAAAGATGTATTTTTAAATTTTGGTATTTCATATATGAAGAAAGATTATTCATTTACATTTTCCATGGAGCAAGATTTACTAATTCAAACAAATAATTTTTCTACATACAATTTTATAGACTCATTAGGAGTTATATCTTACTTAGATTCTTCAAATACTAATTTTATTTTAGATGGAATAAATTACTATAAGCCAGCAAGATATAATTTAGGATTATCGTATAGTCCATTCGATAATTCAAATTTAACAGTTAGCGCTGAAATAGAATATAATAAATTTAACCAGACATCATATTTTGAAGATTCAAAATCATTTAAGTTTGGGTTTGAATATATTTTACCAAGCAATGTTCCTATAAGATCTGGAATCATATATAAACAATCAAACATGAGTACTTTGCCTGATCAATCGATTATTTCAGCTGGTTCAGGTGGAACTTTTAAACAAATTCATTATGATTATTCTGTATCTTATACTTTTTTTGATTATTACTATCCTGATTTATTTGTTTTAGATAATGAAAACTATGATAATTTTGATCAAATAACAGATTCAAAGTTTAATTTTATGTTAGGTATAAAATATTTATTAAAATGAAAAAATTAATTGTTTACATAATATTTAATATAATTTTAGCTAATCAAATTAGTATCGACTTAATTACAACAAATGATATTCACGGTGTAGTTAATAAACAAACTGCATATTTTATGAATCCAGAATATCCCCCAACAATTATTGGAGGTGCAGGTTTTTATAAATATTTAAGTGAATTAAAAAAAGATGAAAATATTAATACATTAATTTTAGATGGTGGAAATTTTTTTCAAGGCTCAAATTTTGGCATGAATGATAAAGGTAAATCTATGGTTGAATGGATGAATTTATTAGAATATGATGTATTTGTTCCAGGCCAATACGATTTTATTTTTGGTGTTGAAAATTTAAATGATATTTTAAAAAATGCTAAATTTTCAGTTGTTGGTTCAAACTTAAATTGTAATAACTGCATTGAAAATTTAAAACCTTATGTTATAAAAGAAATTGAAGGTGTTAAAGTTGGTATATTAGGAATAGTTAATTCAGAAATTCCTGAACTAGTTCCCAATTCAAAATTAAACGACATCTCTATTACATATGAACAAAATACTTTAAAAAAATGGGTTCCTGAAATTAAATCTCAAGGTGCTGATATTGTTATAGTATTAACAAGTTCAGGTGTTCCTTGGGATAGGGAAGAAGTTTATGAAGATTTTGTTAAAAACAAAAATTTAAATCAATCTTTGAATGCAATTGAAATGGGTTATTATGCTGAGGG
>MDTC01057941.1_pt1 | contig 20628 bp, 23 predicted proteins | sample 811181 | NCBI WGS metagenome assembly MDTC01 (sample SAMN05326644, study PRJNA326480) | marine metagenome | isolation source: seawater | place: Pacific Ocean: North | collected 2011 | reverse complement strand
GTCCCAGTTTGGGTCATGCTCAAGACCGACCGAAACACTGTGTCGCACCCAAAGCGACACCACTGGCGCCGTAGTAAGCTCCAACGATGAGGTGATTTGAATGGTACGTGCAAATGAATCTGAACTCACTGTCCCCCTACGCAAAGCGTGGAGCATAACTCGCTACAAGCGAGCACCTCGAGCAATCCAAATCATCCGCGAACATGTGATTCATCACTTGAAAGTTGGCGAAGAAGAAGAAGTATGGATTGACCCGAGTGTCAACGAACATATCTGGTCTCGTGGAATTGAGAACCCTCCTCGCAAGATTCGCTTGCAGGTTACTCGACACGACGAACCTGATATTCCAATCGAAGTTAAATTGTTTGAGGAGTGATTAATATGGGAAATATCCGACCAAGTTTTATCAAAATACGCGCAATTCACCTTGTTGAAGACCATGGTGAAAAATTCACTGATGATTTCGATCATAACAAGAAAATGGTTCAACAACTTACCGATGTTGAATCGAAAAAGCTTCGAAACTGGATTGCCGGTTATGTAACAACATACCGACAACGCAGAGTCGACTGAATGAGGCGATGAAGTGCCGGTGCGTGTCAATTGGGACCGCAACCCTGTGTCTGTTCATCACAACACAAGAGAATATCTTGAATCATTGATTGTTCATTTGAGAAACAATCACGGTCTGCGAAAACGTTCACTTGTTATGGCTGACAGAGAAGAAGGTGGATACCTCTTCTTTCTTTATCAGGCGTGTAATCCACAATGGATACTCGAATTTCAATTCACTCCAGAGAGTCCTGAGGAGGAATAGAGTTGGGTGATCGCCAAGGACTACCTTTGCCCAAGAGGCCGTATTCACTTCACATCATTTTGGTAGGAGCATCGCACCCCGGGAATCTTGGAGCAATATGCAGAAGTATGCTGAATTACGGTTTTGATTCTCTACGCTTGGTCAATCCACTTTGCTCACCCGATGATATTGAGGCGCGTAATCGAGCTAAGCATGCCGGTAGAATCCTTGATTCATGCCAAGTATATTCTTCGATTGAGGAGGCAACTTCAGATTGTTCACTTACTGTAGGTACATCGGGTAAGCGGGAAGTCGGAAGTAAAACGACATTTCGCCATTTTATGTATCCTTGGGAATTTGCAGAGCGACTTGAACATTTTAATGATTCAATAGCCCTCATATTTGGTGAAGAGGGGAAAGGCCTCTCGACAGAAGACCTTGAACTGTGTGACTTCCTCGTCACTCTTCCTACGTGGGAGGGTTATCCCATTTCGAATCTGTCGCATGCAGTCAATACATGCGTGTACGAACTTCATCGTTCAACGGTACTTAGCAGTCAAGGCTGTGATCCTGGACTACCGGATATTGTTCCATTGGAACGAAGTATGAATCCAACATTGAAGGGCATCTTGCGGCAAGGGATCGATGAAATGGGTCAATCCTTACCCGGTAATGAGGAAAGAAAGCAAAGTTTTTCACATAGCCTGCGGCGAGGAATTTTGCGTTCAATGCCGACAGAAGATGAAGCAACTCGGCTCATTGGCGGAATACTCGATGCGACCACAGCACTCCAATACGTCGACGGAAATGCTGAATGGAAAAGCCAGCGTAGACGAAAAATTACTCCTTCTGAAGAAGAATAATTACGGGATCCATGATGCTGTGCTTTTTGGAGTTTCACGAACGTGCATTGCTACAAGTCGGAGTCTATTTCCATAAGCAGTGGCAATATGTGGCTCAACCTGTTCAAAGGCCCACTTGGCTAAATTTTCTGCAGTCGGAATAAATGGGACGACAACAGTTCTGTGCCCGTCGCCCATTACCTCACATGCTTTACGTGCTTCTTTGTCACCCTCATAGACAACAAATGCGTGATCGACTATATCGTGAACATACGTCATAAGTATTTGACTGACATCTGAGAAATCCATGAGCATCCCTTCCTCACTTACACCGGGCTCCTGAACTGTATCACCCTCGATTTCTGCTTCAAACCGATAGCGATGCCCATGGAGGTGTCGGCATTTACTCTTGTGATTTGGGACTCGATGTCCGGTATCAGTTTCTACATACCTGCGTATACGTGTTGTCATTCTTCTCTCTCCTTGAAATCCATTGATGCCGAATTTATACAATAACGCTGACCGCCGTATGCTCTTGGACCATCATTGAATATGTGACCAAGGTGAGCGTCGCATTTCGAACAACGAACTTCTATTCTTTGCATACCATGGCTGTTATCTTGAACATGTTTTATTCCAGCACGCGGGTGCTCAGTGTGGAATGAAGGCCATCCACAACCTGAATCGAACTTCATTTCTGATGTGAACAGAAGATGATTGCAGCAAATACAATAGTAATTTCCATTTCGCTTTTCATCCCAATACATTCCTGTAAATGCCCGCTCAGTTCCACTTTCCCGGGTGACATAATACTGTTCTTGTGTAAGCCGATCCCGATATTCATTATCTTTGTGCACCCTTTCCACCTCGAGAGCATTTGACAGAACCTCGTCCCAAGAAGTTTGATATTCGACCGGGTCCGATAGGTCAAGCTTGTGGAAAGCAAGGATGCGCTCAATGTCAGCACCGCTTTTACCCGAACTTCGACCTTCGCTATCGGGGTTATATGAGGTGTTTGTGTTCGCGAAGATCAGGTCAAAATTTAGTCCGAGTTTATCCGTCGCATTGAGTGCATCTTTCAGTATTGTGACTTTATCTCCTTCCAGATACGGCAATTTGAATCCAACTTTTCCGCTGTCCCAATTACCAATTGCGAAAGCATGTTCAACTGCATTGTAAAATTCGGGCCTGCAGTCTGGATAAATTTCATGGTCACCGGAATGAACACCCAATGCAATGTCAACTTGACAATCTTCTCTTAATGCAACAGAGAGCGCATACCCATACAGAATTGAGGCAAATATCGCATTCCTATTCGGTACGACGGTCGCTTTCATCTGCTCTGCTTCATAATGCCCTTCTGGAATATCTTCGCCACCTTCGATTAGTGCACTCTCAAAAATACTCATTGCGCTAGTAAGATCGATTATTCTGTGCGTGACGTTGATGCTTTGAGTTTTGAGATATTCAATGTTCAATTGAGCTCGTTCAAGTTCGACACTGTGCTTCTGACCATAGCGATAGGACAAGCAGTCAACTTTGTAGCCATCTGCAAGTAACCGCACCAACAATGCTGTTGAATCCATTCCCCCTGAGAGGGCCATAACTGCACGATTCATTAGTCGACACCCATCCACTTGTGAGTTTGAAGACTTAGCCTCCAAGGAGGAGATTCTTTGACCACGGATTCAGTTAATGCAAAGTTTTTCCCATTCCATTCCACAGATTCAGATTCCATGTAGCAGGGTTGCAAGAAATGATGCGTAAATCCATCGATCAATTCGTCGTAAAGTGAGAGGTCTTGACCTACATAAACACACTTCAATTCGTCTCCAGTTTGTTGTCGAATCTTTACATTTGGATACATTTGGTCCTTCGGTGAAATGCATATCCAGTCTAAGAGACCCTCTGGAATCACAATTGTACCGTTCGACTCGCATGAAAGATTATACCCACGTGCTTTGAATAATCGATGTAAGGGCCACAAATCGTTAATCATTGGTTCACCACCTGTAAAAATTATTCTTTTTGAAGGGTATTTCATGACTTCTCCCAATATATCAATTGCAGACATTTCCTCAAACTTTTCAAAATCAGTGTCGCACCATTCACATTGGAGATTACATTTGCCGAATCGTATGAACACATGTGGGATACCAGCATGCGCCCCCTCACCTTGGACCGAGTGAAAAATTTCTACAATTTTATACACCATTGCAAGGTCACTTGCTGAATCAACCGGTTCTGTTCCGGACAATTCACATTCAGCTGACAACATCTCAATTCCCTCACAAAGGCCGTGCTTGAATCAATTGCATCAATTCTTGTCGCGGTTCAGCCTTTTCGAAAAATACGCCGCGCATTGCCGAGGTTGTCATTACTGAATTTTGCTTGCGAACGCCCCTGCATCTCATGCAACCATGTGATGCTTCGATGATTACAGCAGCTCCAAGTGGATTCAAATATTTCTCAAGATCATCCGCAACACCCTTTGTAATACGTTCCTGATTTTGCAATCGATGAGCATGGGCGTCGACAATTCTTGCTAACTTGCTGATACCAACAATTCGGTCAACTGGGATGTAAGCAATATGTGCCCTACCGCTAAAGGGTTGAAGATGATGTTCGCATGTTGAATGAAATTCAATATCCCTTAAGAGTACGATTCCATCATATCCTTCACCGTTAAAAGTCGATTGCAGTAATTCTTCGGGGTCTGCTTTGTATCCTGAAAAAATCTCATCCCAAGACTCAATCACACGTTGAGGTGTTTTTTCTAAACCTTCTCTCTGTGCATCACCTTCAAGGTATTCGAGCAATGTTTTCACAGCACCTTCAGCCTGATCCTTTGTTACCATCATAATCACTTCCTGCCGTGCCGCGCATCGATTTCGTCCAACTGGTCCAAAAGTTTCCTGCATGCAGTACGAACAGCGTCAGCTAAGCTGACGAACTTATGCTCGTCTCCAACATGCTTGCGCAAGTCTTGAACCAACTCGGCTGGCATATCCAACGAGATCTTAGGCATGTGTCGCCGTCCTGAATAGAACATATAAATATTCGTAGAGTAATACTGGAGTAATAGGCTCTAAAGGTTGAAAAAACCGTAGAAATCATTCCATCTAAAGCCAATGTTCAAAGAACCCCTTCGTTGCCATAATGTTGATGTCATCTCGTGCTGCTGACGCTTTCGCCCATCTTGAAAGTCTTCGTGACCCTTCGATACATCGCGATACGGTTGGGCTTAAGGACGAAGTCATCCTTCAATTTTTATCTCATGATGATGGCCTTTCATCCGCCATCGTAGAGGCTGTTGAGCGTCGAAATCTACTTGCTGCGGAATTTGGGGATGAGATGATGTCCCTTCCTGAATCAGAATTGGTGAAGATTCTCCAATCTGATTACATTAATTTTTACCCGCCTGCTACAGTGAATCCTTACGTTGCCCTTGCAGCACGTGGACCTTGGATTATCACCACTCATGGAGCGGTTCTCCACGACAACGGCGGTTATGGCATGCTTGGCAGCGGCCATGGCCCATCTGATGTTATTTCTGCTATGTCTGGAAATTGGGTAATGGCGAACGTAATGACTCCATCTTACAGTCACAAGCGTCTTGCAAACCGCCTGCAAAGCGAACTCGGGCATACTCGGGGCTCATGTCCCTTCACCCGTTTCATTTGCATGAACAGCGGTTCAGAATCAGTCACCGTAAGTCTACGAATTGCTGATGTCAATGCAAGAAAAATGACTGGCCCTGGCGGTAGGCATGAAGGAAAGGAAATTATGCTCATGGCTGTTGAGAAAGCATTCCATGGACGAACAGACCGACCTGCTCAAATTTCCCACTCGTGCAAGGCAGCATACGATAAAAACCTCGCAACCTTTAGAGATCGAGAAAATCTCATACTTGTTCCTGCAAATGATGTGCCTGCACTTGAAGCTGCTTTTGCTAAGGCGGAGGCAGATGGCCAATTCATCGAATTAATGGCCATAGAACCAGTTCAGGGTGAAGGTAACCCCGGTTCATGTGTTGATCGCTCGTTTTACGATGCTGCACGAAGATTAACTCTTGAACATGGTTCAATGCTTCTTGTTGACTCAATCCAAGCGGGTATCCGCGGCCAAGGTTGTCTTTCCGTCATTGATTACGAAGGATTCCAGGATGCAGAATGCCCAGATATGGAAACCTGGTCAAAAGCCCTCAATGCAGGCCAATATCCACTTTCAGTATTGGGCCTGAATGACCGTGCCTCTGAAAATTATGTTGTGGGCATCTATGGCAATACCATGACGACCAACCCTCGTGCTTTGGAGACTGCATGTGCAGTTCTTGATTTGATCACACCAGAATTACGTGACAACATCCGTGATCGAGGTGACGAGTTTGTTGAGAAACTATACTCGCTTGCCGTAGAAATGCCAGGCATAATTACTCAAGTCCAAGGAACTGGATTGCTACTTAGCGCTGAACTCCAATCGCAAAAATACCCGGTTGTTGGATTTGATGCTGTAGAAACATGGTGTCGTAAACATGGTCTTGGTGTCATCCATGGTGGGACAAATGCTCTGCGTTTCACGCCGCACTTTGGCATAACATCTGCAGAGATTGACCTCATCATTGATGTTGTTCGTGATTCGCTCGTACACTTTTCGAAGGCTTAAGACAGTGAAGTGACGATGTCTTCTCGGCTAAACTGTCTTGAAGCGTAGTAAGCGGCCAAAGTTGCATAAACTACAGAAGAAACTGCCCAAATAATGACGTGTTCTGTAATCACTCGATTCATCAACAACTCTCTCAATGCGAGCAAAATATTCACAACAGGAATTGCAAACCAGAAACCTTCGATTCCATCCAAGTTAATCACCTGCGTAAACAGTGCTGGGAACAGTATGAGCATCAGTGCTGGAGCCAGTATTGAACCCGCTTCCTTTACGCTGTGCGAGCGCATTGCTAACGCAAGTTCGAATGCTACGACCATTATTGCAAACAGCATGATAGCGAGCACGATGAGCAGGACAGAGGCGATAGAAAGTTGAGGTACTCCGATAAAACTCGATGTTGCAAGGTAACCAATCGCGAATAACAATCCAAATATTTGCAAGAGAACCCCAACACCAGTGATTGTAGCAACCGCCAGCCATTTGCCGAAAAGCAATTCCATCCTTGTACAAGGTAAGCAAAGAAGTGCTTCTAGAGTCCCTCGTTCCCGTTCTCCTGCCGTCATGTCAATCGAGGGTTGAATGGCGCTTGAATACGTCCAAATGGCTAGAACTAACGGTATGAAGAGTGATAAAATCATACCGGATTGTTCACCTGTAGTTGCAACGTCGCCCGTTGCTATATCCCCGTCCCAACGTAATGGGTCAAGGGTTTCATTGACGTCTAAACCACCTTGCTCAATGCGTTCCTTTATCTCAGAATTTTCCCACACACTCAGAACATTCAATATACGATTTCGAGCTTCATTTGACCGTTCAGATGTAGAGAGGTGCAGTATTGCATACCCCCAAATTTCTTCATCTGATTCAAATCTTAGAACAGCATCAGTCGAACTGTTTCTTACGCGTTCAAGATCCTGTCCTGGCTCCGACAAGAAAGTTGTAACAGGTAGGCTTTCAATAGTGTAATTCATGCCACTCATGCTGATATTCTCAGCGAGATTCTCGGGCAATCCATCAGTCTGTATCACGATTGATAACTCAAGAGCATCGAGTTCAGCGGCCTCTGATTCGAGCAGGACAGGGAACAAGATGAACAGTAAGGGGAACATCAGAAGTGGTATCACGATGATGGCGATTATCGTCCTCCAATCTCGAGTGAATTCAACAACCTCTTTTTTCGCAATCGAGCGTACTCTTCGAAAACTCCCATCACTCACTTTCAATCACCTCTTGAGTAGTCGGAGGTGTCTTGGGCGTGAATAATCGTCTCCACCAGCCAGTAAATGCGCTTTCTTTGGCATTGTCTTCTTTCCGTGTACGCGCCTGATCCAATGTTAATGACACATATGCATCTTCAAGAGACTCCGTACCGGTCTCATCTAACAAGTGTTGAGGCGGTCCGTCGGCTCTGATTTCACCATTGTGGATGATGACTATTCGGTCGCATACCTGTTGCGCTTCAGCTAATTGGTGAGTTGAATAAATCACAGTGCCACCCTCGTCGCGTAATTGACGCACCAATGCACGAACAGTACGGGCGCTGGTAATATCGAGTCCAGCGGTAGGCTCGTCAAGAAGAAGGATATTCGGGCCGTGAGCAAGTGCTCTTAGCAAGGCTGTTTTTTGTTTCATTCCTCGAGAAAAGCCCTTTGTGTGTCGCCCTAGACTGTCTTTCATGTCAAGATGTTCAGCGAATTTTTCAGTTCTTGCCCATGCAATTGAGTCTTTGACACCATGCATTCTGCTGTGATACCGAATATTTTCCCAAGCCGTTAATCGGGAATAAAGTCCGGTTGATTCAGGAACAACACCCAATTCATGACGCATGTTCATGACGGGTTCGCCGTTGCTCAAAACAACCGTTCCACTTGACGGTTTATACACACCGGCCATGAGTCGTAGCAGTGTTGTTTTACCCGCTCCATTGCTCCCAACCAACCCGACGATTTCACCTGAATAAATTTCAAGACTAATTTCTTGAAGTGCCTCAACTTCTGCGAAGTTTTTGGATACTCCACGTATAGATAGTAGTGATTTTGCCATACGATCCCTCATACAGTAGACTGCGTAAGTTCTACCAAAACTCCTCCAGTCGATTTTGGGTGTACAAACGCTATCATCTTACCACCTGATCCCTTTCTTGGAACTTCATCAATCATACGAATTTCATGTTCTAACAGATGAGCTATCAACCCTTCAAGATCCCCAACTCTGAAACATAATTGTTGAATTCCTGCACCCCTTTTGGATAAGAACTTTCCAATTGGAGTGTCCGGCGATGTTGGTTCAAGTAGTTCTATCTGAGGTGGATGGTCTTCTTCACTTGGCGTATTTGTAGAGAAAAATCGAGTAGTTACTCCTTGATCTTCAACCAATTCATCATTCGGATTTTCCATTAATCCTAGAAGTCTCCAGAATGTGCTGCCCTGCTCAAGTTCATCGACTGCAATCCCAATGTGATCGACGTGTATTGGCCCAAATTTCATCCTTCCACCTCAAAATCCACTCGGCGCCATCCATGTTCCAAAGACGTCTTTCATCGCCGCAATTATTTCTCCGAGGGTGCAGTCATTTCGGACTGCATTCAATACCAGTGGGAATAAATTATCATCACCAGCAGCAGCGATTCGTATGGCTTCAAGACACCCGTTGACTCTCTGGCTGTCTCTGTTCTCTCTTAATTCAGCAAGACGACTGCACTGCTCCTCGCCCACAGATGGGTCGAGTTTGAGAACCTCGGTTTCGGTTTCTTCATCCATCAAACCATGGTTTACACCGACGATTTTTCTTTTCTCTTGCTCTACATCATTCAAATGTTGATATGCCGCATTATGGATCTCTCGCTGCTGCCAACCTTGCTCGATTGCTTTCATTGAACCACCAAGGGATTCAATTTTATTTATTTGCTCAAGGGCCATATCATGAATTGATTTTGTCAGAGCCTCGACGTGGTAAGAGCCACCCAACGGGTCGACAACGTCTGCAACTCCGCTCTCTTCAGCTATGATTTGCTGAGTTCGAAGGGCAACAGTCGCTGATTTTTCGGTAGGAAGTCCGAGTGCTTCGTCATAGGAGTTTGTGTGCAAACTTTGCGTGCCACCGCATACTGCTGCGAGTGCTTGGATAGTAACCCGAGCAATGTTGTTCAATGGTTGTTGGGCTGTCAAACTGACTCCGGCAACTTGAGTGTGGAATCGTAGCATCGCTGACTTGGGATTGTTTGGTTGGTAGCGAGATGTAACCAACTCATACCATAGAGTGCGAGCAGCTCTAAACTTTGCAGCCTCTTCAAAGAAGTCGTTATGGCAGTTGAAGAAAAACGACAGTCTCGGAGCGAAAGCATCGATGTCAAGTCCTTTTTCAAGAGCAGCCTCAACGTATGCAAGTGCATTAGCCAAGGTGAAAGCCACTTCCTGTACTGCCGTTGACCCTGCTTCACGAATGTGATATCCAGATATTGAGATGGTGTTCCACTTCGGTACTTTTTCTGCACAATATTCGAAGATATCAGTGATGAGGCGCATACTCGGTTCTGGAGGGAAAACATAAGTTCCTCGAGCAATGTATTCTTTCAAGATATCGTTTTGAATTGTTCCGAGAACCTCCTGTGATGATACGCCTTGCTCTTCAGCAACTGCGATATACATGGCAAGAAGCACCATCGCCGGCGCATTGATCGTCATCGACGTGCTGACTTTATCCAAGGGAATGCCATCGAGGAGTTGCCGCATATCATCCAGCATTGATATTGATACTCCAACTTTGCCCACCTCGCCTAATGACATCTCGTCATCGGCATCGAGACCCAGTTGAGTCGGTAAATCAAATGCTACTGACAATCCTTTTTGCCCTCTTTCAAGCAAGAGTTTGAACCTTTCATTCGTAGCTTTCGCACTTGAGAATCCCGCATATTGACGCATCGTCCATAAGCGCGAACGATACATTGTTGAGTGAATGCCACGGGTGTAAGGTGGTGCCCCTGCATCTCCGTTTTGGAGGGGGTCTGCCCCCATTTGTTGAAGTGTGTCAGGCGTACTCTGTAAATCTAAATCGAGACCACTCAGCGTCTTCCAGTCATCCTTACGTTGACTGACCATGTACCCTCCATGCCGAGGGGCTTCATCAAGACTCCCACGCATCAGTGTTGTTCAGAGCCGTCTCTACCATGTGCGTGGCCATGAGAAACTTCTTCTTCAGTAGCTTTGCGCAATTCAATGATTTCTACAGCAAATGTAAGTGACTTACCTGCGAGTGTGTGATTGAAATCTGCTGTAATATATTCATCCGAAAGGTGGACAATTGTAAATGGTGAAGGGCCGTGCGGCATTTGAGCAACTAATTGTAGGCCCTCGGTCAATTTTGCTTGTGATTCCAATTGTGCAAATTGTTCACGTGGGATTTGCAAAACTCCAGCCTCATCGCGATCGCCATAAGCCCGTTCAGGAGTCAAAGTAAATTCTCTCTTTTCACCAATTTTAGCACCAAGAATTTCTTCTTCAAATCCAGGAATCATTTGCTTGTGGCCCACGAGAAAAGTCAATGGCTCTCGACCTTCACTGGAGTCGAAGGTTTCCCCATTTTCAGGTAATGTACCCGTATAGTGTACGCTTGCTACAATGTTTTCGTTTACAGTTAGTTCAGTCATATTTTCACCTTCTTGTTGTCATTCGAGAAACTAAATCTCGGAGTTTGTCTGCTACTTCGCGTGGAAGAATTTCTTCTTCAACTTTGACTTCGATGAACTCAAGTGCATCTGTGACACCCATGCGTTCACCTTTGGCCCATACCTGTCCAAGCACATTAGAGCGATGTTCTTGATCGATTGAATCGTCGTCAAGAAGGTCTCGTGCAGCATATTTGTATTCGAGATACTTTTGCCGATTGAGTTTCTTCTCTTGCTTTTGTCGACCGCCGCCTTTCTTGTCACCTCGGCGTCTTTTACGTCGTCGGTCGGATGAAGGTTTGGCAACTTCGGTTTGAATCGTTTTGAAAACATCATTGCGAGATTTTTCTGGCTTATTTGTGACTTCTTGTTTTTCAGATTCTACCAATTCTGGCACGCTTTGTTCAGCGGATACAAATTCGATTGATGGTTCAGGTTCCACCACTTCAACTTGGGGTTGAACCTTTGCAACATCGACTCGTTGTGCTTTAGCATTCTTGCGTGACTCTTCTGATTTGCGACGTAGCTCAGCCATTCGATCTTCCCGAGATGCCTTTGGAGCGGAAACTTCGGCCTTTTCAACCGAATTGGTAAATGTTGGTTCTTCGACGGCCTCTGCTGGCTTTTTTACTTCTTCAACTGCTGGTTTTGAATCTTGAGTACCCAGCCGGTCAAGCGCTTCTTGGCGACGCTTGGCCAATTCATTATGAGCATTTTTTGAATCTTGTTGAGGACGCGGAGTTGGGCGTTGAGCTGGAGCATTACGACGTTGATTTTGGGAACGTTCACTCATACGCTTATTCCGCTGTGCACTTGCATCACGGGCAAAGGGATTGAATGGTTCATCTTTTTTACGTCGCTCGCCGCTAATGTTCAGTTCCCCCAAACACTTCTCGGCATTGACTCCTTAAAAACAATTAGCGTTCAATCGAAGACTAAACGGCCCATGTCACTTGAGTTTGGTCTGTGCGTAGGTATTGATCGATGGCACTTTCTTGCAGAGTAGTGATTCTTCCTTCCTTGAGTTCAATGAATCCCAGTAAGGCAATCATTGTACCGTTATCGATACAATACATACGGGGAGGCGCATGTGAAGAGGATTCTCTTTCCTCGGCCATTTGCTCGCACATTGTACGGAGTCGAGAGTTGCAAGCAACACCACCGCCAAGTAAGAGTTCTTTCTTGCCAGTGTGCGATAGGGCGCGTTCTGCAACCTCAACACATGCAGCAAATGCATGTTCTTGGAGCGACCAGCAAACAGCACCGAGATCTGCTCCATTTTCAATCAGTCTTTGTGCGGCAGTCATGACGCCAGAAAACGCAAGGTCCATGCCTCGAACAGCAAAAGGCAATTCAAGACCTTCCAGAGTTGGGTTTTCTTGTGAACTGAGCCATTCAGCAGCCAGTTTTTCAATTACTGGACCTCCAGGAAACGGGATTCCTTGAGCTCGTGCAAACTTGTCCAGCATATTTCCAATACCAATATCGAGAGTTTCCCCCAGAACCCTGTACCGTCCTTCAAGATGGGCGATAACCTGGGTATTGCCTCCCGATACATAGAGCAAAACTGGGTCGTCACAACCGCATTGTTGTCGACCAATCTCTATATGCGCTACACAGTGGTTAACACCGATGAGAGGCACCTCAAGACGACTCGAAATCCCTCGAGCAATTGCTGCACCTACACGTAGGCATGGACCCAAACCAGGTCCTTGAGAATATGATACTGCTCCAATATCTCGGGGACTCAACTCATATTTTTCGAGAAGAGATGAAAAGAGTGTGTTGGCAATGTCTTTGTGATGGTCTGCTGCTTCTCGTGGATGAATTCCTCCCTTGTCAGGGCGAACTGTATCGGATACCGCTGGATAAGGAATTCCCAATTTATCGACCAATCCGAACGAAAGCGTGTGTGCTGTCGATTCGATTCCAAGCGTCCAAAGAGTCATCTCAATCGTACACTCCAGAGAGCCATTGTTCTTCAACCCTCAGCATACAGGAGATAATATGCGGACCGTTTATGTCGATGCTGGGCCAATAGCCCATCTCTCCGGCAAAGGGCCACTCAAAGGACTTTCAATGCTCCATTCAGAGGCATTGGTTTCACCCAAAGGTATGGGCATTGTCGTTCAAGGCAATACAATAGAATCCATCTCCTCGTCTGAGGAATTGGTCGATGAATACGGTCTTCCAGATTCTGAGCAGTCCTCCGATTCAGAAATAAAAATTGTTTCACTGAACGGAAATGCAATCATACCTGGTTTGGTTGATGGCCACACTCATTTACTATGGTCCGGAGATCGCTCCCGCGAACTCTCATGGCGTCACAGTGGAAAATCCTACAAGGAGATATCAAACATGGGTGGCGGTATTCAAGATACCGTACGGTCAACAGCAGCTGCATCTGATGAGGATTTGGTTAAACTCGGTTACTCGAGAATGCGTGCGGCATTGAGGACCGGGACCACTCACATGGAAGTTAAAAGCGGATACGGACTTACAACTGATTCGGAATTGAGGTTGTTGGATATCGCGTCTCGCCTACAATCTATGGAACACTTACCCTCGATGGACCTGACATGGCTTGGCGCGCATGACACGCCACCTGGAATGAGTACTGAGCAGTATGTTGAACAAATCCTTTCTGAACAATTACCCAAGGTTGTAGAGCAGGGGCATGCTCGTTCAGCTGACGTATTCTGTGAACCTGGATGGTTCACTACTGAGCAATCTGAAGACATATTGAAGTTGTCACGCGACAGTGGACTTGAATTAAGAATGCATATTGATGAGTTTGTCGACGGGGGTGGTGGAGAGCTTGCTGCCGAATTAGGCGTAACTACTGCCGACCATGCCTTCCACACCAGCACTGATTCAAGAAAGAAAATGGATGCTGCCAAAGTCAATACTGGATTTTTACCTGGCACACCCTATGCACTGGGTACACACTGGCCAGATTTCAACACCATGATTGAAGAGGAATATACTTGGAGTATCGCTTCTGATTTCAACCCAAATTGTAAGATGTTAAGTTTATCCTTCATGGGTTCTCTTTTATCTCAGCGATGTTCAGTACACCCTCTTGCCTCATTAGTTGCAGCTACTCGTAACCCCGCTGAGACAACACCTCATTCATCTGGACTTGTACATGGCAGGTTGGAGCCTGGTGCAGTCGCCAATTTCAATGTCCTCGATGGTCCTTATTGGGAAGCGTGGTGTTTACAACCATCGCACACACCGTTTGTTTCAACTTGCATTTCCGGAAATCTCATCCATCATTGATTTATCGTTTTAAGTTTTTCAAAAGAGAATTAATAAAATATTGTTTTAGGAAGTGCTTAAATGGAAATCAATAATGTACTCATTGAAACTGTCGTTTGTTCTGGAGCATCAGGGAAAGAAGCGAGATTTAGAAGAATGCTTGAAGTTCGACAAGAATTCAAACGTCGACAAAAGGGTTGCCTCTCAGCGTGGATTGCACCTTCGACCGATGGGCACGGATTATTCTTGGTCCATTCCGTCTTTACTGATCAAAAGGCATGGAAGAGAATATCTGATCTGATTGTCAAGAAGCTTGATTCTAAAGATGGTGGTCTAGAAGGGGTTATTGGAGGTCCACCGCTTGTAGGATTATTCGAATCTCCTCTCGAATCGCTCAACCTCACTCCACTCCCTGAAAATGAGTAATATTACGCACCCTGTAGTGTCGCATAATGTATGTTATACGACATTTGAATGAAACGTGTGCTTTGTATAAACGCCACATGCCAATGAAATGACGAGCAGTACAGCGTTTAGGATTTACTACGGATTCTGAGAGGCTACATTATCGTAAAAATCTGTGTAAAGTAGGGGGGTTTAGGGTGGAAACCGTGAATTTTTGCCAGCTCCCTCGTTGCTACGCGTATTACAGAAGATTCTAAGTCAAGATACCGAGTGGAACATTTGATTCACATGGATGTTGTTGAGGGATTTTGTTTGAAATGCAAAACCTATGGGGCGATTAAGAATGGTCAACTCATTAAAATGAAAAATGGTCGCACTCGAATGGCTGGCGTATGCTCTCAACCTGGCTGCACTGGAAAGATTTCAAAGATCGTAAGTTGAATCGAATACCTTTCACCGATGTGGTTTAATACACCGTTTCAGTCGGAAGGATACCTAGGGCTCGTGGTCTAGGGGTTTATGACGTCGCCTTGACATGGCGAAGATCGAGAGTTCAATTCTCTCCGAGCCCACCATTTATTCTTCTATTTATGAAATTTACCTATTCGCTTTACAAAAGAGATTTAATGTTTTACAATTACAAATCAGGTTTAGTCACAAATCAACCACTGAGGTCTTCAGGTTCAGGGAGATTCAATTCTTCCGGATCAATTTTTGCCAAGGGTTTCTCATCATCATCATCACTCATTGTGAAATCAGTTGAACCACCAGACCACGACGATATTTCTTCGCTTTCCTCAAACTCCTCTTCAGGTATAGCGTGGCTATCTGATAGTGAATAAATGGAAGGGTCTATCACTTCACGCTCGATGACTTCGCTGGGTGGTGGAGCTGCGCGTTCCTCGAGGTGTATGCCGGAATGGAACGTGCCGCATTCAGAGCAACGAACACTTCCAACTTGCTCAATACAACCGCAAACAGGGCATGTAGCATACCCTTTCAGTTTGGCCAAAGGGTCACCCTCGGACAATGTATCACTCCACAAACATGTCTTCTTGGTATCCAGTGACAAGGTCACCAGTGCCATCTTCTTCGATTGTGACAGTTTCTTCTTCATCATCAAATTCGACGATGACTCCGAACACTTCTTCATCTTCGAAAGTTAATCCAATGTGAGAGCCAATGTCAATTTCATCATCTTCTTCAGACTCTTCATCATCATCTGAATCTTCATCGTTCTCATCATCTTCAACTTCTTCTTCGGACTCATCATCATCATCATCAACTGAATCTTCATCATCACCTGAATCTTCTTCATCACCTGAATCTTCATCTTCTGTATCATCAACTTCTGTGTCTTCATCTTCCGACTCAACAGAACGTGCTTCATCAGCATCTTCGACGACTTCTTTCATTGCCTTCGAACGCGCTCGCCAACCAGGGACAACGACAAAATGCATAACCATTGAACCAATCATTCCTGCAGTACCTATGAGCATAAAGAGTAAACCGTCCCAATAGAATCCTGCTGGCATTGAAGATGCTTCACCGGAAAATGGCGTAAGAGAATTCTTACACTCTCCAACCTGAACGTCTGGGTCGCAAGGATAAACTTCTCCTTCCTCCCACGGTGCATGACCCATTCCATAGGCTGTTTCAAGCTCAATACTACCTCCGCTGCCATCAACACTGAGTGGACCGATTCCTCCCAGGCCATTGATGACCCAAAGCGCGATGAACAGTCCGAATGCAAAGTGGATCAATGGCCAATAAATGTCATTCCACTGTTTACCCATCATACTGCGTTGCATGTCAGTAGGGAATGGTTTGTCTTTCTTTTTGGAGAGTCGAGAATCGTCATCAATTGCTTCATCAATATCATCAAGTGATTCCAAAGCAGCAACAAATTCGATGATGTCAATCGAGCCATCATCATCATCATCGGTGTTGACAAGGAATGATTCGATATCCTTTGAAGAGACTTCACCATCTATGAGCTCTTCAATTGTCGATGTAAATTCCTCAACAGAAACAAGTCCGTTGCCATCTTTGTCAAGAGAATTAAAGAATTTGTTTGGTGAATCTCCGTTCACATCCATAGCATCTGATATCAATTCTAAGAGTGACTGCGTTTCAAATTCTTCTTCGTCAAGTTCATCAATCATGTCATCGATGTTTTCGATTTCTTCAGCATCAACATCCTCATCGTCATCAGAATCATCCTCTTCGTCATCTTCATCTGTGTCATCATCGTCATCGGAATCATCACCTGAGTCATCATCTTCATCGGAGTCATCATCGTCATCGGAATCATCACCTGAGTCATCATCTTCTTCATCGGAGTCATCATCTTCTTCATCCGAGTCATCATCAGCGTCATCAGAATCGTCATCTTCATCAGAGTCATCTTCTTCTTCATCTGTGCCATCATCTTCAGCAGATTCATCAACGCCTTCATTAGAATCTTCTTCTAAAGCATCGTCATCAACTTTGGATTCACCCTCGTCGGTAAGACGTTCACCAGTTATGGTGAAATGTAATTCTTGAAGATCAATCAAACCATCACCGTCTTCATCAATCGTTTCGATTAATCTTTCGACCTGAGAAGGGGGTAAATCTGCAAGATTAAGACTCAACAATCCTGATTTGAGTTCCGATGAATCGATACGCCCATCATCGTTTGTGTCGAATTTTTTGAAGAGTATAGGGATCGAAATTCCGGTTTCGTTTAGCCATTTGCGAAGTACTTCAACGACATCATCTGCAACAAATATTGTGCCGCAGTGCATACATTTTGTAGAGTCGAGAGGAACGAGCCCTCCGCATGCACCACACTCTCCGAGTGCTTCCTCTGAAACACCAGAAAACGAGACGCCACACTCTGGGCAATTCTTAGAATCTAATGGAACAATCGCTCTGCATGAGCCACATTCAGCCATTGCAATTTCTTCATTCGTCTCTTCGGACATATCCACACCTGTTCTCCCCACCGCATCGTCGGATATAATGATTCATAGACTTTGAACGACGAACGCTACTTAACAGGGGCGACTTATAGGGGGTGAACTTATGGAAAAAGGTCATATTTACACTACTGATTTTACTTCAGATGAAGAAATTCTCTCATGGATTGATCGTAAAAGTCAGTCAAAAGATGAACACATACTCCTTTTTTCTCGCTTACCTCACAGGCGCCTCCTCGAACACATCGACATCAATTCAGTCGAAGCTTATTGGCTTACGGAACGAGTAACTGAGGGAGCTATATTGCCTGAAATGGACGGGATACTTGAAATCATTCTCAATCATCTTTCCAACCATACAGGTGTTGTTATTCTCGAAGGACTCGAATGGCTTGTTACCAAAAATGGTGAAGACTCAACACTTTCATTTGTCCGCAAACTAAGAGATTCCGTACACAGAAGTGCATGGTCAATTGTTCTACCCATCCGCGCACTCGCATTTGAATCGCTTTGGCTTGCTCGATTACGACGTGAAGCCCCATCAATGGAACTTTCAAAGGCTGAAATTGATATCGAAATAGAAACATTCGCAGATGATGGGGTTTCGGAAATGATTGCATTGGATGATGTTGAAGTTGAACCATTGGAAATTCTCGAAGATGGTTCCCCACGCTTAATTATGCTCACTCGGCTTCCGAGCGTGGGTTTTAATGAATCGCTGTTAAGAAAGAGGATTCTTCAATGGAGGAGAATGGGGCTTGATGTATCTGAAGTAGAACCTGCCTTGACAATGGACAGCGAAGATGCATATGTATTGTATGCAGTCGTTGAAGAAAAAGTTCGTAGGGCTGTTGATTTAGAGCGTCAATTAAACCAAATGACTGGCTCAATTTCTGCCACAGATGAGGCTACTTCTCGTTTTCGAATCCGTCAACTGACCGGTTTAGATGAATTGGAGAATAGACTGTATAGAGATTAACGTGGAAGACGACCTACTTCAGCTTCAATCCGAGCCAACCATTTGCTATCGAGCATTTCGCTAGCAACCGCAATGAGTTCTGAACTTGTGCTTCTATCTCCGTCAAGAGGAGGGACAATTGACCTTACTCTCTGTTTCAAAGCAACTACATGTTTCGATGGTTCGACGTCGTTGAATTCAAGTGCTTCGCAAGCAATGACAAGCTCACAAGCTAAGACTTCAGCAATTCTCTTGGTCGCTTGAAGAAGATTCCAGCATGCAGTAGCACCCATGCTAACGTGATCTTCTTGACCTGCAGAAGTGGAAGTCGAAAACACTGCACGTGGGGCTGCGTGTCCGTGCAATTCAGAAAGTGATGCGCCTGCAACATACTGGACAATCATTAATCCCGACTCAAGTCCAGAATCTTTCGCCAAAAACGCGGGTAATTTACTCCGAGCCGGGTCAAGAATCTGGTCTATTCGTCGTTCAGATATTGAGCCGAGTTCAAACAATGCTGAAACCATAGAATCAGCAGTTAATGCCAAGACTTCTCCATGGAAGTTACCTTGTGAAACAACTTCATGAAGCCCCGGGTTCGATAAATCGGGGAATATCAATGGATTGTCAGTGGCGCTGTTGAGTTCAATGGCGAGTGTTTTTTGGAGGGAGGTTAAACGTTCATGAATCGCCCCGTGTACTTGAGGTGCGCACCTAAATGAATACGCATCTTGAACCTGGTCACAGTCAGAATGTGAGTCCATGATTGGCGACTCATGAAGTATCTGCCGAATTCGTTGAGAGACGAGAATTTGACCAGGGTGAGGTCTTGCATCATGGACCCTCTGGTCGGAGGGTTGCACGCTAGCTTTTCTTGCTTCAATGGATGTACACAAAGCAAGATCTGCATAAACAAGCAAGTCTGCAATCTTCTGCTCTGCTAATGCAAGGTAACTGCACATTTGGCTGGTACCATTGATGAGAGACAAACCATCCTTGGCACGTAATTCGAGAGGGATAAGGCCATTTTTAGAAAGTTGGTTTACCGTTGGTTCAACTCCTCCATCATCTGTCAAGACTTGCCCTTCACCAATCAAACTTAGCGCCATGTGAGAGAGAGGTGCTAGGTCGCCACTTGCTCCAAGACTACCAATGCGTGGTATTGCAGGTACGATATCATAATTGAGAAAATCAATTAATTGATTAAGAACATCAGGATGAACTCCGGAATTTCCTTTCGCAAGTGAATTAATTCGAACTGCCATCATGGCACGAACAGACTCCTTTGACATTAAATCGCCAATTGCTGTCGCATGTGAGCGAACGAGATTTGTTTGTAATTGAGACAAATCATCTGACGATATTCTCTGGTGCACCAGTGCTCCAAAGCCTGTATTGATTCCATATACCGTTTCGTCGTTGGAGAGTATACGTTCGACAACAGAACGGGCAGCATGAACACGAGGTATTGCGTTAGTCGAGAGTGAAACTTTCGCTTCACCAGATGCGATTCGTAAGACTTCCGCAGAGGTTAAAGTGTATCCATCAAGTGCAATCTCAGTCATTGTTAATCCTCCTCAAATAAACTATTGAGCAACTCCCTATTCATGTGATTTGGAAGGGTGACTTCAAGCAATGGCTCTGCATTCATCGCCCTCTTAATTGCAAACTCTGCACCGGGGTTTCTCGCCCATGCCCTGCGAGCAACTCCATTGTTGACATCCCATTGCAACATGTTTTGCAGTTTAGTCTCGCACTCATCACTACCATCCAACAATAATCCAAATCCGCCATTCATAACTTCGCCCCAGCCAACGCCACCGCCATTGTGCAAACTCACCCAGGTAGCACCTCGAAACGCATCACCAACAAAGTTGTGTACGGCCATGTCAGCTGTTGTGATTGATCCATCTCGAATATTTGCTGTCTCACGGTATGGGCTATCTGTCCCTGATACATCATGATGGTCTCTTCCGAGGACAATTGGACCTGAAATACGACCTGAAGAAATGGCAGAGTTCATCGCAGATGCGATTCTTCTACGCCCTTCATCATCAGCGTAGAGTATGCGGGCT
>MDTC01031218.1_pt1 | contig 20631 bp, 16 predicted proteins | sample 811181 | NCBI WGS metagenome assembly MDTC01 (sample SAMN05326644, study PRJNA326480) | marine metagenome | isolation source: seawater | place: Pacific Ocean: North | collected 2011 | reverse complement strand
GATGGGTTTTAATTATATACATCATAGTTATAATTAATAGCAATGCTGCAACAGCAACATTAATAATTAACTTAAAGATGTACTTATTATCCATGTTATTTTATGTTAAATCATTTTTTTAGGATCTACCCACTCATCATAATCTTGAGCAGTAACATATCCTAAGTTTATTGCCTCTTCTTTCAGGGTAGTTCCATTTTTATGGGCAGTATTTGCTATTTCAGCAGCTTTGTAATACCCGATCTTAGTATTTAAGGCTGTTACCAGCATTAATGAATTATTAAGTAAATGATCTATGTTTTTATAATTTGGTTCTATTCCACTTGCACAGTGATCATTAAAAGAATGACAAGCATCACCAATTAGTGTTGCACTTTCAATTAAGTTTTTTGCCATCATTGGTTTAAAAACATTTAATTCATAATGACCCTGAGATCCTCCTATGGTAATAGCAACATCATTACCCATTACTTGGGCGCAAACCATAGTAAGTGCTTCACATTGAGTAGGATTTACTTTTCCAGGCATTATTGACGATCCTGGTTCATTTGCTGGAATGATTAATTCGCCAATTCCAGATCTTGGTCCAGAGGCAAGAAGTCTAATATCATTTCCAATTTTATTTAAAGATACTGCAAGTTGTTTTATAGCACCATGAGTTTCAACTATGGCATCGTGAGCGGCAAGAGCTTCAAACTTATTTTCAGCAGAAACGAAAGGAAGGTTTGTTAGATTGGCTATGTTTTTAGCAACCAATTTTGAGTATCCATCTGGGGTATTTAAACCTGTTCCAACTGCAGTTCCTCCAAGAGCCAATTCACTGAGATGGGCGAGTGTATTGTTTAGTGCTTTCAATCCATGTTCTAATTGAGAAACATAGCCAGAGAATTCTTGACCCAAAGTTAAGGGAGTAGCATCCATTAAGTGCGTTCTTCCAATTTTAACGACATCTTTGAATTGAATCGATTTGTCTTTTAAAGTATTTTTTAGCGCTTTAACTCCAGGAATTGTTTTTTCTATTATCACTTTGTAGGTTGCAATGTGCATCGCTGTTGGAAAAGTATCATTAGATGACTGAGATTTGTTTACATCATCATTAGCTGCCAATGTTTTGTTGCCATCTCCAAGTTGGTTTCCAGCGATTACATGAGCTCTATTTGCAATAACTTCATTAACATTCATATTGCTTTGAGTACCAGAACCTGTTTGCCAAACTACCAATGGGAATTGATCATTTAGTTTATTATCAAGAATTTCATCACATACTTTAGCAATTAAATCTTTTTTATTGTTTTCTAACACACCAAGTTCACAGTTGGTTATTGCAGCAGCTTTTTTTAGTGTAGCAAATGCATGGACAATTTCAATTGGCATAGACCCCGCAGAACCAATTTTAAAATTATTTCTAGATCTTTCAGTCTGAGCGGCCCAATATTTATCAGCTTGAACTTTAATTTCTCCGATTGTATCTTTTTCTATTCTGTGATCCATTTTTGATTTATATTACTAAATTTGTGTAAACGTATAAAATTTATACTAATGATAGCAGGTACCATACTTTTTTTAATATTCTTTGGGATGGCTCTTTGGATATTGCTATTCTTATTTGGTTTCATAGGTTTGTGGGTTCAATGGAGAGTAGTCGAAATCCTTCAAGCTCAAATTGCTAAACGAGGTCCTGTAGAGGAAGTCTAATCAATTATTTTATTAAAGTTTTCAACAGGTCTTCCAATTGCGGCCCTATCCCGATTTATCAAAATAGGTCTTTCAATTAACTTTGGTTCTTTTATCATCCAATCAATAAGTTGATCCTCATTAAGATTTTTTCCTCTAATGTGATCTTTGAAAATATTTTCATTTTTTCTCATTAGTTGCAGTGCTCCACATTGAAGTTTTGACAATATTGCTTTAATTTCAGACTTTTGAATTTTAGAATCCAGGTAGTTAATTATCTCAGGTTTAATATTTCTTTCGTTTAAAAAAACCAAGCCTTCTCTGCTTTTTCTACATCTGTTGTTGTGATAATATTCCATAATTAATTTGATTTTCCGTAAGTCATTAAAAAGGAGTTCAAAAAAGGTTGTAAGTCTCCATCAAGTACTTTAAATGGATCATTATTTTGAAAATTTGTTCGATGGTCTTTCACCCTCTTATCGTCTAAAACATAACTCCTTATTTGCGAACCCCACTCAATTTTCATTTTTCCTGCTTCAATTTCGTCTTGCTTTTCTCTTCTTTTTCTTAATTCCAATTCATAAAGTTGTGATTTTAACAACTGCATTGCTTTTTCACGATTACCCAATTGAGACCTGGTTTCAGTATTTTCAATAACTATTCCAGTTGGTGCATGCTTAAGTCTAACTCCAGTTTCTACTTTATTTACATTTTGCCCTCCAGCTCCACCACTTCTGAAGGTGTCCCAGCTAATGTCAGCAGGGTTAATTGCAATATCAATAGTGTTATCAACACTGGGATAAACATAGACTGATGAGAAAGAAGTCATTCTCTTCCCTTGAGCATTAAAAGGGCTCACTCTAACTAGTCTATGAACTCCATTTTCGCCTTTTAGATATCCAAAAGCAAAATCCCCAGAAATTTCTAGAGTAACGGTTTTTATTCCTGCCACATCGCCATCTTGAAGGTGGATTTCTTTGACTTTATAGCCACTCTTTTCACACCACATCAAATACATTCTCATTAGCATTTCACTCCAATCACAACTTTCTGTTCCCCCTGCTCCTGCAGTAATTTGAAGAACAGCATCTAAATGATCTTCTTCAGATGAGAGCATATTTTTTAGCTCTAAATCATCCAGCTTTTCTTTTAGTATTATAAATTGGGTATTGACTTCTTCTTCCGAAGACTCTCCTTCCTTAAAAAATTCAAAAAGTACTTCTGTATCTTCTAGAGCAGACCTTAAATCATCATAAGCATTTATCCAGATTTTTTTATTCTTGATATTTTTTAAAACAACTTCAGCTTTTTTTGGATCATTCCAAAATTCTGGATCTTGAGTTATGAGCTCTTCTTCTTTTATTGCCTCTCTTTTTTCATCAACGTCAAAGATACCCCCTTAGCGCTTCCAGGCGTTCATCTATTGATTTCAATTGTTCATGTGATATCATATTTTATTATTTGATAAGAGTTTAGGTAAAGGTAGTTATCTCAATTTTATTTCTTGACCAATTTTCAAAGAAGAATCCACAATGAATTTATTTCTCTTTTTTAATTTTCTAGTTTTAATTCCATAGAATTGTGAGATTGATCTTAAGGTTTCCCCTTTTTCTACTGTATGAACAGATGTAGATTTAGATTTGTTTCTTTTGGGTTGAATATACACTCTTTCACCAGGTTTGAGTATATTATATTTACTTACGTCATTGTATTTATAAAGCTGCCAAAGACCTAGGTCTAATTCTTTTGAAATATCTAAAAACGTTTCATCTTCTTTACTCCAAACATATTTAATATTATTTGGATGTAGGTATACGCTTCTTTTTCCAGAGATAGAAAGTTCATTATCCTTGTTTTTAAATGATATTTTATCGTATTTAAATAACTTGTTCTCCTCGATCACTTTAATAAGGATATCGGCATATTTGCTGCTTGTTGCATATCCAGCTTTTTTCAATCCTTTGGCCCAAGACTTGTAATCTGTAATTTTATAATCAAATAGAAATTTGTAACGATCATATTTAGTTAAAAATAAGGAATGATCTGTATAAGATTCAGAGGCATTTTTGTAGCTTCTAAAACATTCGTTTTTTTTGTCATCATCTGCATATATTTTTTTCCCTTCCCAACCGTGACATTTTATTCCAAAATGATTTTTTCCCTTAACAGCAAGTCTTGAATTTCCATTACTACTTTCTATAATTCCTTGAGCCAAGGTGATACTTGCTGGAATCTTGTATTTATACATTTGATCAACTGCACTTTTTTTGTAAATATCAATATACTGTTGACGAGTAATTTTCTGAGACCAAGTGTTGGAGGTTATTAAGATTAGTAATAAATAAAATATATTTTTTGAAAATTTTGAGCTGCTCATTAGTGCTAAAATTTAAAACTACTTTTAGTTGGATAAATTAAGCTTCTTAAAACCAAACATTTTTTTAAAATTATTTTCAATACATGTTCCCACAACAACAATATCTGCTCCAGATTTCCATGATAATTCTAGCTGTTGTTGAGTATTTATTCCACCACCAACAATTAAGGGAATATTAATTGTATGTTTCACTTTATTAATCATTGTTGTTTTTACAGCATTTTGAGCTCCGGATCCGGTATCCATATAAATAAATTTTAGCCCTAGTTGTTCTCCAGCCAGCGCAGTCGCAGCAGCAATGTCACTTTTATTTTTTGGAATAGGTAAACTTTCACTCATATAAATTGCAGAAGTTAGCTCGTCCGTCTCAATTAACATATATCCCGTAGGTAGGATTTCAAGTCCAGTTTCTTTAAGTTTAAAAGAAGACTTTACATGTTGACCAATAATTAAATCAGGGTTTCTTCCACTTATTAGGCTTAAAAGTAAAAAGCCATCTGCATGAGAAGATAATTGTTGATTATCTCCTGGAAAAATAAGTACTTTTTTTGTTGATAGGTCATATATTTTTTTTAAATAAGTATCAAATTTTAAATGATTAATTAGACTACCACCAACCAAAATAAAATCACACGATGATTGATTGGTCATCAATATAAAATCTGTAATTTCTTTATAAGGAAGCTTGTCAGGATCTATCAGGATAGCCCATAATTTTTCACCGGATATTACTCTTTCGTAAATTTCTGATTTTAGCATGAAAATTAATCTTTGTAGTTGGTATTGAAAGCTAAGCAATAATTTTCAAAATTAAATATTTTAATGGTTGATTTAAAGTTGAATTTTGGATGTTTACAATGCCCTGAAAACAAGTTTCCATTTTTAGTTACTACCAAATGATCTGAAAATAAAATAGATTTTTCACCTTTTATTTTGTAAAGTACTTCTTTGGCACACCAATTCTTAAGTAAGTTTGTTCTTGTTTCGCCAGAAGTAAAGTCGGATTTGTTCAAGAATTTATGTTGAATTTTTGAGGGGTCTCTGTTAGCAATCTCTATATCAATTCCACAAGGAAATTTGGCAATAATCATTGCTATAATGTCTTTAGTGTGCGCTACAGAGACATGTTTATTACAACTATTAATTATTGGTTTTTTTTTATTTAATGACAAACTTTCTCCAGGGAGTAAATGTTCAAAAAGTAATTTTGAAGCATGAATTTGCCATTTTCTTTTGATATTTTTATAATTCTGAATATCGTTATGATAATTTGGATGCAGTACTTTACTGAACTCAGCGTTATACTCTTGTTCCTCAACTTTCCAAATACCTATGGTGTATTTGGGTTTATCTATGAAATGAATCAGTGGCAAATGGATTGATTTATCTATTATTAAATTTATTATTTTAGTTTAATAAATTACAAGCTTTACGAAAAATTATTTCTTTTGCTTATAAATTAACTCACCTGTTTATATTTGTCATAATATAAATCATAACAATACTCATTATTAATAAAAATGAATTATAAAGAAGAAAAAGTAATTAATCTTCCGTTGGATAAAGACAACTATAAATTATCCAAATCCAAAAAGACCACTTTGATTGCAAAACATTTTAAGTCTATAATGGAGTTACTTGAACTTGACATGTCAGATAATAGCCTAAAAGATACTCCAATGAGAGTGGCGAAAATGTATGTAGAAGAGCTATTCGAAGGACTCAATCCTGACAATAAACCAGTGATTACCAATTTTGAAAATTCCTTTAACTATAATGGAATGATATTAGAAAAGAACATCAATTTGTATTCTATTTGTGAGCATCATTTTGTCCCTATCATTGGGAAAGCTCATATCGCCTATTTCGCCAAAGATAAAGTGATTGGCTTGTCAAAGATGAATAGAATAGTCCATTATTTATCTAAGAAACCCCAAGTTCAAGAAAAGTTAACTGTTCAGATATTAGATTACCTTAAGCAAGAATTAGAAACTGATGATATAGCCTGTGTCATAGAAGCCAAGCACCTATGCGTTAGTATGAGAGGAATAAAAGATGTTTTAAGTTTGACTACTACTGCTGAATATTCTGGTAAGTTTTTAGAACACAATATAAAGCAAGAAATGCTTCAATTGATAGGAACAAATAATGAATAAAGATTTATACATTAATAATACTTTAAAGGGGGAGAAAGAGAGGTTCGAGCCTGTTAAAAAAGACCATGTTGGAATATATGTTTGTGGACCAACTGTTTACAGTGAAGTTCATTTAGGTAATTGTAGAACATTCGTTTTTTTTGATTCAGTAGTCAGGTACTTTAAGCATCTTGGATACAGAGTAAGGTATGTCCGTAATATAACTGATGTTGGTCACTTAGAAAATGATGCAGATCAAGGAGAGGATAAAATTGCAAAAAAGGCAAAATTAGAACAGCTAGAACCAATGGAAGTGGCACAAAAATATACTTTAAATTTCCATGATGTAATGCGTCTTTTTAATGCCCTTTCACCTGATATTGAGCCTAGTGCTACAGGGCATATTATTGAACAAATTGAAATGGTAGAGAAAATCATAGCATCTGGTATTGGATATATTGTAAATGGCTCTGTTTATTTTGATGTTGTTGCCTACCTTAAAAAAGGTTATAAATATGGAGAATTAAGCGGAAGGCAGATTGAAGAGTTAATGGCTGGTTCTAGAGATTTAGATGGACAGACTGATAAAAAGTCTCCAAATGATTTTGCCTTATGGAAAAACGCTAGTGAAACCCACATTATGAAATGGAATTCACCATGGGGAGTTGGGTTCCCTGGTTGGCATTTAGAATGTTCAGCCATGAGCTCAAAATATCTTGGAGAAACCTTTGATATTCACGGAGGAGGCATGGATTTAAAATTTCCTCATCATGAGTGTGAAATTGCTCAAGGAAAAGCTGTTACAGGTAAAAATCCTGTTAATTATTGGATGCATGGAAATATGCTAACCCTAAATGGTAAAAGAATGTCAAAATCCACTGGCAATACAATATTACCAGAAGATTTATTTACAGGAAATTCATCTCATTTAGAAAAAGGGTTTTCACCTTCAGTGGTGAGGTTTTTTATGTTGCAATCTCATTATGGTGGGGTTCTAGATTTTTCAAATGATGCTTTAATAGCCTCTGAGAAAGGATTTAAAAAATTAATGCAGGCTTTTAAAATTTTAGAAAAATCTTCAACCAATGAAAGTACTTTTGAACAAGATTTGAATGAAAAAATCACCAATTTATGTGACCAATGTTACATCAATATGAATGATGATTTTAATACTCCAAAAGTAGTAGCTAATCTTTTTGATTTAGTTGCAATTATTAATACAATCAACCAAAATAATAATTGGGATGTAGTTTCATGTAAAGTTTTAAATCAACTTAAAAGTACTTTTTCGGGGTTTATTGAAGATGTTTTTGGATTGGTTGATTTAACAAGTGATAACGATAAGCTTAATGAAGATTTAGTGAAGATGATTATTGAAATAAGAGAGAAAGCTAAAGCCAATAAGAACTATGAAGTTTCAGATCAACTTAGAGATCAATTGGTAAATTTAGGTGTAATTTTAAAAGATGGTAAAAATGGCACTACCTTTGTTATTAACTAAATGAAAATTAATAGTATAATGAATACAACAAGAATATGTATTGTGGGTTTTTTAATTATTACCCCATTTTTTATATTCTCACAAAATATTGATGAAATCTTTGAATCATCTGGTGAAGTTCATTTTTCTTTTGATTATCATAATAAAAAGCAATTAGATAAGCTATCAAAAATAATATCAATAGACCATCAAACAAATAACATAAAAGCTTATGCTTATGCCAACAAGACTGAATTTAAAAATTTTCTAAATCAAAGTATTGACTATAAAATTATTTATGACAAAAGAGATTTAAAATCACCAAACCATAATAGGTCAAATTGGGACTTTTACCCATCTTATCCTCAGTATGTAAGCATGATGGAAGCTTTTGCTGACTCTTTTCCTTCCATTTGTAAATTACATAATATTGGTACTCTTTCATCAGGTCATAAAATTCTAATTGCTCAAATTTCTAATAATGTTGGAGTGAAAGAAAATGAACCTTCATTTTTATATACTTCTTCAATGCATGGAGACGAACTTACTGGATATATTTTAATGTTAAGATTAATTGATGAAATGTTAAACGGTTATGGAACAAATATTCAATTCACTAATCTAATCAACAATGTAGATATTTGGATTAACCCTCTTGCAAACCCAGATGGAGCTTATGCTGGTGGAGATAATTCCATTCAGGGAGCTACAAGGTATAACGCCAATTGGGTTGACTTAAATAGAAATTATCCAGATCCTCTTGCCGGAGATCATCCTGATGGTAATATATGGCAGGAAGAAACAATAATTTTCATGGATTTAGCTGATTCTATACCATTTAATATGTCTTGTAATTTGCACACTGGAGCAGAGGTTTTTAATTATCCATGGGATACTTGGAGTAATTTAGCAGCTGATGATTCTTGGTGGCAATACATTGCTACGCTATATGCAGATACAGTTCACCACCAATCCCCTGGATATTTTACTGATTTGAATAATGGAATTACCAACGGTTGGGATTGGTATGAAGTTGATGGGGGACGTCAAGATTTCATGAATTATTTCAAATTTTGTAGAGAGGCTACTCTTGAATTATCCTCTAATAAAATCCCCAACCCAATTACACTCCCTGATTATTGGAACTACAATGGTCCTTCTCTGGTTAATTATATCGAACAATCTTTATTTGGTTTAAGAGGTTTAGTTACCGATAGTCTTTCTGGTGCTCCTTTAAGCGCCAGAGTTGAAATATCTGGTCATGATTACGATAGTTCACATGTTTATTCAAATTTACCTATTGGTAACTATCACAGGTATTTATCACCTGGAAATTATCAGTTAACTTTTTCAAAGAATGGCTACTATAGCAAAACAGTAGTTGCCGATGTGTATGCCAATACTTCAACTATTGAGAATGTGATGTTAGCTCCAATAAGTTTTGTAGGTATTAATGAAATTAAAAAGCCCCGTAAAGTCATTAGTTCATATGATTTAATAGGAAGAAAATCAACTAACCATAATGGTTTAGTTTTGAAATTATTTGATAATGGCTCGGTTAAAAAAACAATAAATCTGAATAAATAATTATGAAAAAAATAATGATAACAATGACGCTTCTTGCTATGATAGCAAGTGGTAATTCACAAGAAAAACTAAAGAATAAGAAAGACGGTAAATATGAATTTACTGTGCTTAAAGATATTGAAGCAACAAGTGTTAAAAGCCAAGACAGAACCGGAACCTGCTGGAGTTGGTCAGCATTATCTTTTATTGAATCTGAAGTAATTAGAATGGGTGGTCCTAAAGTAAATCTTTCACCAATGTACGTTGTTAGAAATTCTTACATTGGAAAGGGAGTTAATTACCTAAGAATGTACGGTAATTTCAATTTTGGTCCTGGTGGTGCTTTTCATGACATTCCGTGGGCAATCAAAAGACATGGTATCGTTCCAATTGAAGCATACGAAGGACTTGATTATGGTCAGACCAAACACAATCATTCTGAAATGAATGGAATGTTGGAAGCGATGTTAAAGGTTTTAAAGGATAAACCTCAAAAAAATAAGCTTACTCCAAATTGGAAAAAAGCATACACTGAAGTAGTCGATGCTTATTTAGGAGATTTACCAGATAATACTGAAGATTTTAAATTTAAATTTGAGGGAAAAGAATACACTCCTAATTCATTTACTAAGTTTCTAGGTTTAAATATGGACGATTATGTCTCTTTAACATCATATACTCATCATCCATTTTATTCATCATTTATGTTAGAGGTTCCAGATAACTGGGCAATGCAACAATGTTTCAATTTACCATTAGATGAGTTTATGGATGTAATGGAATCCGCTGTAAATGATGGGTATTCTTTTGCATGGGGGGCTGATGTTTCTGAAAAAGGATTTTCATTTAGAGATGGTTTAGCAATTGTTCCTGCTGACGAATCAACAATTAAATTGAGAGGAAGAGACAATAAGCATTTTAGTGATGCTGGTGCTGAAAAAATTGCCAATTGTTTTGACGAACCTGTGGAAGAAAAAGTAATTACTCAAAAAATGAGACAAGTTGCTTATGATAACCAAACTACTACAGATGATCATGGAATGCATATTACAGGGCTAGTTAAAGATCAAAATGGAGATAAGTATTTTATTGTGAAAAATTCTTGGGGAGATGATAGAAACGATTGTGATGGTTATTTCTATGCTTCCTATCCTTACATGAGATACAAAACCATGAATATTATGATTCATAAAGATGCTATTTCTAAAGATATTAGAAAAAAGTTAGGACTCTAATTTAATTTTGAAGTCGGTCTTAGTTTTTTTGATTAGAATTTATCAGTGGATAATTTCTCCTTTATTTCCTGCTTCCTGTAGGTTTACCCCTACATGTTCAAGTTATTCTATCGAATCGCTCAATAGACATGGCTTAATAAAAGGAAGTAAACTGGCCATAAAAAGAATTTCAAAGTGTCATCCTTGGGGAGGTGAAGGTTTTGACCCTGTTCCTGAAAAAGATAAATAGTACTATGTTGAAAATAGATATGCATACCCACATTATTCCAAAAAATCTTCCAGACTGGGAGAAAAAGTTTGGTTATGGTGGTTTTATTAGACTAGATCATCATAAAAAACAATGGGCTAGGATGATGCAAGGGGATAAGTTCTTTAGAGAGATAAATTACAATTGTTGGGATCCAGAAGTAAGAATTCATCAATACCAAAAGTTTCAAACTCAAGTTCAAGTGGTTTGTACCATTCCTGTATTGTTCGCTTATTTTGCCCAACCTGAACATGGTCTTGAAGTTGCAGAGTTTTTAAATAATGATGTTGCAGATTTAGTCAAAAAGTATCCAAAAAATTATATTGGGTTAGGAACCATACCAATGCAGGCTCCGGACTTAGCGGTTAAGGAACTTCATAGATTAAAAGAAATTGGCTTGGTTGGAATTCAAATTGGATCCAATATAGATGATAAAAATTTAAATGAACCAGAATATTATCCAATATGGGAAACTTGTGAAAAGTTAGGTTTGGCCGTATTGGTACATCCATGGAATATGATGGGCAAAAAACACATGGGAAGATATTGGTTACCTTGGTTAGTAGGTATGCCTGCTGAAACTTCAAGAGCAATGTGTTCCATGATTTTTGGGGGGATTTTTGATAAATTCCCCAAATTAAGAGTCAATTTCTGTCATGCCAGTGGTTCATTCCTTGCTACTCTTGGAAGAATTGAGCATGGCTTTAATTGTAGACCTGATTTAGTCGCTATAGATAACCAAAACAACCCAAGAGATTATTGTGGAAAGTTTTGGGTAGATTGTATTACTCATGACGCAGAAATGCTAAAATATATTTTAAAAATGCAAGGGTCTAACAGAGTTACTCTTGGTAGTGATTATCCTTTTCCATTAGGAGATTTAGAAATAGGGGAGTTCATTAACGAAATGGATTTAGAAAAAAGTGTAGTTGAAGATATTTTTTGTAACAGTACTTTGCAATGGCTTAATCTTGATAAATCTCTATTTACATGAAAATAGCAAATTTTTTATTTTTTTTAGTCTCATTTTTAACTTTTCCTTTTTACGCACAAGAGCATTACTGGCAACAAGGAATTGAATATAAAATGAATATTGATTTTAACCACGACAAGCACCAGTTTAATGGCATTCAAAATATTAAATATTTTAATAATTCTCCAGACGAATTAAATAAGGTATTTATGCATTTGTATTATAATGCTTTTCAGCCTGGATCAATGATGGATGTTCGTTCAAGAACAATCCCAGATCCCGATTCAAGGGTAATGGATCGAATTTATCATTTAAAAGAAAATGAAATTGGATATCATAAAATACTGAGCGTCAAAAGTAGGGGTGTTGAGTTATCTTTTATTGAAGATGGAACCATACTTGAAATTAATTTAGAAAAACCGCTCAGGGCGGGTAAAACCTTAAAGATAGATATAGCTTTTAAAAGTCAAATCCCTGTTCAAATCAGAAGAACTGGCAGATACAACAAGGAGAATGTTGCCTATTCTATGACTCAGTGGTACCCTAAAATGTGTGAGTATGATAAAGATGGATGGCATACAAATCCATACATAGGAAGAGAGTTTTATGGTGTTTGGGGAGATTTTGATGTTACAATTAATATTGATAGTTCTTTTACCCTAGGTGGTACAGGAACTATTCAAAACCCTCAGGAAACAGCTCATGGTTATCAAGACATAAATAAACCATTAAAACAAAAATTGGGACCTAAAATTAGTTGGAATTTTAAGGCCAAAAATGTTCACGATTTTGCATGGGCTGCTGACCCATTTTTTCTTCACCAGACTACCAAAATAAATAATGGAACGGAATTACATTTTATACACAAGAATGATTCTTTAAATGATAATTGGAATTCATTGGTGCCATATGCCGTTAAATGTTTTGAATACATGAATGAGCATTATGGAGAATATCCATATGACCAATACACAATTATACAAGGTGGAGATGGTGGTATGGAGTATCCTATGTGTACTTTAATAGCTGCAGAAGGAAGTTTAAATGCTTTAATTAGTGTGACTGTACATGAAGCAATTCACAGTTGGTTTCAAGGTCTACTTGCAACTAATGAGGCTAAATATGAATGGATGGATGAGGGTTTTTGTACCTATGCTCAATATGAAGTTTTAAATTATTTAAAAGGACATAAGGTTTTAAATCACTTGAGTAGACAATATAAAAGTTATATTCGATTAGCTAATTCTAGTGTTCAGCAACCATTATCTACCCATGCAGATTTTTACAAGCTTAATTATACTTATGGTGTCAATGCCTATAATAAGGGATCTGTATTTTTAAATCAATTAGGATATGTGATAGGTGATGAGGTGCTTAAAAGTGGCATGAAAAAATATTTTAATGAATGGAAGTTCAAACACCCTCATCCAATTGATTTTAAAAAGATAATGGAGAAAGAAAGTGGTTTAGAATTAGATTGGTATTTTGAACAGTTTACTGAAACAATAAACGTAATTGATTATGGAATTGAAACCGTAACTGCTGAAAATTCAAAAACTAAATTAGTGCTAAAAAGATTTGGTGATATGCCAATGCCTATTGATGTTTGCATAAAAACCACAGGTGGTAAGTTAAATTGGTATAATATACCGCTAAGAATTATGCGTGGAAATAAATCAAAAGACATGATTGGTGATCGATTTGAAGTAATTACTGATTGGCCATGGGTATATGAAAATTATGAATTTATGGTAGATATTCCTTTTAATGATATTGAAAAAGTAATGATAGACCCATCAACCCGCATGGCTGATACAGATGCTGAAAACAACATCTGGGAGAATGAAATACTAAATAAATAAAATAACTCTAAAAATATTTTCTAATTCCTAAAGATATATTCTTGGTACTTCTACGGTCTAAGTACCATAAAATTAAACCCGAATTTGGGTCTGCGCTTCCATCTTCACTTTGGTGAGCTCCAAATCCAAAATTAAGCTCACTACAAAACGAGTAGTTATTTTTCAGTTCTAATTCAATCCCAGCTAAAGCTAAAATTCCAAACCCAGAAGCATAAGAAGAAATAGGATAAAGTTTAGTTTTTCTTAAATTCATTTTATAATAGATATCACATCCATAATAAAGATTTATTTTACTTTCTTCAAGCACTAAAATTGGTTTTTCAATTCCTATTGAAAAATAAAGATTTTCAAATGTGGTAGCATTGTTAGCACGAAATGGCAACTCAAAAATTAAATTCAATCTATAATGTTTTGTGCTGTCATATTTGTTTTTATAATCAAAGTGGAAAGCAGGTTTAGTTTTATTTTCAGTAAATGCTGATCCAACAATTAATCCAGTATTGCTCCATCCAAAACCAATAGAGTTAATTCCATCTAATTCTTGGCCGTTGATTATTGCAATAGGTAAAAGTATGATTATAATAAGTTTTCTCATTAATTATAAATATGTAATTCGTTAGTCAATGAATTAAATGAGGTTTGATAATTTTTAAGTGAGTAGGAGGCTGGTCCTTGAATTACTAAGCCATCATAAAGTTGGTATTGGCTTCCGTCACAAGAACATTCAACAAATGAATTGGTAGAGTCAACACTTGCTCTATCACATGGGTTTTCAGCATTGTAAGTGCAATGTCTATCATATGCAGCAAATTGATCATAACTTTGTCTGTAAATTATAATTCCCTCACTTCCGCCTGTTATATAAACCCATCCTCCGATTGCATTTAAAGATGCATAGCTAGGTAAGGAGATATTTATGTATTGGTCTACAAATACATAAGGTACTATATTGGTGTTCTTTACACAGCTGGTTAAAAAAATGAAATAACATAAAGTAAAAACGCATATAATATTGTAAATTACATTTTTCATGTTATTCTTTATCAAATTTATAGGCTTTTATTTCTTAATTTTTACAATTGGTATTTCTTCATACAGTGCTCAACATGAACTTGTTGGTGCCAAGCGTGGTCCCGTAGCACAAAACTATAAATTAACTGCGAATTCTAATCAAAGATTTCAAGGCTACTCACAAAAACAAATTGCAAACCAGGAAATTAATAATAAAAAAGACCAAGAAAACGCAGAAAAGGAGTTAAGAAAAAGTCATCTTTTAAAGCAGACCAAAGCTACTCAAAAGAGAATGAAAGCAAATTTAAAAAAGGCTTACAAAAGAAATAAAAGAAAACCATTATCCCCAAAGTGGATTATAGCTATTAAAAGAAAAAAAGTTTTCTCACAACGTAAACAAAACAAATATGATGAATAATCATTTTTTATTTTGTGACGTTAATTGTTAAAAATTCGTTAATTATTGCTTAATTTGTATGGCGCTCAATTCATTGAGTAACAAGATAAAAGTTTAAAGCTCATATATTATGATTAGAAAATTTATTTTAACCTCCCTCTCTTTTTTGGTATTTAGTTTTGTTAGTTATGCTCAGCCCCAAGGTGGGAGTATCAAGGGTAAAGTTTATGATGAACTCAATGAAGGATTCCCTTTTGTGAACGTAGCTCTTTACCAAAACGGTAATATACGTGGTGGTGCAACCACTGACTTTGATGGAGCATTTAAAATAAGTAACATTTCTGCCGGGACCTACGATTTGGAAATCAAGTTTATCGGATATCAAACATACAGACTAGAGGGTTTAATTGTTAAGGGTGGTAAGTTATTACCCCTTTCTGCTATCAATTTAAAAGAGGCTACTGAACTTCTTAAAGAAGTGGAAGTGGTAAGTTATAAAGTTCCATTAATTGATAAAGATGGGGGTGCTTCAGGAGGTACTGTTACCAGAGAAGACTTAGCCAGAATGCCTGGTCGTTCTGCAGCGTCAATTGCAAGCACAGTTGGTGGTGTTCAGTCTGATGCAAATGGAAATATTACATCAGTAAGAGGTTCAAGAGATGATGCAACTTATTATTATATAGATGGAATTAAAGTAAGGGGATCTACAAATCTTCCAAAATCTGCTATTGAAGAAGTTAGTGTGATGACTGGTGGTGTGCCTGCAAATTTTGGTGATGTTACTGGTGGGATTATCTCAATTACAACAAGGGGTGCTTCAAGAGTTTATTTTGGAGGAATTGAAGCGGTAAGTTCAGGCATAGCAATAGGTGAAGATGTATATGGATTAGATAACAATGGTTTCAATCTTCTAGAAGGAACATTTTCTGGGCCACTACTTATGAAAAAGGACAGTACAGGTAAAAAAACAGATCCTATACTTGGCTTCTTTGTTTCGGGAAATTTCAATCATGTTTTGGATCCCAGACCGCTTGCAACTGATCAATACAGACTTCGACCTGAAATGAGAGATTCTTTAGTACAAAGTCCACTTAGACCAACTGGATTGGGTTTTGGAGCATATTACAATACTGATTTTTTATCTCAAAATGCCTTTGAAAAAGTTAATTACCGACAAAATGTTGCAAGAACTAGAGCATCACTAGCTGGTAAGATTGACGTTAATGCTGGCCCTAACATGAACATATCATTTGGAGCATCTGGAGCATATAATGAAAGAAACGGAGCTTCATGGCAAAGTTCACTTATGAATTATGATAATTTAGCTAATTACAGAGATTTTGACTGGAGAGCATATGGTAAGTTCACCCAAAGGTTTCAAAATGTTGCTGAAGAAGGAAAAGACCAGAGGGGCGTGAAGAATGCGTATTACACTATAATGGTGGATTATTCTAAAAATTATGGCTGGGTTGAAGATAAGGATCACGGGGATAACTATTTTAGATATGGTCACATAGGTAAATTTGATATCTCCAAAACAGATTCTTATGAATTTAAAGATTTTGATGGTAATGGTGTTCTTGATTATGTTCAAACTGGTGTTAATGATGATTCTATCAATTTTCTTCCCTCTGCTACTAACCAAGATATGGCTGCTATTACCACGCAATATTTTGACTTATACAATGAAGTTGCTGGAAATTATGAAAATGTCACCCAACTTTTAGATGGAAACGCATTGCTTAATGGAATGAGACCTCAAAGTGTATATGGTCTTTGGGATAATGTTGGTTATGGATATAACGGTTCTAATCAATCTGATAATAGTCAGTTTAGAATTACAGCTGTTGGTTCTGCCGATATTGGAGATCATGCAATTTCAGTTGGTGTTGAATTTGAACAAAGAACCGATAGGTATTTCGGTGTTGCCCCTGTTGGATTATGGACTCTCATGAGGCAATTGGCTAACTCTCATACAGATTACGGAAGAGGTATCGATGAAAATCAACCAACCTACAATAATTTTGGTTCTTTTACCCAAATCAGTTTTGCAACACTAAATACAGCACCTGGCGAATATTCAGGAGATGATTCACAATCATTTTTTGATTACAATTTGAGAAATGCGCTCGGCTACAATCCTGATGGTACAGAATTCATTAATATTGATAATTACGATCCTTCTACATTTTCACTAGACATGTTCAGTGCGGATGAGTTATTGAATTCTGGTAATAATTATGTTACTTATTATGGTTATGACCATACCGGAGAAAAAATGACTGGTCGTCCAAGTTTTGATGACTTTTTTAACAAAAAAGATGCTCAAGGAAATTTCACAAGACCAATTGGTGCATTTGAGCCAATTTATATAGCAGGTTATATAATGGATAAATTTGCTTTTGATGACTTAATTTTTAATGTTGGTGTAAGAGTGGATAGATACGATGCTAATCAACAAGTTTTAAGTGATCAGTTTTCATTATATCCAACAAAAACAATTAATGAGGTTTCTGATATCAATGGACAATCAGTAAGTCATCCTACAAATATTCCATCTACTGCAACAGTATATATTAATGATATTGAAGACCCTACTACTGTAATGGGTTACCGTCAAGATAACCAGTGGTATTCTTCTGACGGAGTTGCTGTTAATGATATAGAAAGTATTACTCCTAGTGGATATGTCGTACCTCAACCATATTTGGCAGATGGTATTTCTACAACTGATGATGTTAGTTCAAATGCATTTGAAGATTATAAGCCGCAAATTAACATCATGCCTCGAATTGCATTTTCATTTCCAATTTCTGACGAAGCTTTATTTTTCGCTCACTATGATGTACTCACCAAACGACCAACTACTGGAAATAGATTGAATCCTATTGATTATTTTTATCTTCAAACAGGCAATATAGGTACTGTAAATAACCCCGATCTTCTCCCTGAAAAAACAATTGATTATGAACTTGGGTTCCAGCAAGTTTTAAACACACGATCTTCATTAAAGATTTCTGGTTTTTATAGAGAGCAAAGAAACCAAGTAGCTCTGGTAAACAAAATAGGAGCTTACCCTCAAACTTATTCTACGTGGGGTAATATTGACTTTGGTACGATTAAAGGTTTAACTGTTGCTTATGATCTCAGAAGGTCAGGAAATTTATCTATGAGAGCTTCTTACACACTTCAATTTGCCGATGGAACGGGATCAAACCCATATGCTGCTCAAAACTTAATTGCATCTGATCAGCCAAATTTAAGAACTATTTACCCATACTCTTACGATCAGCGTCATCAATTAATTACCGCATTAGATTACCGATATGGCTCTGGTTCAAGTTACGATGGTCCTAGAATTGGAGGAAAAGAAATTTTTAAAAATACTGGTGCTAACTTGGTAGCAAATTTTGCTTCTGGAATGCCTTATTCTCGTCAGCAAAGAATAACTGGAGCGGCTTTAATAAGTACACCCGCAGCAATTTTGGAAGGTGAACCTTTTGGTTCTAGAAAACCATGGAACTTTAGAGCAGATTTGCAAATTGATAGAAATGTGACTTTGAACTTTGGAAAAGGGGAAACTAAAAAGAAGTCAGCCAACCTCAATATATACTTATTAATGACTAACGTCTTCAACACTCTTAATATCACAAATGTTTACAGGGCAACTGGAAATGCTGGTGATGACGGATATCTTAATGCTGCAAGGTTTCAAACATCTATTCAAACTCAAAATGATGAAGCTGCCTTTAGACATTATTACGCAATGAAAGCAAACAATCCATATAATTATGGAATTCCTAGACAAATAAGATTAGGGGCTAAGTTAGATTTTTAAAAAAAAAGATATTAAACTACGGATATGAAGCGATACGTATTATTTTTAATTGCAAGTTTTTTCTTTGTAACAGTTTGTACCTATGGAAGAAATGACCCAGCTAAGTCGGGTAAGAATAAACCCAACAATAATTCCTTCATGCTAAAGGCTGCAAATTGCACCCCAGCTACAGGAAAAAAATTCTTAGAATTTAATAACGTTTCAGCATTAATTGAAACAGGTGGCTCCATGTGGCAAGATAGATCCAGAAATGACGCTGCATATGAGGTGCCCAAGGGTTCCAATGAAACAGTAATCTATGCTGGTGCTTTGTGGATGGGAGGAACAGATGTTAATAGTCAGTTAAGAATTGCTGCTTTAACTTTTAGAAATGGTAATGATTTTTGGGCTGGTCCTCTCTCTGTTACCGGAGGTGGTGTAGCAGATATTGATAATGGTAAATTAGATTGGGGATTCGCAGATATTAGCCCTGAAGTTTGTATTGAGTATGATAATTTTTATATCACAGAGCGTCAAGAAATTGAATTATTTAATGGTTGGTATGAATGCTCAAAAGATCCAAATTGTGATGTAAGTATTGAATATCCTAGTTACCAGATTCCTGCTAGTATATTAGAATGGCCTGGAAATTTTAATATTGGTTTAGATCCTTCTGAAGAATATGATTTTAATATGGCCCCATTTTTTGATAGAAATACTGATGGAGTTTACAACCCTGCAGATGGTGATTATCCATGGTATGATCTTTCGGGACAGATTGATTGTAGAACAAGTAGAAGAGTAACCTTGTATGGTGATTACAATATGTGGTGGGTATTCAATGATAAAGGAAATATTCATACTGAAACAGGTGGTGATCCAATTGGTATGGAAATTAAAGCTCAAGCATTTGCTTTTGCTACCAATGATGAAGTTAATTCCATGACATTTTACAACTATGAGTTAATAAATCGTAATTACTATACTCTTAATAATACCTATTTTGCTGTTTGGGTTGATTCTGATATTGGGTGTTCTGAAGATGATTTTTTAGGTTGTGATGTACAACGAGGATTAGGATATCAATACAATGCTGATGCTTTAGATGATGGATGTCAGTATGCTATTAACGGTTATCCACCTGCTATAGGAGTTGATTTCTTTGAAGGCCCTTACCAAGATAATGATGGACTTGATAATCCATTGACAACAGATGTTTCCTCTGCTAAAAATCTCAATGGAATTCCTTATGCTGGTTTGGGAATTGGATATGGTGATGGTATTGTTGATAATGAGAGATTTGGTATGAAGCGATTTGTATATTTTGATAGAACTTTAAATGCATCAATTTATGGTGATCCTCAGACTGGTGTTGATTTTTATAATTACATGTTAGGTTACTGGAGAGATAACACTCCTTTTGTCTACGGAGGAACTGGAAATGCTTCTGATGCAAATGCTACTTCAATTCTCACTAATTATTGTTTTCCTGGAGATTCTGACCCTTTGAATTGGGCAACAGTTTCTGCCGGTGGTGGTTCTACTGTTCCTTTTTCTTTTTGGTCTGAACAATTACCGACAGGTCAAGGAAGTACCCCGAATCCTCAGGGTGATAGAAGGTTTGTACAAGCAGCTGGCCCTTTTGTATTGGAACCAGGAGCGCTTAATAATATTACTACAGGTGTAGTATATGGAAGAGCACAATCTCCTGATCCTTTTCAGTCTGTTGAGCTTGTTAGAAAAGCAGATGATAAAGCCCAAGCGTTATTTGATAATTGTTTTAGGATATTAAATGGTCCAGATTCACCGGAGATGTCTATCCAGGAGTTGGACAAGGAGTTGATATTGTATTTAAAT
>MDTC01266224.1_pt1 | contig 20635 bp, 17 predicted proteins | sample 811181 | NCBI WGS metagenome assembly MDTC01 (sample SAMN05326644, study PRJNA326480) | marine metagenome | isolation source: seawater | place: Pacific Ocean: North | collected 2011 | reverse complement strand
GATCTTTTTTCCAAATTTAGCCACCACTTAATCCGGGCTTTTTTCCGCGGAATATTGAACCTGTCATAAAGAATCGGAGTTTCCGGAAGACTGACTTTGATTCCTCCGAGAACGAGGTCGACTGCTTGTTGTTCGGGGGAGCTTTTTTGTAAAGTTTTAGCAAGAAAAACATCGTCTCCAGCAATTTTTCCTCTAAGTATTTCAATGGAAGAATAATGCCAAGCCGCATGAACCACACGGCATGTTTCACCCTCGAGGAAAAAGGGGATAATCCTCAACCAGTCTAAGTATGGAAGAAATTTGGCCGGAACTTTGGATGGATTTTGCTGAGCCTGCTGAAGGAGACGAAATTCATGATTTCCCATGCACACATGTGCGATTCCTGATTGATGGAGCAGTTTAACTAATTTCAATACTCCGGTAGAATCGGGGCCGCGGTTAATCAGGTCTCCTACCAGAACAATTTTTCTTCCTTTGGGGTGAAAGAAGGAGGACCCTTTTTTGTAGTACCCAAGTCGGGCAATCATTTGTAAGAGTAGTTCAAGGTGTCCGTGAACATCACCAATCAAATCAAAGCACTCCCCCTCTATTTTCATTACGATCACTTCTCTCGATTTTATTCCATAAGATCAAGTTTTCTCGGGTTTACGGCAGAAGAGAATTCAAATATGAATATTACTTTTATGAATGAAAGTGGTACATTCCCGGGAACAAAATCCTTCTGTGAATTTGAGAGTAATTCGCAGGATGGCCCACGTACAGGCAAGCTTGTTTTGCCCGGCGGAGAGGTGCACACACCAGTTTTCATGCCCGTGGGTACACAGGCAACTGTGAAAGGACTTTTGCCCCGTGATTTGGAAGGGGTTGTTCGTTGTCCAATCATTTTAGGAAACACTTATCATCTAAATTTAAGACCCGGAGTAGAGGTGATCAAAAAGGCGGGTGGCCTGGCCAGATTTATGAACTGGAATGGACCGGTGCTCACAGACAGCGGTGGATTTCAGGTTTTTAGTTTGTCAAAATTAAGAGAAATGAATGACGAAGGTGTCCGCTTTCGCTCTCATTTGGATGGAACGGAAATTTTCCTCGGGCCTAAGGAAGCAATTTCAATTCAGCACGACTTGAGGTCTGACATTGCCATGTGTTTAGATGAATGTCCAGCGGCCGAGGCATCAAGAAAAGAAATCAAAAATGCGGTGCAGCGCACCCACTTATGGGCGAGAAAGTGCCAAGAGGCATGGTCGGATTGTGGGGGTGAGGAAGGAGGCCGTAAACTTTTTGGAATCGTACAGGGAGGCAGATTTCAAGACCTGAGGATTCAATCGGCGGAGCAATTAATGAATTTGAATTTCCCCGGATACGCCATCGGTGGTGTGAGTGTGGGGGAGACCGAAGAGGAAATGCTTGAGCAAGTGATGTGGTCAACTGCTCTTTTACCTCTGGACAAACCCCGGTATGTAATGGGTGTGGGGACACCGGTTCAGTTGCTGAAAATGATAGGTATGGGAGTTGATATGTTTGACTGCGTCTTGCCCAGTCGTGCGGCTCGTCATGGAACGGCCTATACATGTCATGGGAAATTGAACATCCGCAATGAGCGATTTCGGGATGATTTTTCCCCGTTGGATGAAAATACCGACTGCTTTGTGTCCCATGAGTTCTCGAGGGCTTATCTTCGACACTTATTTGTATCCAAGGAATCTTTGGGCGGGGTATTGCTCACCTTGCACAACCTTCGTTTTTTTGTCCAGTTGATGGAGCATGCTAGAAACCATATTAAAAAAGGGAACTTTCATTCTTGGTCAGCTGAATGGATAAATTCCTACCAAGGGGCTGAGAAATAACCGCTGGTTTTACCCAGAGGCGTAATACGAAAGATTAAAAACTAACTGATTACTTCTTTGGAGCTTTTAATTCACCGTCCTTAGGACCGGCGTTCTTTGGGGCTGAGTCCTTCCATTCGCAAACATATCCTTTCACCTTCCCGGAGAAGTCGGTAGTGTCTGCCCATGTACCGGTCTTTCCATCCAGCACTAAAAAGTTGTGACCGGAAGTATCGGAGGGCTGGTCCTTGGACCAATTTTTGTATTCGAAATCATCCCCGTTGTCCCAAGTCCATACACCCTCTTCAAATTCATCAGTCCCGCCCAGCCAAATCAGATTGTCTTCAGCCATTCGGCGAACAAACTCATTTTCCTTGGGGTTTCCAATTACCACCAGTTCTCCGCCAATGTCATCACAGGCAAACTTAGCTTCCCACCAGGTGCTGTTGGTATCGAGAAAGGCTTTGTAGTGACTGCCGCGAAAAGCGACTGCGTCTTTAGGCGGTTCCACCTTGTCGGCAAGTAGCGCATGAAAGGTGAAAAAACTAATGAGAGAAATGAATATTCTGAATAGGTATTTTTTCATAATCTTAATCATGATTTAGAAAATTATTTCAAATATCGCAACTTATTTCCCTCATTTTGAGATTATTTTAGTGAAGAGTCTTGGTCTTTGTCTTGACTCAGGCATTGTCATCGAACAAATTTCCCATCTTGCAAGTAATTGCCTAATAGGTCGGGCCGTAGCGCAGTCTGGTAGCGCACTACGCTGGGGGTGTAGGGGTCGCGAGTTCAAATCTCGCCGGCCCGACCAATTTTCTTTGTATTTATGAATCCCTTGTTCGAAGAAGAAATGATCAACCAACCAATCGGCTGGATCGGACTGGGTGTGATGGGAGAACCGATGGCTCATCATTTACTAACCGCAGGATGTAAGTTAAACATATTCACCCGAACGAGAGAGAAGGCAAAGAGATTGGAAGATAGGGGTGCAGTTTGGAGAGACTCCCCGGAGTCCGTTGGGCGGGAATCAAACTTAGTCTTTACGATGTTAGGTTATCCCTCTGAGGTTGAAAGTGTACTTTTGGGGAGTAGGGGAGTGGTTGAAGGCATAAGATCCGGTTCGGTGGTCGTGGATATGACGACTTCGAGTCCGAAACTTGCTCAGGAAGCGGCGAATGAAATGAAAAAAAAGGAGGTATTATTTTTAGATTCACCAGTCAGCGGAGGAGACATTGGAGCAAAAAATGCAAGTTTGGCTATTATGTGTGGTGGAGAGAAAACCGGTTTTGAACGGATTTTTCCTGTCCTACAGAAACTGGGAAGTTCAATCGAATGGTTTGGACCCTCAGGGGCAGGGCAACGAGTAAAAATGGCCAATCAAATTTTAATTGCCTCTACCATGATTGGAACCATTGAATCTCTGCTCTATGCAGAAAGGTCAAATTTGGACCTCACGCGGGTGATCAATCTGATCGGACAAGGAGCAGCAGGTTGTTGGTCACTCAATCAACTCGGTCCCCGAATTGTCAGCAAGGACTGGAGTGCAGGGTTTTACATCAAGCATTTTATAAAGGATATAGAAATCGCATTGGAGGATTCGAGACGTATAGGCCTTAACTTGGAAGGATTAAAATTGGCTCACCGATTTTATCTTTTAGCCAAAGAAAAAGATTATCAGAACGAGGGCACTCAAGCCTTGGCAAAAGTGCTGAAGGAACTTAATTCCTAGTTACACAAAGTCTTTGAAAAGAAGGTTTCAAAAATCTATCTATCTGATAAGATGGAATTTTTATTTTAATTATGGCAACATTAGTAACTGGAGGAGCAGGGTTTTTAGGAAGTCATCTGTGCGAGCGATTGCTTAATAACGGTGAAGAGGTCATATGTATGGATAATTTCTTCACCGGCAGGAAAAAAAATTTATTGCACTTGATGGATCATTCTAATTTTGAACTGGTCCGACACGATGTGGTGGACCCATTCAAGGCCGAAGTGGACCGAATTTATAACCTGGCCTGTCCAGCCTCCCCCGTTTATTACCAGTTCAATCCAATTAAGACCGTCAAGACATCGGTCGTGGGTGCGATCAATTCTCTAGGCCTAGCCAAAAGAGTGGGTGCCCGAATCCTGCAGGCATCGACATCTGAGGTCTATGGCGACCCGGAGGTACATCCGCAACCAGAGAGTTATCGCGGGAATGTAAATCCAATTGGATTGCGTGCCTGTTACGATGAAGGAAAGAGGTGTGCGGAAACCCTTTTTTTTGACTACCACCGCGAGAATAAAGTGGATGTCAGAGTAGTTCGGATTTTCAATACCTATGGCCCACGCATGCTTCCTAATGATGGAAGAGTGGTCTCAAATTTTATCGTACAAGCCCTCAAAGGAGAAGATTTGACTTTGTATGGAGACGGATCACAGACTCGTTCTTTTTGCTTTGTCGACGACTTGATCGAAGCGATGATCCGTACGATGGAACAGGAAACAACTGTTGGACCGATCAATATTGGAAATCCAGTCGAATTTACAATTCGTGAATTAGCGGAGTCTATTTTGAATAAAATTGATTCTCCTTCCAAAATTATTGAGAAGCCCCTGCCTTCTGACGATCCCACGCAGAGAAAGCCAGATATTTCTCTCGCCAAGCAGGTCTTGGATTGGAACCCTAAAGTTGATTTAGGGGATGGATTGGATCGTACAATTCCCTATTTTCGCCAATGCTTGAACCTCTGATTCTCGAGGCATTTTCATGAATCCAATTGCTCCTTTTCAAAATATTCTCAAGGCCCTCAAGGGGCGAAATCATCGTAAATACTTGAAAAAGTGTGCCCCTGCTGTAAGGCAAATCAACGAAATTGAAAAGGGTTTGCAAAGCCTGAGTGCAGATGAATTGAAAGCAAAGACACAGGAATTCATGAGTCGGCATCAGAAAGGTGAAACCCTCGAAGAACTTTTGCCCGAGGCATTTGCGGTGGTTAAAAATGGAGCCCGCAGGCTTTGCGGAGAGACGATCAATGTGTGCGATCATCCAATCGAGTGGCAAATGATTCATTATGATGTCCAATTGATCGGAGGAATGGCTTTGCACGATCGTCACATAGCTGAAATGGCAACTGGTGAAGGAAAGACCTTAGTTTCTACCTGTCCGCTTTATTTAAACGCGTTGAGTGGTAAAAATTGTCAACTTGTAACGGTCAACGATTATTTAGCCCGGCGGGACTCACATTGGATGGGTGCATTGTTTGAGTATCTTGGTCTGTCCGTAGGATGTATACAAAATAACATGCCCTCTGCGGAACGTCGTGAAATGTACACCAGAAACATTACCTATGGCACCGCATCCGAATTTGGGTTCGATTATTTGCGGGACAATGGAATGGCCACATGCGTGGAGGACCAAGTTCAAAAGGACCATTACTTTTGCATCATCGATGAGGCAGACTCCATTCTTGTGGATGAAGCACGGACACCGCTTATCATTTCCGGACCGATGCGAGAAGATCATCCGCTTCCATTCATGGAATCTAAACCATTAGTGACGAAGCTTTTTGATACACAGTTAAAACAATGCAACCGACTAGCCGAAGAGGCGAAGAAGTCTTTGGAGATGGACGGTTTGGAGGAGGAAGCGGCGGACGAAGCCACTGCCAAGCTTTATCAGTTGAAGCGGGGAATGCCCACTCATCGACAATTCATGCGGTTGATGGAGGATGCCGTGATTCGTAAACGCTTTGAAAAGTTCGACCTTGATATGAATTCGGACTACAACAAAGAACGGGCTCATCAACTCAAGGAAGATCTCCATTATGTCATTGACGAAAAAAACCAGCAGGCCGATTTGACCGAAAAGGGAAGGGGATTGATCAGTCCCGACGATCCTGACGGGTTTGTTATCCCCGATCTTGCTACTCTTTATGTGGATATTGATCGTAGGAGCGACTTGTCTGACGATGATAAAAGAAGGGAGCGGGAAGACGCGGAAAAAGATTTTCAAGTGAGAAGCGAGCGGATTCATACTGTTTCTCAGCTCTTGCGAGCCTATGGGCTCTATGAAAAAGACAAGCAATATGTCGTCCAAGGTGGGAAAGTCATGATCGTTGATGAAAATACCGGACGACTCATGCCCGGTCGAAGATGGAGTAATGGATTGCACCAGGCGGTCGAAGCCAAGGAAGGGGTGACGATTGAAAAAGAAACGAAAACCTACGCGACCATTACGATTCAAAATTATTTTAGAATGTACGACAAATTAGCTGGGATGACTGGTACTGCTGAAACCGAGGCTGGTGAATTTCATGATATTTATCGTCTTGGTGTAATGGTCATTCCGACTCATCGAAATTGCGTGAGAAAAGATTTAAACGATCTTATGTTCAAGAGCCGCAGGCAAAAATTTAATCAAGTCCTGGAAGACTTGAGCGAGGCAAATAAGAAGGGGCAACCAGTCCTGATTGGAACCGCTTCTGTTGAGTCCTCCGAAGTCTTCAGTCGAATGCTGAAACGGGCAAATATCCGGCACACTGTCCTCAATGCAAAATTTCATGAAAAGGAGGCAGAAATCGTTGCACAAGCTGGACAAAGAGGGGCTGTGACCATTGCTACGAATATGGCCGGTCGTGGAACTGACATTAAACTGGGCGAAGAGGTGAAGGAATTGGGAGGATTACTGGTACTGGGCACGGAAAGACATGAATCTCGAAGAATCGACCGCCAACTTCGCGGTCGATGTGCTCGTCAGGGAGATCCCGGGGCTTCCCGTTTCTATGTTTCTTTGGAAGATGATTTAATGCGCTTGTTTGCGAACCAAGGAGCTTTGTCCAAAATGCTTGAAAAATCTTTCGGGGAGGACGAGGTGCTCGAGCATGGTACTCTCGACTGGTCAATTCAGAATGCTCAAAAGAAGGTAGAGCAACAAAATTATTCAATCCGAAAGCGCCTGCTTCAGTATGACGATGTTTTAAATCGACAGCGTGAAATTATATATTCGATTCGAAACGATGTTTTATTAGAAGAGGACCCCAGTAAAATTCTCCTCGAGCTAGTGGAAGAAGAACTGGATGCGAGGTTGGAAGGGGTGCCGCTCGATGAATTCAAATCCACTGCCATTGAAAATATGCCAGAAATGGAATCTTTGGTTGCGACCTGGGTGAATGTTACCTTTCCACTTTCAGTCCAAATCAATGATTTGTTGGAAAAGGATGAGGCAGATGTAAAAAAATTACTCTTTGAAAAAATAACCAGTGCCTATGAAGGTAAGAGAAAGCTGGAAGATCCAGATCAAATCCATGGTCTGGAGCGATATGTGGTGGTGAATGCAGCTGATGTTCATTGGCAAGATCATCTGACTGAAATGGAAGAACTTCGAAGAAGCGTGGGCTTACGTGGCTACGGACAGAAGGACCCCCTCAGCGAATATAAGAATGAAGCCTTTCGTGCGTTTGAAGAAATGATGAAGGCGATGCGCTCCGAGGTTTGTTCGGGAATGTTTCGATCTTCCACTAATCTTGCAGCTTTTGAAAACATGCTCTCCTCTTTGTCTAATGTCGCCAAAACAACCGGACCTGATCCTTCTTCCGCTGCCGGATTTGATCGTTTTTCAAGCCCTACAAGGGGTGCCCCGCCAATTGATACAAGTGAGGCACCGGAAATTCCTAAAATCGCGGTTCCGGTTGTTCGTGATTCTCCAAAGGTTGGAAGGAATGATCCTTGTCCCTGTGGAAATGGGAAAAAATATAAAAAGTGCTGTGGGAGGGGAGTTTCCGCTTAATTCCGGTAGAGCTTTGCAAGTTCTCTCCAAGCAAGCGGATCGATTTGTTCCGGGCGCAAGGTGGTAGATAATTCCGATTTTTCAAGCCAGTTCAAAACCTTGTTTTGATCGGTTGGTGCGAGTCGTTTGGCGAGTGAACCAATTTGTTTTCTTCGCTGAGTAAATATTCTTCTTATTGTAGTCCTTGCCTGATTAGAAAATAAAAAAGGATTTTTGATTCTATTCATTTGTACCAGAACGGAGTCAACCCGAGGAGTTGGGTAAAAGCATTGACGGGGAACGGGATGAATTTGCTTAAGAGAAAAAGCACCATGAAGAAAAATACAGAGGGCATTGTAATTTTTACTATTATGTTCGGCATACATTCGGTCGGAGGCTTCCTTTTGAAGCATCAAGGTCATACTTTTTGGGATTTTTCCGGTCGCTAATACAGCCTCGATCCATGGAGAGGAAATTGCGTAAGGAAGATTGGCAACGATTTTAAAATCCGTACAATTTTGAGGAATTGAACCAAGGGGAAATTTTACCGCATCGCCATGGAGAGGGAAAAATTTCTTCAGTTCTATCCATTTTTGAAGTTTGCTTTGCAAATGACCAAATAAACGGGGATCGATTTCCACCGCGTAAACATGCTGCCTGGATTCCAGCAGTTCCTTAGTCAATGTACCTAGTCCGGGCCCAATTTCCAATACCAGTTCCGCTGGTTCAAGCCCTGCCATTTGAATAGATTTTTTTACGATATTTCCATCGATAAGAAAATTTTGCCCAAGCTTTTTGATTGGGTTATGCTCGATTGAACGAAGTAATTTTCTAGTTTCAGAGGGCGAGAGGGGCATGCTTTAAAAAATTGAGAATTATTCTCACCCACCTTCTTTCATTTGTTGAATGAAAGATTCGGGATTATCTGCCTTCATTAATGCTTCACCGCAGAGGATGGCATCGGCTCCCGCCGCTCTAGCCCTCCATGCATCTTCTGGCTCCATGATTCCACTCTCACTAATTTTAATGATATTTTCCGGAATCATTGGAAAGAGTCTTTCCGTAGTCTCCAAATCGGTAACAAAGCGAGTAAGGTCTCGATTGTTAACCCCTAAAATATGAGGTTCGTGACGAAGTGCCTTTTCCAGTTCCTCTTCTTCGTGGATCTCATAGAGGCAGTCAAGACCGGCTTGGTCCGCGCACGCTCGAAGAATCTTAAGGTCTTCATCTTCCAGTGCCCGTACAATCAATAATACTGCCCGGGCTCCTGCTTCGAGTGCTTCAAGCACTTGAATGGGATGAACCATGAAATCCTTTCTTAGGGTCGGAATGACTTTTTGATGCTGCCTTAAGAAGTCATTAACTTCCCATAAATCTTCTAAATTTCCGCCAAAGTATTTTTCGTCGGTAAGTACAGAGAGTGCATCAGCCTCCGCGTTGCTGTAGGTGCGTGCTTGTTCGAGAGCGGAAATATTTTCTGCAATTGATCCGGCGGAGGGTGACTTTCTCTTGATCTCTGCAATGACCGCCAGTTCTTCTTTTTCAGCAAGGGCATCATAAAAAGAAATTCCGCCGGAGATTCTTTCCCCAAGCCGGACTAGTTCCCGTTCCGAGACTGGGCGTGCCCGTAACGAAACCTCGTTTCGTTTCCAGTCCATGATTTCAGCTAATTTGTCCATGTGTAAAAGATCATACTTGTAAGTAAGTGGAGAATGAATTGCATCTATCTCCTTCGTGTAGCACAATGCACCAGGATGAGTGAAATACAACGACTAAGAGAAATTGTAGCCCAACTTCGGGCACCGGATGGCTGCCCATGGGACAAAGAGCAAACTCATGAATCCTTGGTTCGTTGTATGATCGAGGAAGTTTCTGAGACCTTGGAAGCGATCGACAATCAGGATTACCAGCTTATGGAGGAAGAATTGGGTGATCTTTTATTACAAGTTGTTTTTCACGCACTTTTGGCGGAGGAGCAGTCAAAATTTGATTTGGAGGATGTCGCCCGGGGGATTAACCAAAAATTAATTCGGCGGCACCCACATGTTTTTGGAAACATTGATGATAAAATGAAATCATCGCAAGAAGTACTGGATCGATGGGAAGCGATCAAGGCCCAGGAAAAAAAAGAACGGGGCATCGTGGAAAATGGGGAATCGATTTTTAAGAATCTTCCGCCCCGTCTACCGGCACTCTTATTTGCTTACGATGTTTACAAACGGGCTCACAAGAATGGACTCGAAAAACATGGTGATTGGGATGAGGAATTATTGTCAAAAAATTCTGGTACTTTGAACGAAGAAAAAGCGGGTAAGGCACTTTTTGAATGGGTAGGGGCTTGTCGAGAGTCGGGAATTGATCCGGAATCCGCCTTGCGAAAATTTGCTGCTTCTCAGGTAGAAAAATTGGACCGTTCTACTGCTGCCGATTAAAAACTTGTATCATCATCCAATGAGCGAGTGGCATGAAAGAATTTCTTTTCATTCTCAGGGTGAGGTCTTATCAATCGATTGTTTGATTAGAAAATCCATCCGTGCCCGTAAAATAGGACTTCGACTTACCGGAGTAGGTCGGGTCGTGCTTACCCTTCCCCAATGGGCATCTCTATCCACTGGCAAGGATTTTCTCTTTCAACAGGAAAAATGGATTCGTTCCAAGTCCAACGGATACTCTGAGCCAATTTCCTTGTCGCAGTTTTATTCTACAGGTGAAAAAATCTGGCTAGATTCAACACCCAGAGAAATTATTTGTTCGATTTCTTCGAATCGTACCCAGACTGGTCATCGAGTCGAAGGGGATAAAGTGCAGATTTTCACATCGGATGCGAAGGACCCTGAGATCGAATTGTTAGAGGCTTCCCTGTTACTTGGTAGAGAGTTTTTGCCCAAGCGATTGAAGAAATGTGAAACAAAGTCCGGCTTAAAGGCGGAAAAATGCAGGGTGGGGAATCAGCGTTCTCGATGGGGATCTTGTTCAACAAAAAGAACGATTTCCCTCAACTGGAGAATTCTAATCTTACCCTATGAACTTGGTGACTATGTACTTTTTCACGAGCTCGCTCATCTTAACCACATGAATCACTCCACTCAATTTTGGGATTTTTTAGAAACGCTAGTCCCCCACGCAAAAAAAGTTGACCGAGAGCTTTCAAGACTGGGTAAGTCAGTCTTTGCAATTGGGCAAACTGTTGGAAAACATAATTAATTGGAAGGACCAAGTTCCCATGAAGTTTTTCCTCCAAGTGCCCGCAAGTAGGGAAGAGCGTCTCCGTCGTCTTCGGCGATATCGACGGGTGTAATGCCCTCTTTGCCATACCTTGGATTAACTTCCAGGTCGTAGGATAACGCTTTTCTGACCATCGATTTCTTTCCGGAAAATGCGGCCCCGTGCATCATGGTGTATCCGTCTTTCGCCCCGAGCGTCGGGTCGGCGTTTTGAGAGAGTAAAAAATCGACCATTTCTTCTTTTCCAGAGACAACTGCAATTAGAAGGGGTGTAGCTCCAAATCCGTCTAGTTGATTGATTGAAGAACCATTTTTTAATAGTTCCTTAATTTTATCAATGTCTCCAAGACCGGCGGCGATATGCATCGGATTATTTTCGGAAACTCCAATCTGTGTGAGTAATTTAACAATTTTGGAATGCCCGCCAGCAGCAGCTAAATCAAGCATATTGGAACCATGTATGTCTATGGCATGCGGGTCTGCGGAAAGCGCAAAAAGAATTTCAAGAATTTCTTTTTCTCCCCTCAGGGCAGCAGTCATACATGGAGTTTCTCCTTCTTCGGTTCTGGCATTAACATCGGCACCGTCTTCGAGAAGCAGTTCTAGAACTTCCCGATGCCTTCCCCAAGCGGCTGAATGTAAGGGGGTGGAATTGTGTTTTCCCTGGGTGTTTGGATTACCACCGTTTCTTAACAAATAATCCACAAATCTCAGGTTTCCTTTGTAAGAGGAATAATGAAGAGGAGAATGCCCAAAGCGGTCATTGGCGTTTATTAAAGCACCGTTCTTTACCTCGTCAGTGAGGGATTCAAAATTATTCAGGGCAATTGCCCGATAGATTCCCTGGTTTCTACGATCAATTAATTCCTGCCCCAAATGATTCATCAAAACTTCCCAACCTTGGGAGTTCTTTTTACGAAGTTTTACATTGCCTAGTAGCCGATTTTTTTCGGACCGAATGCTAAATTTCAAGAAATCGTCTAAAATATTGACCGTTTTATTTTCGATGAAAGATAAGCGGTTGGTTTTGCGTAGAGACTGAGTGAGAAGGTCGATCCTAATTTCTACAGCAATCGGATTTTCCTGTAAAAATTTCCTTTGGGCTTTGGAAACTTTCTTAATTGGTTTTTCAGCCTCAATTTCCCTGACATAATCCCTCGAGGACAACCACAGCGAGTTATTTTTTCGGAGAAGCTTTAAACCTTGAATTTCAAGGAGAAAATCAAGGGAATTCGAAGAATTTAATCCAGCCAAAAGCTCTCGAACTCCAAATTTTTTTATTGTGCGCGCACCCAAAGCAAAAGAGCTATGCAAATGATCGAATGCTGGGACTTCTTGGTTTTTGGACGTTTTCGGCAAAGACTTGAAATCTCCACCCGCAAAAAGGAAATCTCCGCTGTAGGAACTTAACATATCGCGAATGGAAACGTCAAAACCTGGCAAAATACTTTTTTGGGTAAAGTTTCCCCCGGAAAGAAATTTCAGGATTTCATCCACTAGGGAAAGAGTGAACACTTGAAAATCATTAGTTTCGAAACTGAGTCTTCCCAAGATTGGCGCATCGCCAGGTAAGAGATCAATCATGTTGCTTAAATTGAGGGGAGCAATTGTCTTCTCAACTTCAGACAAATAATCTATACTGGAAAATACAACTGATCCTTTTGAAGATTGAAAGTGAATGCCAACCGGTCGATGAGTAATAGTATCAAATGCAGGCAGTGCATTCTTCCATGAACCAGCGGGAAGGAAGTCTTCAAGCAAACGAGCAAATCCAGTGCCATCCCAATACAAAGAAAGGTCAGATGTTTGTGCAAGATGAGCGCGCAGGGATTCTGGTAATTTCGATTTGCTGGGTTTGAAAAAGTTTTCGACTAGTTGATCCAATTGGAGTTCAAAGGCGGAAACTTTAGTTTCCTGTCTATTGGAGATTATACCAATGATGTATGCAGTGTTGTTTTTCCTCCCAATCTCATAGGGCAGTCTAGGGTTGGCGAAACGGGGGAATTTACCCATTTTTTTTTCAAAGCCTAAATTTTCAGCAAAGTTAGATAAATTCTGGTCAATTTTCTCTGGGTCATTGACGGTGCTGGTAAGTCCGAAAACGATTGAAGGTTTCTGGTTTCCTTGTAAACGGGCAAAAAAATGAATGGGTGAGCTTAATTTTAAACCACTCGCATTTGGGTCAATAAGCAACTGGTCAATTAATGGAAATCGAACGCGCCAGTCCTCTAAAATAGGGTTCCATGTTTTACTCGTGAGAATTGAGGATTTATCAATGATATTTCCAGTTTTCATGGAGAGGAGCAAAAAAGAGTCAGATGGAATTCGATGATTGGTCGCAGAATAACTCTGAGCTCCTACCTTGGATGCGGGGCAAATACTAAGTACGATGAGAAAAATAAATACTGAACGAAAGATCGAATTTGTCATAATATCTTAAACAGGCTAACTTGCGTCATCCATGAAACAAATTATCTTACCAATATCAATTTCTTACTCTAAGCGAGGATAAATCATTATGTTCACTGGTATCGTTGAAGAAGTCGGTCAAGTATTGTCACTTGTGGAAGAGAAAAATTCTTGGGTACTACACATTTCCAACCCCTTTCCTTCTATGGATGGGTTGGATGAGGGAGCAAGTTTAGCCTTAAATGGTTGTTGTTTGACTTTGAGGGAAGATGCAAACAAAGAAGCCTCTTTTGATTTATTGGAGGAAACCTTAGAAAAAACAAATTTGGGAGGTCTGAAATCGGGTAGTCTATTAAATCTGGAGCGCTCTCTTCAATCCAATGGAAGATTGGGCGGGCATTTTGTAACTGGTCATATTGACGCCTGTGGTGAAATTCTGGTTTTCGAAGAACAAGGAAAAAACTTGTACCTTCAAGTTAAGGTCCCAAGTACGCACACACATTACCTAGTCGATAAGGGATGTATCGCGATGAATGGATGCTCGTTGACGGTTTGTGATGTCACTGATGAGTCCTTTGCTGTCTGGCTAATCCCTCATACATTGGCGAAGACCAATTTGATTACTTGCAAAGTGGGAGACTTTCTAAATCTCGAGTTTGATCTTCTTGCAAAGTATGTTGAAAAGTTTTCACTGCCTGCTTTAGAAAAAAAATAAAGCTATGAATCTCGTAGATGCATCCCATTCTCTTCTTGAAGAATTAAAACGTCAGCGAAAAGAAGGAAGGTGTGATGTATTTGTAAAGGAAGAGAGTCTATCACAACTTGAAAATGCATTATGTTCTCTCGGCGACCCAGCTTCTATCCTGGAATCATCCGGGCAGGAAAAAGAGATCAAAGAGTCGGTTCGGTTCACTGAAGAGGTTGATTCTTCGTCCAATTCTGAACCTGAGGTTTTGGCTTTCCCGGAAAAAAGCAGTCCGACTCATTTACCTGATCCTCCCATTTTTAATTTGCCCAAAGGAGACAAAAAAATGCAATGGGAATGGTTGCAGAATAAAGTCCTGGGATGTGAAGTTTGTAAGCAGGAACTGAATCCAAATGGAAATATTGTTTTTGGGGTTGGGAATTTGAATGCCGATATCTTTTTTTGTGGCGAAGCCCCGGGAGCGGAAGAGGAACAGGCTGGAATACCTTTTGTCGGACCAGTCGGTGAATTGTTGGACAGGATAATAGAAGCGATGGGAATATCTCGGGATTCAGTATACATTGGTAATGTCATGAACTGGAGACCGAGTCATAACCAAGCTTTTGGAAATCGTCCCCCGACACGAGAAGAAATGGCTTTTTGTATGCCGTATCTCGAGGGACAGATCAAAATTGTGCAGCCTAAAGTATTGGTGGCACTAGGAAAAACTGCCACCGATTCCTTGCTTGGACATGATCCGAAAAGAAGACTTTCCGATTGTCGCGGATTATGGAATGAAGTAAAAGGCGTGCCTTTAATGGTCACCTATCATCCTTCTTACCTGCTTCATAATCCCAGTAAGTTGAGTAAGAGAAAGGTATGGGAAGATATGCTACTGGTGATGGAAAAGTTGAAGATGCCTGTAAGCAAGAAGCAACGCGGCTTTTTTATTCAGCCTTGAATGTGACTGAAAAAGTCAAGACCTTGATTGTATTGGCGGGAAGGCCTCCTTCCATGGATTTATTAAGCTGGCGGTATGAAGAATCTGACAGAGTGATTGCCGTAGATGGGGGGTGGCAACCTTTTCAGGATTCAGGATTATGTCCTGATGTTTTAATCGGGGATTTTGACTCTTGCCCTGACATCAATGGTTTGCGGCAAGAAAATCCGGGACTCGAAGTCATTCATTCAATCGATCAAGAGAATACAGACTTTGAAAAGGCTCTTGTTTGGACCGAAGCAAATACAGCAACTCAGGAATTAGTTGTATTGGGCGGTTTGGGGCAAAGGTCCGATCACTTCATCACAAATCTTTTAATTTGTTGCAAAATGAATCCGGATTGGTGTGTCGTCTTTGATGATCCGAGTGAATGGATAAGAAGGGTTACTCCAGATACACCACTATCCTTAGTCGGAAGAAAGGGTTCTGTATTGAGCATTCTTCCGCTGACTCCATGCTTAGGTGTTACTTCAAGCGGATTAAAATGGAACTTGTCAGGCGAGGAGATTTCGTTGTCCAAAAAACTTGGTCAAAGTAATTTTTGCGAGTCTGACCATGTGGAAGTCTCCTGCGAGTCTGGGAACCTATTTGTTTTTTTATCGAAACCAATCCAATCGGATTGAGCAAAAAAAAGACCCCGCTATCCGAGGTCTTTTACAAAGTACTTTTAAAAATTATTTATATTGTGGAAGGTGCCCCCGATCCATTGCTTCCTTGAAATAACGCTCAGGATCACGCTTCCAACGACGTTCCGCACTCGAAGACCAAAAATAGATTTTCTTTCCGTTGTATTCAATTGATTTTGAATTGGGATTAACAATGCGTTCAGGGTAAATGGGGCAGAATCGTTGATCGAGTAATTTGACCTTATCAACACCAAGTTCTTTTTTCTGCTCATCTGAGAATTTTTTTGCTAACGCCGGAAGGGCTTTCACATAATAAGCGGGCGCACCATCAAAGGCTTTGACGCAAGCACCACAGCAGAAATACACTTTCACTCCCATGAGCTCAGAGAATTCTTCGGGGTCAATTGCGTCGCCGAGCATCAAGGCACAATCTTCGTGGTTATCCGCAAATGCAAAAGTTGAAATAAATAAAAGAAATAAACTGAATGGAATTGTTTTCATACTATATTTAATGTCTTGAAAATTTGATTTTATCAAGTCTTTCATGTTATATTTTAAAACTTTTATCATAGACATCATCTTAGGAACGAGGGGTTGACTAGTCCTGAAACTTACTATCTCCCTTGTAATAGAAACTGAAAAGAGTGAAAAAACCTGATCCATTAAGTCGTCTGGACAGACTGCATAATCTGTTAAAAGAAATCGAGGATTACTTGGTGAAAAGTGAATCTGCCGCTGAAGCAGTTTCTCCTGACAAAGGATTGGGAAGGCTATCAAGAATGGAAGCCATGCAGGATCAACAAATGGTTTTGGAATTACGAAGAAGGCAAAAACGAAGAAAGCTTGATGTGATCCATGCAATCTCAAGAGTTGAACAAGGAAAATATGGAAATTGCATATTCTGTGGTGGGCTGATTTCAGGGGATCGACTGGATGCATTCCCTGAGGCCCAGGCATGTGTGAAATGTGCCTGAAATTATTCGAACTTTTTCCTGTCCCTTTTAAAAAGCTTGCGGTGTTTGTAACTGGTCTCACTGACCCGTTTTCTCCAGAGACGAAAACTTCCCGGCTTCAGAGTTTTTCTCATGAGTACGATTACTTGGGCCTCTGTGAAACCAGATTTTTCAAGAATTTCCTCAAAAGTAATTCGGTCTGCCCATGCCGCCCAAATCACCCAGTCATGACCTCCTTTCGGGGGTTCGGTTTTTTTGACGCGAGTCTCTGGTAGTCTTGACTTTTTTGGCACCGTTCAAAATTTTAGTTTAAACTATTCATATCAATAACAAATCGGTATTTCACATCGCTCTTGACCATCCGTTCGTAGGCAATATTAATTTCTTCCATTTGTAACATTTCAACCTCTGAAACAATATCGTTAACACTGCAAAAATCGAGCATTTCCTGGGTTTCTTTTATTCCTCCGATCAATGAACCGGCTAATGTCTTTCGGCCAAAAACAAGTTGACCGGCATTGACGTTAAATAGCTCGGGGGCACCGACCACGCACATAGTTCCGTCGATCTTGAGCAAATCAAAGTAGGGATCCAGAGAATGTTTTACCGGAATGGTGTTCAGAATGAAATCGAATTGACCATTATGTTTGTTTCTAGAAACAGTGTCTGTTGAAAGAATTACTTCATCTGCACCTAGTTTTTTTGCATCTTCACCCTTGCTTTCTGAAGATGTGATCATCACGGTATGTGCTCCCAGGGCGTTTGAAAACTTCACCCCCATATGCCCAAGTCCGCCCAAACCGACGATTCCCACTTTCATTTTTGGCCCGGCATTCCAGCGTTTCAACGGTGAGTATGTGGTAATCCCCGCACAAAGAAGAGGAGCAGTTCCTTTAAGGTCCAGATTTTCAGGAACACTTAAAATGAAGCTTTCATCGGCAACGATTCTTTTAGAATAACCACCAAAGGTAAGACCACCGGGATCTTCGGTTGGATGGTTGTAGGTGCCTACAAATCCACTTTGACAGTACTGTTCCATGCCTTGAGTACAGGAAGAACATACGCCACAGGAATTTACCATGCAGCCAATAGCAGCAAGTTCACCAACTTTAAATTTGTGTACCGAGTCTCCGACAGCAGAAACTTTCCCAACGATTTCATGGCCTGGAACAACTGGATACTGGGTCATACCCCAGTCGTTATTTACAAAGTGAAGATCGGTGTGACAGACTCCACAATATTCAATATCGATTTGTACATCTTCTTTACCAATGGTTCGGCGTTCAATTTTGAAGGGTTTGACTTGGTCCTTTGGTTGATGTGCGGCGTATGCATTTGTGAATGTCATGAAAATGTAAGACTAAAAAATAATAAACGCTCAATAAATTTGATTCCTCATATTATCTAACGGTAAAAGGGGCGGGGATGCAAAAAATCTCACGATTAAATTTTTTGATACCTATTTAATCTTACAGAAAAGCCGTGATTAACTGACCCAATCAGTGAATCCAATTAAATCAGATTCCCGACCAATGCAGTAGACAACATCGTTTTCTTCCAGCCGGATTTCTGCCAGACGATGAGCCAGTAATTTTTCTCCCCGACCAATTGCAACTACGAGTACTCCGGTTTTTTCGGCCAAATCAAGTTCGCGGGCAGTTTTTCCAATTGCCTGACTACCTGGGAGCAAACATAAGGTTTCAACTTTTAATTTTTTCAATTCCGTGTGCTCGTCTAAGGGAAGTGGATCGCTCGAAAACTCACGATCTGAACTCATTGTTTTTTGTCGAGCCCGATCAATTTCTCGAACAATCAAATTTCTTGGTATTTCAAGTTTTCGAAGGACCCGGGAAAGAACTTCAAGCCCGCCCTCAACCTCGCAAGCGACCACTTCATTTTTCCCCCCGTGTGCAAGGGCATTTGATCCCCTCATGAATTGCGTACGAACAAAAACTGGAACCTTTACCTCCAGTCGATCAATGGTTGCCAATACCCGTTCCGTTGCTTGGTGATCGTTTATCATTATGACAACCGCCCGGCAACTCTCGACGTGGGCGTGTCCCAGTGCTTCTTCACTTGTAGCATCCGCATAATAGACTGGATCTCCCATTTCTTTACCATGCCTGACATTGTCGGAATTCATTTCCAGGGCAACGACTTCTATCTTCAACTCCCTTAAACTAGAGGTTAAAAATTGTCCGGCTAATCCATAGCCAATTATTACGACATGATCACTATGCCCGACGGTTCTTTCTTCCAGTTCTTCCGCACTTCTCGCCCGCAGCAATTTTGCCAGTGGATCCAGCGCCCTTTCGCCAGCGGTAAAATGTGGAGCTTTATAAACCAGAAGTGGAGTAAGAAACATGCTCAGGATTCCGGCATTCAGTAACGGGCCAATTGCTTCACTGCTAACAACCCCCTCGCGAGTGGCAAGTTGTAAGATTACGAATCCAAATTCTCCAAATTGAGCAAGCCCGACCCCCGCCAGCCAAGCGGCTCGCGGTGGAAAGCGCATGAACGAAGCAGCAAGAATTGCCAATATTCCCTTGCCGCCTAAGAATGCGACAAGTAACCAAATGACTTGACCGGGCTTTTCCATCATCACCTCGAAATCAAAAAACATTCCCAATGATACGAAAAAGAAACTTACGAATACATCGCGGAGGGGAAGAATGTCTCCCATTGCCCGATGCCGGAAATCCGTATCGGCTACAATCATTCCGGCTAGAAATGCGCCCAAGGCAAGGGATAATCCGGTCAAAGAGGTGAGGTAAGCAGTGCCGATGCAAAGACATAGAACGGTGAGAATGAAAACCTCATTACTTCTGCTCGCATCCACCGCCCGAAAAAGCCAAGGAACTATTTTTCTAGAGCAGGCAAAAAGAATTACGACCATCAGTATGGCTTTTCCCATTGCCATTCCCAAGGCTTTCCAAGTTTCTGGGCTATCCAATCCCTGACTAAGTAGTGGAATGATCAACACCATGGGCACAATGCATAAATCCTGAAAGATTAAAGTTCCTACAATGAACCGTCCATGGGGAGCATCCAGTTCATTACGTTCGCTCAATGTTCTCAAAACCAGAGCAGTACTCGAAAGTGCAAAGACGAAGCCATATGTGATCGATTCTGGAACTGTGCATCCAAGAGACAAAGCGATTCCCGTAGTCACTGCAGCGGTCACACTCACCTGAAGCAGACCACCGAGTGCAACTTGTCTGAAAATATGGCGTAGACGGGAGAGTGAAAATTCCAATCCGATTGTGAAAAGTAAAAAGACGACCCCGACTTCTGCAATGATTTCGATAGCCTCAGGGTCATGGGCGAGAGAAAATCCTTTGGGCCCGACAAGAGCGCCAGAGAGTACCAAACCGGCAATTACTGGAAGTTTCAGTCTGCCAAGTAATAAGGTAACCAATACGCTGATTGTTGCGATCAAGGTAATCTCCTCAAGTAGATGCATGAATAACGCCTACAGGGGTTACTTAAAAGGACAAGTATGAAAGCTTAGTCTAATCAAAAATAGCTGGCTTATTCTTCTTTTCGAGGATTCAGAGAAATAGTGGGGATCAGTCGATTAACGGATTTCCTGCTTTTGAAGTTCAACGAGTTCGTTAATTCCTTTTTCTGCCAGATTCAAAAGTTCATCGAGTTCAGATCGGGAATAAGTGGCTTCTTCACCCGCCGATTGAATTTCAACGAATTGTCCCGAGCCAGTCATCACAACATTTGCATCCACCGTGGCGTCCCGGTCTTCGGGGTAATCGAGGTCGAGCACACAACATCCGTTGTAGATTCCAACGCTGATTGCCGCCAAATGATCCACGATCGGGTCTTCTTTTAGCTTTCCTCTTGATAATAGTTGGCTAATTGCCAGGCGAGTGGCAAGCCAGGCACCGGTGATCGACGCAGTACGAGTGCCACCATCGGCACGCAGTACATCGCAATCAATCCAAAGGGTTTTATCAGGCATCTTTTTGAGATCGAGTACTGCTCGAAGGGCACGTCCAATGAGGCGTTGAATTTCAATATTTCTTCCATCCTGCTTGCCTTTGCTAATTGGTCGGTCCTTGCGGCTAAGTGTAGCATATGGCAACATACTGTATTCAGCAGTGAGCCAACCACCTTCAATCTTTTGTTGCCGCATCCAACCTGGCACCCGGTCT
>MDTC01239710.1_pt1 | contig 20640 bp, 18 predicted proteins | sample 811181 | NCBI WGS metagenome assembly MDTC01 (sample SAMN05326644, study PRJNA326480) | marine metagenome | isolation source: seawater | place: Pacific Ocean: North | collected 2011 | reverse complement strand
TGTTCCAGGCACGGCCCAGACCTTCCAGAAATCCCGTAGGAAGAACTTTTTCTTTGCCAAGAGAGATGAATCTCTCTAATCCGAGTGCCAATGCCAGCACGGATGCAATTCCAAGAGGAAACATGACTGGTCCACCCTTTTTAATGAGGCTCAGCATTGTTTCTTTTTCTTCGCCTGCGCCTTCTCCGACTTCGGCGCCTAGGGCAAAAGTGCTTAGGGTCAATAGTATCAAAAATAAGATCGTCGTTATATGGCTCCAGCGAGTGACGTTCATCGAGTAATAGTTATTATTTAAACGCATTATATTTGATAGGACAAATTGGATCAGCTTTTGTGAATTTCGTCAAGATATTGAGGGGGTATTAATAGAGCTTTTTTAGCTAAACCGGATCGGTCAGTGCTGGAGAGTCATTTCTTGGGTTGTTAACCAAATTAGAAACTGGATGAAAGTTAAAGCGCTGAATCGAATCATTTATCATTTCGTTGATGAGGTCAGGTGGTGACTTTGGGTTAATCCAATCGTTCCAGAGTTCTTCAGGAACAACTACAGGCATTCTGTCATGGATAAAATTAATGCAGGATGCGGCTTTTTTTGTGATAATGGCATAAGAGGAAATTTGAATATCTTGGCCGTTATTCCAAGAGTCGTAGAGTGCTCCGAAGGCTAAAGGGCTTTCATCTGCAGCATAAATAAAATGTGGAGTTTTCCCGGTTTCGTTTGAGTGCCATTCGTAGTAGCCTGAGGCAGGGATTAGGCATCTTTTATTTTTAATTAAATTCTTAAAAGATGGTTTTTGCCAGAGCGTTTCAGATCTGGCATTGATCGGTTTGATTTTTGGGTTTGGCGTTTTGGACCAATATGGAATGAGGCCCCAGGTCATGTTGGAGATTTTAGTCATATCATCGTTTGAAGAGATAACGGGATGAGTCATTCCCGGGCATGCATTAAAGCTTGGAGAATAATTCTCAAGTTTTACCTTTAGTTTTTCCTCAAACTTTTTTTTTGGTATTCTGGCTGTTGAATATCGACCGCACATCCTAAGGCTTGAAAAGAGTAACGTTTATCTTCATGGTCCTAATAAAGTTTAAATTGAAGAAAATCACAAACCAAGACCTATAAAGATGATAAAGTTTTTGTTCCTGTTTTTAGCGACTTTATTTTTGGCTGTATCATCAGGCCAGGAAAGACCAAATGTCGTATTAATTTTGTCTGACGACTTGGGGTATCACGACCTCGCCTGTTACGGGCATTCGAAAATAAAAACTCCAGTGATTGATCAATTAGCTCAAGAGGGAGTTCGTTTAACAAGCTTCTATTCAGGGGCCACCGTGTGCACGCCCTCAAGAATGGCGTTATTGACAGGATCCTATCCCGTGAGGTACGGATGGTCCAGAGGAGTCGTCGGTCATATCATGAAAAAGAAGAGAGGGCTCAGTCCTAAGGCAATAACGATGGCGGAAATTTTCAAGGGTGCGGGTTATACAACGGGAATTTTTGGAAAGTGGCATCTTGGAGATGAGCCTGATTTTATGCCGAATAATCAAGGCTTTGATGAGTCCTTCTTTATCAACAAAAGTAACAATCAAACCAAGAAAATTTGGGCCGGAGGAGAAGTGGTCCAAAATCCTTTTGATAATAAATTTTTAACCGAACAGTTCACCAACGGGGCGAAAGCTTTTATTAATAAGAATAAAGACGTTCCGTTCTTTTTGTATGTTCCTTACTCCGCTCCTCACTTTCCCTTGGATGCGCACCCCGACTGGAAAGGTAAGTCAGAATACGGCGTTTATGGAGACGTAGTCGAAGAAATGGATTCTCGGGTAGGGGAAATTCTTAGCGAGTTGAATAAAAATAAATTAACTGAAAAAACCATAGTTGTTTTTATGTCGGATAATGGTCCGGAGCCCCTTACAAAAGAGTCCAAATCGATACCATTCCGCGGTAAAAAGTGGAGTGCTTTGGAGGGAGGGAATAGGGTCCCCTGTATCATTAAATCATTCGGTGAATCAAGGAGAGGGACTGTTTATAATAAGACATTTTCCGCGATGGATATTCTTCCTTCACTCGCTCATGCCTGTGGAATTGACATTGCTGAACGACCTAAAGAGGTGCCGCCCATAGATGGCGTTAATTTATGGGATGAATTAACAGGAGGGAAAGTGGGAGCGGAAGGGCGACCAGATCTCTTGTTTTGGCATGGAGCGGATGGCTTTCAGGCCATCCGAATGGGAGCCTGGAAACTTTTTTTAAATCGTAAAGACGCAGAATTAAGTGGTGAGGGTCCAGCCTTATTCAAGGTGAAAGATGATATCAAAGAACGTAATGATCTGAGTCAACTGTTTCCTGCCATCGTTAAAAAGATGACAAGCGTGGCAAATCAACGCTTGGAATCAATACAGACAAGATCCATTCCACTGGGGATTGTGAAGTGAATCGGGAAGTTGTTATTCAGTTTCCGAAATTCGAATTCTGTAGATCGCTCTTGTTTGGCCCTCTTCCAGACTAGTATCTTCGAAGGTCATGGTGGTGTCATCTGAAAAGAGTGCATCTTCAAGCTCTCCCCATTCATTAATGATGTCATCCCAACGATCAACTGAGTAGAAAACTCCAGGTTCAGACCTCCACTCGAGGGTGAATAAATTTTCTTCTTGGTTGAAATTGAAGGTGGTGATTTCAAACGGTTCAGGTGCCCATGTTGCTGCCCTTAGGAATAATGATGAATCTAAAATGCCCTCAGAGTAGCGAACCTCATCAAAAAGCATTTGATATTCGGCGGTATTAAACTTTCCAAAAAGTATTGGAGCGGCTGGGTGTGTATAACCATTCTCTTCAGAATCTGATAGCTGCCTCGACTGCATGAATTCGTAATTGTAATAGAATGTAATTTCTTGAAGTTCCTCATCGAATGTCATTGCAATGTGGTTCCATTTGCTTACGTCATTAATGCCGTCACCATCAAGAGACCAATCGGTCTCGTCATCATAGCTGGTGACGAGACCATCTCCTGAATCGGTATCAATAAATATACGATTTTCTGGCGGGACGTTTGTCCACCCCGTTGGGCCAACCACGAAATTGGTGTTTTCATCAATATCATTTTCAACTTGGTTGTCTGCAACTCCACCGGCAGGGGTATCCCATCGAGAGCGGATTCTGCCGAATGCACCTTTATTGGCATGATCGAAATCAATCTGCCACTGTAGATCGTTCAGTTCGCGTCTTTTTAAAAATTGGTGATAAGCGGCAGGCTCTCCGACCAATTTAAAGAACATTTCGACGGTAAAAGAGGTGTTAAATTCTGGATTGTTGTTGGCACCGATTCTGGCGTTTGGGTTTATGGCACTGAAAGAGAATTGATTCTCAAGATATTCTTCCGTGGCTGGGTCAGTGATAAAGGGGCCAGGAACGTCAGTGGAATAGATTGGGTTGCCGTTAATTCTAACTGCTGGATGTAGCGATGAAACCTCGTTTCTTATGAGGCTAATGGATGCGTCTTCTTTGGCTCCGATTCCATCCATTCGCCAATGGGCAATTGTGGATGTATTCGGATCTTCTGAAACCGTTCTAAGAAAATTATTAGTGTCCAATAAACCGGTCGTGTATCTCACTTCGTCAAGATAAAGCTCGTATCCGCCATTGACGAGCTTTCCAAAATCAATAGGAGCAGTAGGATGTGTGTATCCATCTTCTTCAGTATCTGCTAGAGTTCTTTTTTGGGAAAGTGAGTAATCAAAGTAATAAGAAATTTCACCGGTCTCCTCATCGAAAGTGAGTGCAATATGATGCCATCTTGTGTCGTCATTGATACCGTCTCCTTGCAGACTTGCTTGGGTGTTGTTCACGTTTGGACTCCCAGCATCAAAGATATAATCACTTGGGTTGGCCGTATTCTGATCTCCAATGTCTCCAGCGTTTTCATCCTTAGCTCCAGTATCAACAAATAATCTGGGAGCATTATTTGCGCCTTGTGGTGAGACAACAAAGTTCACATTTTCATCAATGTCTTTCTCTGCCACGTTATCAGAGGCTCCTCCGGCAGGAGTGTCCCAACGGGATCTTGATCGACCATAGTAAAGACCATTCTTACTATTATCGATATCTAGTTGCCATCTTAGGTCTTGTCCCTCCTGTCTCCTTAAGAATGAGTGCCATCCATTGGGCTCGCCGACAATCTTAATAAACATTTCAATTGTGAAGCTTGTATTGAAATCCTCAGAATCAGGGACCCTTAATCTTGAGTTCGGGTCAGTCGCATTTAATGAAAAATTATTTTCCAAGATTTCACCTGAAATTGGGTCGTAGATTTTTTTTCCTGGGACCTCAGAGGAGAAAAGAGGATTGCCACCTTGAAGACTAGCGTCATGAGTGCCGGGATTAGCAAAGTTAGTCGTTTCGGTAATAGGCGCTCCAACTTCTGAATTTTCAGAATCAAATCTCCAGTGTCCAACTGGATCATTTGCAAAAATTGATGCTTTAAAGGTGAGGATAGATAAGAGAGTTGCTACTTTTGAGTTCATTTTAACAGGATCTTTATTTCAATTTTTCAACAAAAAGTCAAGGGGGGCGAAAGGCATGCCGTTTTTCTTTAATTTTATTTTGATATGCACATATATTGAGAGCTTATTTGTTTTGATGCAGAAAAAAGAGTCAGATCCTAAATTAAGAAGTAACGATATGGATCTTGATGCATGGGAAGATGATTTGTTAAGAAGGTACCCTGAGGAATCACGGAATATCTTAAAAAAAGAAGAGGATGAATTCAGAGACTATGATGCCGAAGTTAGACCTGAGGTAAAAGAGTTCTATAGGCTAAATCATCAATATCAAACCTTTGAATTTGCCAGCAAAAAAAGAGATGAGTTTACTCAACTCAAAAGGCGGAAAATGACGGTTTGGCAGGCCATTGAATTTCTTAATGAGCTTATTGACGATAGTGATCCTGATATTGAGCTTCCACAAATTGAACACATTCTTCAAACCGCCGAGGCCATCAGAAAAGACGGACATCCTCGCTGGTTTATTCTCACTGGTCTGATACATGATCTGGGTAAGATACTTTGTCTTTTTGGTGAGGAACAATGGGCGGTAGTTGGGGATACCTTTCCTTTAGGATGTAAGTTTTCCGAGAAAATTGTGTTTCATGATTTTTTCTCCCATAACCCTGATTCTGATAACCCTATTTATTCAACCAAACTTGGTATTTATGAAGAAGGGTGTGGGCTTTCAAATGTTACAATGTCATGGGGGCACGACGAATACTTGTATCATGTGGTGAAAGACTATTTACCTGATTCAGCACTGTACATGATTAGATATCACTCATTTTATCCTGCACATAAAGAAGGTGAGTACACTTACTTAATGAATGACTATGATAAAAAAATGTTCTCTTGGGTGAGGGCATTTAATCCTTATGATCTTTACACAAAAAGTGAAAAGAGGGTCGACGTCGATAAATTGAAGCCTTTTTATAATGATCTTATAGATGAATTTTTACCCGGAACATTGTCATGGTAATAAAAATTAACATACTATTTTTTTTGTTTTCATCGTTTTTGGTTAGCGCGTTTGAAAAAAAAACTCTTTTACAACAAGGCCATGCCCATAACGACTATTATCACGAGAGGCCTCTGCAGGATGCGCTTGAATGTTTCTTTTGTAGTGTTGAGGTGGATGTCTTTTTGAGGGACGGAAAGTTTTTGGTTGGTCATGATAAGTCAGAGCTGAAAAAAGAAAAAACTATAGAAAAGCTCTATCTTGATCCTTTAAAGAAAAGAGTTCTTCAAGGGGGAGGTTATGTCTATGAGGAGAAGGTCAGTTTTACGCTATTCATAGACATAAAGTCTGAAGGCAAATCTGCATATGATGAGCTTAGCAAGTTGTTGAAAAATTATGATGATGTTTTGAGCGGGATGGTTAATGGAGTATGGAAGAAGAGAGGGATAGATGTTGTGATAAGTGGTAATCGAGCAAAAGAAATGATTGCTGAAGATTTAACAAGGAGTGTTGGAATAGACGGCAGAATTTCTGATTTTGGTAGTATGTTGCCGACTCATTTAATGCCAATTATAAGTGATCGATGGAGTTCTCATTTTGACTGGAGGGGAGAAGGAAATATTTCCAAAGAGGAAAAAAATAAACTTAGAGACATGGTGAAAAAGGCTCACCTTGAGGGTCGGAGGATTAGATTTTGGGCAACTCCAGAAAAGAAATCGGTATGGACAGAGTTAGTGGATTCAGGTGTTGATCTTATTAATACAGATGACCTCAAAGGGTTATCAAAGTTTATTAGAGATTATAGTAAAAAGTGAGATTGCATTTTTTAGATTTCTCATATCGCTCTGGTTTTAATTAGCTAATAAAAATTTTCCTCTAGGTGAATTTTTATAAAATTTGGAATTCATTTATGATAAAAGATTTTAACTTTCTCTATAGCTGATTAGAAGTTTTAAAAAAACATTCCATTGTGTCTCCTGTCAGTGGTTTTAACCCTTAGAAAATGATGGGGAAGCTCATATTGTTTTTATTACAAAAAATGAGTAAACATGCTTTACCAATGTTGAGATCTCCTTAGCTTGTTGGAGTATAATCTTTAACAATGAGAGAATGTTCCTATAAATCTAAGAGGTGGGCTATTTTTGCCTCTGTTATCTCTCTTGGTTTAGTATTTAATAATGAGGGAATTTCTTCAGATGATGGGAAGACTCTTTGGTCATTGAATAAGATTTCTCTCGTTGAACCACCTGTCATAGAGGCAGACACATGGTCGAGAAATGAGATCGACAAATTCATATTACAAAAGTTGAGATCTGTTGGGATTGAGCCAAACCCAGCCGCAGATAAATTAACGACCATCAGAAGGGTTAGCTTTGATCTGTTAGGCTTAGCTCCTACTAGAGAAGAGATTCAAAAATTTGAGGCTGATAAATCCGGGAATTCTTACGAGAAGCTTTTGGATAGTTTGCTTGCTAACCCACACTATGGAGAAAGGTGGGGGAGACATTGGTTAGATGTTGCTAGATTTGGAGAAAGTCATGGGTATGAAAGTGACAATGAAAGACCTCATGCCTGGACCTACAGAGACGCAGTGATCAAGGCCCTGAACCAGAACCTGCCTTTTGATGAGTTTGTAAAATGGCAAGTGGCTGGTGATATTCTCCGACCAGAGGATTCACTGGCTGTCAGTTTGACTGGTTTTTTAAGTGCGGGGTCGACTGTTACAAACGTTGATGGTGTTGATAGAGAAAAAGCAAATTATGATAAAATGGATGACATTGTATCAGCAACAGGTTCGGCTTTTCTTGGGTTAACAGTGGGATGTGCGAGATGTCATAATCATAAGTATGATCCAATATCACAGGAAGATTATTATAAAATGGTAGGATTTTTTCTGCCGGGCCGTGAAGGAGACCGAGAACTTGAAATAGGGAAGCCGGGATCGAAAGTCAAAGCCATGGTTTGGAATGGCGGAAAGAAGCGCTCCAATCCAATTCTTAAAAGAGGAGACGTTGAGCAAAAAGGAGAGGACGTCGGGGTTGGGGTCCTAACAGCATTGAGTGATAATAATGGAGACGCCAGCGAATGGCTTAATGAAGAAGCTTTGAAAAAAGGAGACGGTAGAGATGCCCTTGCACATTGGCTTACCGATTCAGATAAGGGTGCAGGTCATTTGCTTGCGAGAGTTATCGTCAATCGATTATGGCAACATCATTTTGGTGTGGGTTTAGTCAAAACAAGTAATAATTTTGGTCAAGTAGGTGAAAAACCGACTCACCCTGAATTACTTGATTGGCTTGCTAAGGAATTGATTAGTAAAGATTGGAAAATAAAATCGATTCACAAGCTAATAATGAAAAGTTCCACTTACATGCAGACTGTGAAATGGGATCAACCAAGGTATGAAATCGATCCTGAAAATAAACTTTTCTGGAGAAAAGAACCTCGTCGCCTCGAAGGAGAAATTATCAGAGATTCCATTATGAACACGGCCGGCACATTAAACAGAAAGATGTTTGGACCGAGCGTTAAGCCATGGGTGTCGAAGGATGCCATTAACACGGGATCTACAAATAAATGGCCTGTAAATGTAAAGGACGGCCCTGATACATGGAGGAGAAGTATATATGTGTTCATGCGTCGCTCGATGAGGGTTCCATTTTTTGAAGTTTTTGATGTGCCGGATGGGATGCAGAGCAGGGGAGTTAGGGAACTTACAACTGTCCCGACCCAAGCCCTTATGTTGATGAATAATCAATTCGTTCGAGATCAAGCTTCACACTTCGCAAACAGAATAAGAAAGGCTGTAGGAAATGATAATCTCAAACATATTGTCGAGGAGGCGTATTGGCTAGCTCTGTCGAGGTCTCCGACCAATGAAGAACTAAGTTCAAGTGTTGAGTTGCTCAGTACTGAAGGTCAAAGTTTAGAGAATTTTTGTCACATATTATTCACTTTAAATGAATTCTGTTATGTTGATTGATAATAAAGCAAATCTATCGAGAAGAGATTTATTGAAGAAATCAGGTTGTGGTTTTGGTTCTCTAGCTTTTTCTGCGCTAATGGCCCAAGAAGGCTTGCTAGGTGAAGAAAAAACTTCGCCGTTTGTCGCCAGTAGGCCTCACTTTGCATCAAGAGCCAAGAGTGTCATTTTTTTGTTTATGTATGGGGGCCCAAGCCATGTGGATTTGTTTGACTACAAGCCTGCACTTGAGAAATATTCTGGAAAGAGTGTTAATGATGTTGTTAAGACTAAAGGCGCCAGAAGTTCTGGAGGTCTGTTTCCTTCTCCATATAAATTTCAAAGACACGGAGAAAGTGGACATTGGGTTTCTGATAGATATCCTCACTTATCGAAAGTAATTGATAATACGGCAATGCTTCGAGGCGTTTACGGTCACTCTATCAGTCATGCTCCAGCGCTCTTTGAGGTTAATACGGGTATGATAAGAACTGGTTTTCCAAGCCTAGGCTCATGGGTTAATTATGGGTTAGGCACTGAAAATCAGGATTTGCCAGGTTTTGTGGTGATGTACGACTATAGGGGGGGGCCAATAGGAGGTGCTCCTAATTGGGGGGCAGGTTTTTTGCCAGGTGCGTATCAAGGAACTCCCGTTAGGTCAAAAGGGACACCGATTCTTAATCTAAACAAACCGCAGGAGGTAAAAGATAAAAGCCAGAGGGAGCTTTTAGATTTTGCAAACAGGATGAATCAGATTCATTCAAAGGATCGCCCTGCTGAAGAATCTCTAGAGGCGAGAATTCAATCTTTTGAATTGGCTTACAGGATGCAGTCCGCAGCGCCTGGAGCCTTAGACTTAGATAAAGAAACTGAGCATACCAAAAAACTTTACGGAATTGAAAAAGGTAACCCTGGGGAATACTTCGGCACTCAATGTTTGATGGCTAGAAGGTTAGTTGAGAGAGGGGTTCGTTTCGTTCAATTGTATTCTGGAGGTGGTCATGGTGATAATAACTGGGATGCGCATGGGAGTATTACTGGAAATCATGACAAGCATTGTGCGGCGACTGATCAACCGATTGCAGGATTGATTAAAGATTTGGAACAAAGAGGAATGCTTGATGAGACTCTAATAGTGTGGGGAGGTGAATTTGGAAGGACTCCTCATAAACAAGGTGGCTCGGGAAGAGATCATCATCCATTTGGATTTACGATGTGGATGGCTGGTGGCGGAATCAAAGGGGGGACAAGTTATGGAGAAACCGATGAAATTGGTTACCATGCTTCAATCAATAGAACTTCAATACATGATGTTCACGCAACTATTCTACATTTAATGGGGATTGATCATGAACGCTTAACCTATCATTTCAGTGGAAGAGACTTTAGACTTACTGATGTAGCGGGCAACGTACTGCATGACATAATTGTTTAATTGTCTTGATTAATATAGGTCTGTTAGGATAGCCTTTGGTAAGTTTTTTGTTGTGGTTAGTATTTATCAAATAAAACCAAAGTTTCAGGCCCTATTAAGACCTCTGACTAATTGGTTGGCTTCTGTCGGAGTGTCGGCGAACCAGGTAACGGTATTTGCGGCAATTCTATCAATGGCCACTGGAGTAATTATTTATATAAACCCCCTAGAATCGTGGCCCTTACTACTTGTTCCTTTGATTCTGTTATTGAGGATGGCATTGAATGCAATTGATGGGATGCTCGCAAGGGAGCATTCCATGGAATCAAAGCTTGGAGCCGTTCTTAACGAACTTGGGGACGTTGTTTCTGACGCATTTCTATATCTTCCTCTTGCAGTTGTTTCAGGATTTAGCCCTGAGATTATCGTTTTAATCGTAATCGTATCTATTATAAGCGAAATGGTCGGAGTGGTGTCTTTACAAATTGGAGCTTCTCGGCGTTATGATGGCCCCATGGGAAAGAGTGATCGTGCTTTTGTTTTTGGTTCAATTTGTTTGGTAGTCGGGCTGGGTGTTAATCCATCTCCTTGGCTTGATTGGGTCTTATCGATAATTACACTACTTATAGTTTTAACCATTTTTAACAGAGCTAAGAAAGCTTTAGGAGAAGCAAAATAATGGATGGTCCAATAGTAAAAAAAACATTTGGGTTGCCTGATGAAATCTTCTTGGCGTTGTGTATGATTGGTGGAGTCCTTGTAACAGCGACTTTGATACTATCTATTTTAATCAAGCTAAAGCCAAAAAGTGATTTCGAGGCATTAACGCAACGGATAAAGTCATGGTGGTTAATGGCGGTAATTTTCTTTCTTGCGATTCTTGTTTCTGATAAAGTTTCAATTGTATTTTTTGCATTTGTTAGTTTTTTAGCGCTAAAAGAATTTTTCTCATTAATACCTACTCGAAGAGCTGATCGAAGAGCTTTGTTTTGGGGCTATTTGTCGATTCCTCTTCAGTATTATTGGATACATGTTGAGTGGTATGGTCTATTTATAATTTTTATACCTGTTTATATGTTTCTTATAATACCTTTAAGAATGGTGCTTACGGGTAAGACTGATGGCTATATAAGATCAGTTGGAACAATACACTGGGGGCTAATGCTTAATGTTTTTTGTCTAAGTCATACAGCTTTTCTATTGATTCTAGAGCGTATTGATTATCCAAATGAGCATCCACCTGGAGTTGGGTTAGTACTTTTTTTGGTTATAATGACTCAACTCAATGATGTGTTTCAGTTTATATGGGGAAAATCTCTTGGAAGAGCAAAAATATTACCGAGTGTTAGCCCTGGAAAAACTTGGGCTGGTTTTATTGGGGGAGTCATAACCTGTACTATCGTGGCTTTATTATTGGGGCCGTTTTTGACAATCTTAGACCACAGGCAATCTTTAATCGCAGGGTTTATAATTAGCGTTTCGGGATTTTTTGGAGATGTCAACCTCTCTGCATTGAAGAGAGATATGAATGTTAAGGATAGTGGAAGTTTACTTCCGGGCCATGGTGGTATTCTGGATAGAGTTGATAGCCTGACATACACTTCTCCGCTCTTCTTTCACTTCGTATACTGGTCGTTTGATTTTCATACACATGGAGCAACGCTGTACTAGTAATGATAGGTCTAATTCGTACTGTTTTCTTTGCCATTATAGTTAGGCCGTTGTTGCTTATAATTCTTGGTTTACATGTCAGGTATAACTACAGATTACCTAAAAAAGGTCCTGCTGTCTTGGTTGCCAATCACAATAGTCATCTTGATGCTTTGGCATTAATATGTTTGTTTCCCCTTAGTTTGTTAAAAAAGATAAGGCCGATAGCTGCCCAGGATTATTTTTTTAGAAATGCTATACTTAAATGGTTCGCCTTGAATGTCATGGGTATTATTCCGATTGATAGAAAATCAAAATCAATAAGGAAGAATCCTTTTTCTGGAATCAACGAATCACTTAATAACAATGAAATCATTATCCTTTTTCCAGAAGGCTCTCGGGGATCTCCCGAAGATCTAGGCGAATTTAAATCTGGAATAGCTCATCTGGCGAAACAGAACCCTGAGGTTCCAGTTATACCTGTGTTTATGCATGGTCTTGGCAAAGTTTTGCCGAAAGGAGAAGCTCTACTCGTTCCATTCTTTATTGATATTTTTATTGGAGAATCACTATTCTGGAACTCGAATAAGGAGTCTTTCATGGAAAGCCTAACCACCAATATGAGTGATCTGGCGGAAGAAGGAAACTTTCCTCCATGGCTTTAGTCACTTATTATGAGTTCATCTTATTTTGTTTTCAATTTATTTGAAGGTGTTATTGTCAGGATTATGAATAATGTTTATCAACTTTATGTTCTATTACTTCTATTTTTAGCATGCAGTCTTCTAGGAAAGGCCGATGAAAAGGATGGGTTTGTTCAGATTTTTAATGGTAAGACGTTGAAGGGGTGGAGGAGTGCACCTGAGACAACTTACAAACCTTGGTCAGTTAAAAATGGAGTCATTAGAGGTGAGGGCCAAGAAGACAGACTTATATACTTGGTTTACTCTGATGACGAATCCTTAAAAGATTTCGAACTTAAATTTCAATACAAAATGGTAACCAAAGGTAATACTGGTGTTGAGATTAGGACTCGTCCTGATAAAACAAACAAAAGACCTTTTGAAGGCTATCATGCAGATATAGGCCATGTTGGTATTGGTGCCGGTGTACTTGGTGCGTGGGATTTTCATTTCGGTTCAGGAACACGTCGTGAATTTCCATGTCCTAGGGGCACTCGATTAGTTATTGATAGCGCAGGCGAAGGAAAAGCCGAAAAAATTAAAAACGCAGTCACAATAGAAGACATAAAACGGCACGACTGGAATCAGTGTAGAATTGTAGCCAAAGGAAATTTTTTCCAATTGTGGATAAATAATAAGCTGGCCTCTGAATTTACGGATAACATCAGAAAAGGACAGCTTGAAAAAGGTTTCATAGGCTTACAGCTTCATGACAAGGGAATGGTTGTAGAATTTAAAGATATATATCTGAAAACACTATAATTCATCGATTTGACTGCCTAAATGATCAGGCTTACTCTTAAAGAGCTCATCACTATATGTGAATGATATATATTGTTATTATGAAGAAACTGATCCTCTTAGTTATTGTTGGAGTCTTATTTATTGGATGCAAAGATAAAGAAACTCAAAAGGAAGAGAGTACTACTAATGCATCGCAAACTACCATAGAGGGACCAGACTTAACAGGATTTGAATATAGTTTATTAGGGGATTCTGTTGTTATAACAAAATGCACGTTAGCCGGACAGGTCATTGTTCCAAATGTCATTGAGAACGTTGCTGTCACATCAATAGGAGAAAATGCCTTTTATGGAAATGTTGGAATGACATCTTTGATTCTTCCAGACACTTTAAATTCTATTGGTAACTCTGCCTTCAGGGGATGCATTGGAATAGCTGATATAACAATTCCTCCAAACGTTACAAATATTGGGGTTTCTGCATTTAGTGGATGTTTAAAACTAAAGACAGTCAAATTTCTAGGCAATGCCCCAGAAAATTCTAAGTATATGTTCAAGGATGCGCCTGCCACTCTGTATTTTGATCCTGGAAAAGATGGTTGGGAGAAATCCATTGGAGGTAGGCCAATCAAACCGATGCAAGACCTCCAAGGCTAGAAGTACAAAAAGTTTATGCAAATCAATTGCCCAGTATGCTCAACAGTCATTGAGGTAAATGAGGAGCATGCTGGTCACAAAGGAAGGTGCGTTAGTTGTAATACTAAATTTATAATTCCAACAAGTTCCGATCAGGAAATACAAATTTTAGAGGTTGGACAGAAGCCGGAGCCAGTAGTCGCCACGAGCCAGAATAATTCGCCTCCTGTCCTCAAGATGCCGGCTGCTCCGGCGTATGCTCCCCCTAAACCGGTAGTGATAAAAAAATCAGGATCACCCATGGGGTTATTGGTTTTGGTTATGTTGATCGGTATATGTGGGGTAGGGTTTTATTTGGTTAAAAGTGGTAAAATGATTCAAATCTCCAATGGAGATTCCAATGCTAATCAGACCGTAGTAACAAAAAAAATAATCGTTCAATCACCAGGGAAGAAAGAAACCGACGCAAAGCAATCAGTTGATGGTAAACAACCAAGTGATGTAGATGAAAATGTTCCGTTTAAGTTGCCTGACTCTATAGATGATAGCTTCGTGATTACTGAAGAAAATAAATCAAGAGCTTTGGCATTTCTAATGTCGGGTGAGATTAGAAAAAGAGAAAGTGTTTATGATGCTTTTCGTGAGCTGGGTGAACGATTCAAAGAGACCTATGAACAGCTTTTAGTTAAAGCCCGGACAGAAAGGTTAAGCGAATTAGAAAAAGAAATCACGCAGTTGAGTGACTCCGAACAAATTTCGGATGCTTTAGAAAATGACTTTCAGTCTTGGAAGGATGCAGCAAACAACGGTATCAAGCTTGCAATGACCAAATGGAAAGAAAAAGACCCGACGGGATACAAACAAAAGGTTTTAGAAACCAATGAAGCTGTAAAGCGAGCAGAGGAACTTTATCTTGTTTTATCTGAAGCCTTCGAAGGCAAGCAGTTTGACAATAATGACTCCTTAAAAGGATTTGTTGTTCTGTTTAATGAGCTTGATTCCGAAATAGCATGGTCAAAAGGTGAAGACTCCACGCTGGAACTTAAACTTTCTAATATCATCGAAGAAATTAATAATAAAAAAGAGAAAGTAAATGGAGGTGATGGAGCTGGAGATGATTTGAAAAGCATTAAAATATTTGTTGAATCAAACCGAGCAATTCTTAATTTCAATGAGCAGGTAAATTGGGGGACTTCATTGTATAAAAAACTACTATTAGAGATAAACCAAAAGCGGATTGCACTTGGCTTTAATGCTCTTAAAATTAATGAACAACTGACTACCGCCTCAGAAATGCATTCGGGTGACATGCATTTTCAAGAATTCTTCTCCCATAAAAGTTTTGATGGAGCAGGTTATGCCGACAGAGCAAAGAGGGCAGGCTTTGGAGGTAAAGTCTTTGGGGAATTCCTATACAGGGCTAGCCCGGATCCTATTTCAGCATTCAATTATTGGTGGACGATAGATAGCCAGAGAATAATGATGTTGAATAAAGAAACCGACACCATTGGAGTTGGCAGAGCTGAAAATTATTGGACCGTAAATATAGGTAAGCTCGCAAATTGATAAAAAGCTCGCTTATGGAAGTTGGGAAGAGTGATGGTGTGCAATCGGCTGTTCTTGAGAATTATCAATAACGTATGTAAACCTTGCAGGCACTTTGACTTCAACCCCATTTTCCTCTTTCAGAAATGTATATAAACCACTCAATATTTGAAGATTGTCGGTTAGATCTTGTGTGCTCATTGAATCAAAGTCAAAAATGACTCCAGCTCCAGGGTTGGTGAACAAATTTTCAAAGTAATCTTTGATTAAGTCCTTAGAGGTTAGAGGGTTTGGTGAGAATGTTGCCACCAATACGGCCTCAGAGTGATAAAGAGAGAAGACCTCTTCAAGGTTATGAGAATTTACTGCATTGCTCCACTTTTCAAGGATAGGATGTGCCATGATTAGTTAAGTTTAATGAATTTTATATTATATAGATTAAATATTCTATGAAGGTTCAACATTAATTGTATTTTATAATTAGCCAATAAATTTTAGGTTTCAAAAATAAATTATGGCATCCATAAAATTCTTATTCATTATGAAAATCATCAAACATTTTTCAATATTGCTGTAATGAAAGTTCTAATCTTAACTGACAATTAAGATATCTTGTGTAAATCTATATCTTGGTCGTTGACTAGAACAGTTGCAGTTGATCTTATTGGTAAATAATCATGCGTTGTACAAAATGTGGGAACATAAATGATAAAGTCATAGACTCACGTGAGTCTAAGGATGGTCTTTCTGTTCGTCGTAGGCGGGAGTGCATAGACTGTGGGCACCGCTTCACGACATACGAGCATTTTGAGCATAGTGATATGAGAGTCGTTAAGCGTGATGGGATTAGGGAACCTTTTAGTAGGGAAAAACTATTAAATGGTTTTATTAAAGCCTGTGAGAAAAGGCCGGTGAGCATCGAAATTCTGGAGAAGGCTGTGGACACTATCATGTCAGAGCTGGAGTCAGAGGGTTCGAGGGAGGTTTTGACTCAGGTACTTGGCGCAAGAGTGATGACGAAACTCGAAAGAATTGATCCGGTTGCTTACGTCAGATATGCATCCGTCTATCGACAGTTTCAGGATGTTGGAGAATTCATTGACGAGATTGAATCTTTGGGAAAACGTCCTTAAAAATTTTAAAAACTTTGACGGTTTTTTTTCTTACAATAGCTTGCCTTATTTAATTATTTTGGCTCATGATATGCTTTTATCCCCCCCATTAAATAAAGCATTTTTCAAACCTACTCAGCAAGATGGTCTGTCAGCCAAACGTATTACCTTTACTTAAATTTGGAGATTATGAAGTCGTCAGTTATGAAGCACGATGGCTGTCAGACGAAATAACAAAAGCGGCTAGCAAAGCAGGTCATGAAGATTGGTTCTTTGCAGGAGATATCACAAGGGCAGTAATAGAATACCTAAAGAATCGCTTTCCTAAAAATACGATTACGATCGAGGAATTATATAAAAAGATTGAAACGGCCTTGTCCTTCATGGGATGTGATGATATCGCAAGAACTTTGGAAATTGTTCCACCTCCTGTTCGTATTTCACTAATGGACATAGCTCATGAAGCAGGTTCCGGTTTCGAATTGGAATTTTTTAGAATTCTCAAAGAAAAATTAATTGATACCGAGCGATGTGGAACGTCCCAAATAATTTGCTTCGAATTACGTAGAGCTGTAAAACATTTGTGTGGGGCTGGAAGATGGAATTCACTATGCCAAGACCTTGCAGAGGAAATTAATGATTACATTATTTCAGAACTGGCTCGCACAAGGAGCGGTGAAATTAGCCTTGTCCTAAAATAATTTACTAACATTGTCTACAATGGAGGATAAAACTCTTTTTGAAAAAATTGTAGATAGGGAAATACCTGCCGAAATCATATATGAGGATGATCTTTGTCTAGCGTTTAATGACATCGCTCCTCAATCGCCTACGCATATTCTTATCGTCCCTAAAAAAGTGATCCCTAGGCTGGCAGAGGCAAACGAAGATGACAAAGCAGTCCTCGGTCATTTGTTGTTTAAGGCTAGAGAAATTGCCGAGAATAAAGGTCTTTCTGAAGAGGGGAAGGGATTTAGAGTTGTTATTAATAATGGCGAACATGGGGGAGAAACAGTCCCGCATTTGCACGTTCACTTGCTAGCAGGTAGGCCGTTGCTTTGGCCGCCAGGATAGTTGATTTAGTCGCCGTCCTTAATTTTACATAAAGGAAGTGCACCTTTGAGGGTCTTGATTCCCTTGCTTGTAATAAGAGTATCACTGATATTAAGATATTTTAAGTTCCTGAATTTTGAGATAATTGAAATGGAATTATCACTGATCTTTGTTTTTTGCAGCCAGAGATCCTTAATCGCTTTGAGTTCAGATAAGTGATCTAATGTTTTATCTGTTATTCTAGTCTCTGCTAAATTTAAACCTTGCAGGTTGACTAACATAGTTAATTTACTTGTCCCCTCATCAGTGATTGCTGTCCCTCTTAACCCCAAATATTCTAAATTTTTCATTTGAGATAAGTGCTTCATTCCATTGTCAGTTACTTTTGTTTTTCCGATAGGAAGGAGTTTGATGGATTGCATTTGGGCAATCTTTTCCAAACTATTATCGCCTATACCTGTCTTGTATAAATTTAGCCATTCTAACTTTGGTAGTTTTGAAATAGAAATAATACCCAGGTCGGTGATCAAAGTGTTTTCTAAAGATAGATCAGTGATTTCTCTCAGATTTCCAATTAATGCAAGATGAGAGTCTCTGACCTTCAAATTATTGTTTGCCGAAATTTCGATAACTTTATGGCTTTCATTATTTCTAAAAATAAATACACCTAAATCATCTAATTCTTTGGTTCCTTGGTTTTTATGTGAAATGTCATCATTACTTGCACCACTAGTCACTGCAAAAGTAAAGACCAAGCTAAGTTTTATAGCAGTAAAGACCGTCAGAGGGAAAAGACACATGAGTTAAAATACAATTCACCATAAGGAAAATGAAGTCTTATTTAAATTATTGATTTATAAGAATTTTTTTATGTGGTCTTTGTAACGAGTATAAACATAGCCAAGACCAACGAACACTGCTCCCAATACAAAAAGGCTTGCAATCTTTAACTCGGTTGGCATGTCCCAAATAATTGGCACTAGAGACAAAAGTGAAATTCCCAAGATCGTTAAACCAACCAATCGATACCAACGTTCCTTTAAGCCTATTCCTATAAGGAAGTTAATTACAGCTAATCCAGACCAGGTTATAGTCCGAAACCCTGGTGTTGCGTCAGATATTTTTACGCTGCACCAAAGAAAAATGGCGATAGAGCTGCATATGATTATGGCATTGTGTATTTGTGGATTAATTAGAGACGAGTTTTTGATTCGTTTTGTAACTTGTTGAACGGTTAGCAATCCAAGGATGCCAACCAGGCTAAATAATGAAGCGTGTTTATCAGTGAGTTCTTCGCCTAAGTATATAAACGCAGTGACCAGAAAAATAAGGCTAATGGGCTTGAATAGTTTTTTATCAAAAATAAAATTTTTGATGTTGGTGAAGTTGCATGCAATATACAAAAATATACTCACTAATGATCGATAGTCATCCGGGGTGTAGTTGTATATCCATGAGATCATTAAAATTATTAATACTGCAGAGTATATGTTTTGGGCGCCCTTCAAATATTTGTTAACTGAGTCTGCGCGGTTAATCCAAAATTTTAAGAAACTTACGATTCCTATAATTGTAGATATAGGTATTAGAGCAAGTAATGGATGCTCACCGTTTTGGTCGAGGCATGTGTTGATTAGGACAAGGCATGAGAACCCAAGAAACAAATGAGAAAATAAACCCAGGTACTTGAGTTTGTTCATATAACTATAAGCTATTAAAGAAATGGATAGTGCAGGGCCGAGCCATAACCATATTGAGCCATTATCTGCCGTGTCAATTGTCCCTGAAAGGCTCCATGAAAAGATTTGAGTTATTAAACAAAAAGAATAAAAGCCTTCAATACAGTTTGAGATATGCAACCCTTTGCCTCTGTTGTTGATTGGAGTAAATATTATATGGCCTTGTAATTTCCACCAATGGACCAAGGACAGTGTAATCACAAGAATAGATATATTCTGAAAGATGGACCCGTGTTCATAAATGAAATTTAGAGAAAATAAACTAACAAAAAGAAACGGAATTTGTCCCAAAAGAGTTAGTTCACGGGTTCTTAGGAAATAATAGGAAGCGCAACCAACCATAGGTGCTGACGCAAAAAGTAATAAATTGTAAAAGTGGTTTGTTGTTACGCCTTCATCTAGGTGGTTGAATTGATATAATAGGGATGAGGTGAACATTAATATTGCCGCTCCAATAAAAAATGTTGTGAAATCTCTGAGTAAATTTTCTTTTTTATGTTCAATTTTTTTTGCGGATACAATTCCACAGGCCAAAAGAAATACAGTGATGGTTAATGAACTCATCAGATAATCAGCATTATTATTATTGATGGAAATAAAGCCGAAGACGACTGCTGCAATGGATGTGGCGACGGCAGCATACTGGACGAGAATGTTTTTAATTCGTGTTGAACTAAAGAGTAAGACTAAAGACTCGGCTGCAAGTATTGGTCCCTTGATCGATTCTGATTGTTTTGTTGCCATCAGTCCCAGAGTAGCCAGCGAAAGTCCCTGAACTAGGTAAGCATTTTTTGTGAGAGGGTTGTTTTTGAGTATCTTGGATGAAATAAAGGCACATCCGATCAGGATGAGTCCGATTGATAGGGCTAAAACCCAGAAGTTTCTTTCTGGTAATTTGAATACTTCCCAAGTCATAAATCCAAATAAAGATGCATTATTCAGGGTGAGGAAAGTGGCTCTTTGGTTGTCACTAAACTCATGGTGTTTACAAATAAAAATGGCAACAGTGTAAACCATCCAGAGAGCTCCAAGGAAAAGAGTTACCAGTAAGAAGTCAGGCGATTTTTCTAAAAATCGCCAGATGAAAAAGCCTAGGTAAGAAGCTCCCATGCTCAACGCGGGAATTTTGAACCACTGGTTTCTAGTCATGAAAACAATAGAGGCAATCGCAAGTATCAAATTAGAGGCGAGTATCACCCATGGTGAAATAGTTCCTTGGTGGATCAAGGGAACGTAAGTTGCATAGTAAGATGTGCCGATTGCAAAAAGAGCAATTGTTTGGGACTTCAATTTTTCTGCAACTAGGATCATTAAGGAGCCCAATAAAAAGAGGAAAACTAAAGCAAGTGTTGGGCTGTGTATTATTTTTACGGGTTCAAATATATGTGCTGCATAAGTCGTAAAGTAGGTGCCCGCAAAGCTTCCAGCGATAAGGACCTGACCAAAGTTTTGAAGTTCTTTTTTTCTTCGGTGAAGCCATAACCCAATGCCACCCATTCCAAGACTAAGGTTATAAAATAGGGCAACCTTTGTTCCAGCGGAGAGATCCAGGAAAAAATCTTTTTTAAACCATGCCAATGTGGCTAATCCTGTTAACAGTAAAAGT
>MDTC01186623.1_pt1 | contig 20642 bp, 22 predicted proteins | sample 811181 | NCBI WGS metagenome assembly MDTC01 (sample SAMN05326644, study PRJNA326480) | marine metagenome | isolation source: seawater | place: Pacific Ocean: North | collected 2011 | reverse complement strand
CATTTGCTTCATTTAATGGAGTAGTGGAAGAAGTAGATGAAGAAAAGTCTAGGTTAAAAGTAGCAGTATCTATTTTTGGAAGAGCAACACCAGTAGAACTAGAATATTCGCAAGTAGAAAAATGTTGATTAAAATCACTTTTACGTATATATAAAATTATTTTTTAACAATAAGGTACTTTAAATGGCAAAAAAAATTTCAGGATATGTAAAATTACAGGTTCCTGCTGGTCAAGCAAGTCCTTCGCCTCCAATAGGTCCTGCATTGGGACAAGCCGGTTTAAATATTATGGATTTTTGTAAAGCATTTAACGCAAAAACAGAAAAACTTGAGAAAGGAATGCCATGTCCAGTAGTTATAACAGTTTTTCAAGACAAAAGCTTTGAATTTTCAATAAAAAAACCTCCAGCAAGCTATTATATTAAAAAAGAAATTAATTTAAAAAAAGGGTCTGGAGCAACTGGTATTTCTGATGCTGTGGGAAAAATTTCATTGCAACAATTAAAAAAAATTGCAGAAGAAAAGTTGCCTGATTTGAATACTAATAACATTGATCAAGCAGCAAAAATTATTGCTGGAACAGCTAGGTCAATGGGAGTTGAAGTAACAGATTAAAGGCAAAAACATGAGTAAAAGAGGAAAAAGATATAAAAGCTTTAAAGACAGCATAAAAGTTGATACTTACAGTATTAATGATGCAATAAAAGCAATAAAAGATGGTAAGGCTGTGAAATTTGATGAAACGCTGGATATTGCCATAAATCTTGGGGTTGATCCCAAACAATCTGATCAAATTGTAAGAGGCTTGGCAAGTTTACCTCACGGCACAGGAAAAAAACTAAAAGTTGCTGTTTTTGCAAAAGATGCAAAAGTTAAAGAGGCTTCTGATGCTGGAGCAGATTACACAGGCCAAGATGATCTGGCAGAAAAAATACAACAAAACAAAGTTAAAGTTGACATTGTGATAGCAACACCTGACATGATGCCTTTAGTAGGAAAATATGGAAAAGTTTTAGGGCCAAAGGGTTTAATGCCCAATCCTAAAATGGGAACGGTTACAGAAGATGTGTCTAAAAAAGTAAAAGATGTTAAAAAAGGACAAATTGAATATAAGACTGATAAAACAGGAATAGTTCATTCGGGAATTGGTAAACTTAGTTTTTCTGAGGACAAATTAAAAGAAAATATTACATATTTTATAAATACCATTATTAAGGCTAGACCTAAGGGAGCTAAAGGAAATTACTTAAAAGATATTTATCTTTCTCCTTCAATGGGACCATCAATAAAAGTATCCTATAAATAAAATTTAACTTGACTTTATTCTATAATGATTTAATTTAATTTTCAGTCAAAGACTGTAGGTTGCAATAATTCCTTCATAGATTATTTTTGTCTGTCTTTGGCTTTTTTTGGTTAAAAATGGATAAAGAACAAAAAAAAATCGCAGTTAAAAGCTTAAAAAAATATTTTGAGGAATCAGAAGGTGTTGTAGTAACCCATTATTTGGGTTTAAATACATCTGAATTGACTGATTTTAGAGAAAAAGTAAGTGAAATAGGTTCTAAATTTTGCGTGGCTAAAAATAGTTTAGTTAAGATCGCTTCCAAAGAAACACCTTATGAAGCATTGGAAAATTACTTCAAAGGGCCAACAGCAATTATTTTTTCTAAAGATCCTATTGCAGGAATTAAAGTTGTAAAAAAATATTCAGATGAAAATGAAAAATTTAAAGTAGTTAAAGCAAGTCTTAACCAGAAAATAATTGATGAAGATGAGTTTAATCAATTATCTAAACTTTCTTCGTTAGAAGACTTAAGGGGGGAAATAGCAAGTTATTTATTAGCACCTCATCAGAATTTAGTGCAACTATTTAATGCTGCTGGTGCAGAGTTAGTAAGTGTATTTAATAATTTTTCTAAAAAGAATTAATTTTAATTGAAAGGTAATGTTATGACAGATTTAAATAAAATGGTAGATGAGCTTTCTAAGCTTTCAGTTATGGAAGCAGCAGAGTTATCAAAGTTACTACAAGAAAAATGGGGCGTATCAGCGGCGGCTCCAGTTGCAGCAGTAGCAGCAGGGGGGGGTGTTGAAGAGCAGAAATCTGCTGAAAAAGATACTTTTGATATAGTTTTAAAAGAAGTTGGAGACAAAAAAATTAATATAATTAAAGAAGTGAGAGCAGCTACTGGATTGGGTTTAAAAGAAGCAAAAGACTTAGTAGAAGGAGCTCCAAAAACAATTAAAGAGGGTGTGGCTAAAGCAGAGGCAGAAGAGATAAAGAAGAAGTTTGAAGAGTCTGGCGCTAAAATAGAATTGAAATAATCAAATTTTTATTTTCGGAATGCTATTTGTCAAGGTTAGTCTCCGAAAGTTAAACGTTTTTTTTTAATTTATTTTACAGTAGGAACCACATGGCTAACAAACTTTCTCTAAAGGATAGAAAACCACTAAGACACCAATTTGGTGTTCTGCAAGATATTGCGGACATGCCAAATTTAATTGAAATACAAAAATCTTCTTACCAGCAACTACTAACCTCTAAAACGGAAGAAAACGAAGAGTCTCATATTGGTATACATGATGCTTTATCAAGTGTTTTTCCAATTAAAGATTATCAAGGAAGAATGACTTTAAAATATATTTCCTATAAATTAGATAGGCCTAAATATGATGTTATAGAATGCAGACAAAGAGGATTAACATATGCAGCAGCACTCAAAGTAGTTTTTAGGTTAGATATAATTAAGATTGATGAAGAAACCAACCAAGAAATAGGAAAAGATGCTCGTGAAGAAGAAGTTTATTTGGGAGATATACCCCTAATGACAGACAAAGCTACTTTTGTTATTAACGGAACAGAGCGAGTAATAGTTAGTCAAATGCATAGATCTCCAGGAGTATTTTTTGATGCAAGTAATGCAGCAAGAGTAATTCCCTACAGAGGGTCTTGGCTAGATGTAGAATTTGATGCAAAAAACCTTCTTTTTTTTAGAATTGATAGAAGAAAGAAATTATCCTTGGCATTTTTGCTCAAATCTATGGGTTTGGATAATGAAGGAGTTTTATCCAGGTTTTACACGTCAGCAGAATTTGTTCTTAAAGAAAAAAATCAAGTAAGTATTACATATGACTTTAATGATTTAAAAGGGGAGCTTAATTTTGATTTAATAAATGCTGATAATAATGAAGTACTTCTTTCAAAAGGAGATAGGCTTACTAATAGACACAATAGAGATTTTGAAGAAAAAAAAGTAACAAAAATTTTAGTTCCAGATGATGCCATATTAGGCAAGTATCTAGCTGCTGATATTTTTAACAATGAGACCGGAGAGATTTTTGGAGAAGCTGGTGATGAAATAGATGAGAAGTTATTGGACTCTCTAAGAGAAAATAAAATATCAAATTTTTTAGTTTTAGTTACTAGCAACAAATCAGGTGCATATATAAGAAATACTATTATTGCTGAAAAAGATGTTAAAAGAGCTGATGCATTAGCATCAATTTACAAAATAATGAGACCTGGTGAGCCACCAACTGAAGAAAGTTCTGAAAAACTTTTCTATGACCTTTTCTTTGCAAGAATTGACACCGTTCTTGATGAATTAAATTTTTATTCTACTAATTCAAAAAAAGAAAAAGTAATCACATTAAGTAAAGAGCTAATAGAGCAGGAAGGAGTTTGGATATTAAAAAAAGAAAAAGAATGGTCATTAGTCTCAGTTGGAACATTAGCAAGGCAAAATTCTAGTCCAAATTTATGGGTTCATAATAATGATATTGTAAAACTTAAATCTGAAAAATATGATTTATCTGCTGTAGGTAGGGTAAAATTAAATTCAAGAATTGGTTCAGTGGTCGAAGAAGCTTATGGTGAACTTAATAGAGACGATATTTTAAGCGTAATAGACATAATTGTTAATCTCAAGGATGGTATCGGTGAATATGATGATATAGATCATTTAGGTAACAGAAGAGTAAGGTCAGTTGGAGAGCTTGTAGAAAACCAGTTTAGAACTGGTTTGGTAAGAATGGAAAGAGCGATAAAAGAGAGAATGGGTTCTGTTCCTGAAGAAAAACTTGTTCCAAAAGAACTTATAAACGCCAAACCTCTTACATCAATTTTAAAAGAGTTTTTTGGAAGTTCACAATTAAGTCAGTTTATGGATCAGACCAATCCTCTTTCTGAAATTACTCACAAAAGAAGATTATCAGCTCTAGGTCCTGGAGGTCTAACAAGAGAAAGAGCAGGTTTTGAGGTAAGGGATGTTCATCCAACTCATTATGGAAGAATTTGTCCGATAGAAACGCCAGAAGGTCCTAATATTGGGTTAATTAATAGTCTAGCTACATATGCAAAAGTAAATCAGTATGGTTTTATAGAGAGTCCGTACAGAAAGGTTTCGAAAGCAAAGGTTAGTCATAACGTTGAATACCTATCAGCTATAGAAGAAGATAACTTTGTAATTGCTCAAGCAAATGCACCATTAACCAAAAGCAATGAATTTGTTAGAGACTTAGTTTCTTGCAGACATAATGGTGACTTTACAATGGCAACGACCGATAAGATAGAATATATGGATGTGTCTCCTAAGCAACTAGTATCCGTAGCAGCTTCACTAATACCATTTTTAGAAAATGATGACGCTAACAGAGCGTTAATGGGTTCTAATATGATGAGGCAAGCGGTTCCTTTAGTTGTTTCTGAGTCTCCGATGGTAGGAACAGGAATGGAAGGTGTGGTAGCAAAAGACTCATCTGCGGCTGTTGTAGCAAAAAGAGGAGGTTTTGTAGAGCAGGTTGATGCAAGGAGAATAGTAGTCAGACATACTGATGAAAAAAAGTATGACATTACACTAGGAGTTGATGTGTATAATTTACTTAAATTTCAAAGGTCAAACCAAAATACATCTATAAACCAAAGACCATTAGTTATGGTTGGAGACAGAGTAGAAAAGGGAGATGTCATTGCAGATGGGCCAGCAACTGACAATGGTGAGCTAGCATTAGGAAAAAATGTTTTGGTAGCTTTTATGCCATGGAATGGATACAACTATGAGGACTCTATTCTCATATCCGAAAGAATAGTAAGAGATGATGTATTTACTTCGATACATATTGAAGAGTTTGAATTAATGGCTAGAGACACAAAGCTTGGTCCAGAAGAAATTACGCGAGATATACCGAATGTTGGAGAAGAAGCTTTAAAAAATTTAGATGAAACTGGTATAGTCTATGTTGGTGCTGAAGTAAGATCAAATGATATACTTGTTGGAAAAGTAACTCCTAAAGGTGAGACTCCTATGACTCCTGAAGAAAAATTATTAAGAGCTATATTTGGTGAAAAGGCTTCAGATGTTAGGGACTCTTCTTTGCGACTTCCTAGCGGTGTTTCAGGTACAGTAGTAGAAGTAAGAGTTTTCAATAGGAGAGGAGTAGATAAAGATGAAAGAGCACTAGCAATAGAAAAAGAAGAAATAGAAAGATTGGCCAAAGACAAAGATGACCAAATAAGAATAATTGAAGAAAATATTTTTAAGCGTCTCAAGAGCTTATTATTAGGCAAGCACTTTTCAGGTAAAGCTAAAGGTATAAAAGATGGGCAAATTTTAACGGAAAAAATTTTAGACTTGTTTGATAATAAGCAAATTTGGAAAGTTGCTACTAAGAATCAACAAACAATGTCTAGCATTGAAAGTTTAAAAAATGAATTTGATGCAGAAATAAATGAAATACTATTAAACTTTAAGGAGAAGGTTGATAAAGTACAGTCAGGTGATGATTTATTACCAGGCGTTTTGAAAATGGTAAAAGTTTTTGTTGCAGTAAAAAGAAAACTTCAGCCAGGTGACAAAATGGCAGGAAGGCATGGGAATAAAGGAGTAATTTCGAAAATTGCCCCGATAGAAGATATGCCACATACAGAAGATGGTGTTCCTGTAGATATTGTGCTTAATCCACTAGGTGTCCCATCGAGAATGAATGTTGGGCAAATTTTAGAAACACATTTAGGTTGGGCATCAGCAGGACTTGCAAAAAATATTAAAGATATGATAAACAACACTTCCCAAGATACCACTACAAAAATTACTGGATGTAAAAAGTTATTAAAAAAAGTATTTACGCCTAAATATTTTGAAGAGAGAATTGGAAGGCTTTCTGATAAAGAGATTGTTGAACTTTTATCAAAGGTCAAGAATGGTTTAAATTTAGCTACTCCTGTATTTGATGGAGCCAGAGACTTAGACATTAAAACAATATTGGAAGCTGTAGGTCTCGACAATTCAGGGCAGGTTACTCTTATTGATGGAAGAACTGGAGAGGCCTTTAATAGAAAGGTTACAGTAGGATACATCTACATGTTAAAGTTACATCATCTTGTAGATGATAAAATCCATTCTAGATCAATTGGTCCTTACAGCTTAGTTACGCAACAACCTCTTGGAGGAAAAGCACAATTTGGAGGTCAAAGATTTGGAGAAATGGAAGTATGGGCCTTACAAGCTTATGGAGCATCATATACATTGCAAGAAATGCTTACTGTAAAGTCAGATGATGTTGCAGGAAGAAGTAAAGTGTATGAATCTATAGTAAGAGGAGAGACTAGTTTTGAAGCAGGAATTCCCGAGTCTTTTAATGTTCTAGTTAAGGAAATGCAATCCTTATGTTTAGATGTTGGTTTATCACAAAGTGAAAACGCTAAAGAAAATATAACTCAAGAAGATAATTAGGAGAGATTATGAACAAGGCAATGAAAAGTTTAGAAAGTATGAATAACGATTTTGATCTCATTAAAATTTCCATAGCTAGTCCAGAAAAAATCAGGTCATGGTCTTTTGGAGAAGTAAAAAAACCAGAAACGATTAATTACAGAACTTTTAAACCTGAAAGAGAAGGACTTTTTTGTGCAAAAATATTTGGGCCAGTAAAAGATTATGAGTGTCTTTGCGGAAAGTATAAAAGAATGAAGCACAGAGGAATTGTTTGCGAAAAATGCGGAGTAGAGGTAATTCAATCTAAAGTTAGAAGAGAAAGAATGGGGCATATAGAGTTGGCTGCTCCTGTTGCACATATATGGTTTTTAAAATCCTTGCCTTCAAGAATCAGTCTATTATTAGACATGGCGATGAAAGATGTTGAGAGAGTTTTATATTTTGAAAATCATATTGTTATAGAACCAGGTTTAACAAACTTAAAATTTAAGCAGATATTATCTGACGAAGAATATAATAAGGCTCTTGATGAAAATCCTGCAGACTCTTTTTCAGCAGGAATTGGAGCCGAAGCAATTAGAAAAATTTTTGAGTCGATGAATATGGAGGAGGAAAGGGAAAATATAAAAGAAGAACTAAGTACTACTAAATCTGATATTAAAAAGAAAAAGTTATTGAGAAGACTAAAGCTAGTAGAACAGTTTATATTTTCTGGCAACAAACCAGAATGGATGATTTTAACTAGTTTACCGGTTATTCCTCCTGATTTAAGACCATTAGTTCCTTTAGATGGTGGTAGATTTGCAACTTCTGATTTAAATGATTTATACAGAAGAGTTATTAATAGGAATAATAGATTAAGGCGCCTCAAAGAACTCAAAGCTCCAGATATAATTGTGCGAAATGAGCAAAGAATGCTACAAGAGTCAGTAGATGCCTTATTTGACAATACCAGAAGAGCCAGACCTATCACTGGTTCTAATAAGCGTCCTTTGAAGTCACTAGCTGATATGCTTAAGGGCAAACAGGGGCGTTTTAGACAAAACCTATTAGGAAAGAGATGTGATTATTCTGGAAGGTCTGTCATTGTAGTCGGCCCTGAGTTAAAACTGCATCAATGTGGTATACCAAAAAAAATGGCTTTAGAACTTTTCAAACCGTTTATTTACTCTAAGCTAGAAATACGTGGCTTAGCTACTACTATTAAATCAGCAAAGAAAATGGTAGAGAAGGAGAGACCTGAGGTATGGGACATACTCGATGAGGTTATTAGAGAGCACCCAATTTTATTAAATAGAGCTCCAACATTGCATAGACTAGGAATACAAGCTTTTGAACCTGTGCTAATTGAGGGAAAAGCCATAAGGCTCCACCCTTTAGTTTGTACAGCATTTAATGCAGACTTTGATGGAGATCAAATGGCAGTCCACGTACCTTTATCGGTAGAAGCTCAATTAGAGGCAAGAGTATTAATGATGTCAACAAATAACATTCTTAGTCCTGCCAATGGAAAACCTATAATAGTTCCAACTCAAGATATTGTATTAGGTCTATACTTTTTAAGTCTAGAAAAAGAAAATGAAACTGGAGAAGGATTAATTTTTTCATCTGTGGAAGAAGTAAAACATGCACTTGAGGCAAAAGCTGTTTCTCTTCATGCAAAAATTAAATCAAGAGTTGAGATCATTAATGAAAATGATGAAAAAGAAATAAAGTTGCTTAGCACTACTGCAGGTAGACTTTTAATATCAGAGATTTTACCAAAAAACAAAAATATAACTTTTTCAATGATCAATAAAATGCTTAGTAAAAAGGAACTTGCTGATCTTATTGATGTGGTTTATAGATTTTGTGGACAAAAAGAAACAGTAATTTTTGCAGATAGATTAATGGAATTAGGTTTTAAAAATGCTTGTAAAGCAGGTATATCTTTTGGAAAAGATGATATGATTATCCCTGAAGCAAAAACTAAGTTAGTTGATGATACTAGAGACTTAATAAAAAATTATGAGAAACAATATTCTGATGGTCTGATAACGCAGGGAGAAAAATACAATAAAGTTATAGATGCATGGTCAAAATGTACTGATAATGTTGCTGATAAAATGATGAATGAAATGTCAATAGGTAAAGGCGAAAGTATGAATTCAGTTTTTATGATGGCAGATTCTGGAGCTAGAGGTTCTACTGCGCAAATGAAACAGCTGGCGGGGATGCGAGGCTTAATGGCCAAACCAAATGGAGAAATTATTGAAACGCCTATAATTTCAAACTTTAAAGAAGGACTTAGTGTTTTAGAATATTTTAATTCTACGCATGGAGCTAGAAAAGGTCTTGCTGATACCGCACTTAAAACTGCAAATTCTGGTTATTTAACCAGAAGATTAGTTGATGTTGCCCAAGATTTAATAATCACACAAGAAGATTGCGGTACCACTAAAGGAGTTATTAAAAAGGCAGTAATAGATGCAGGTGAAGTGATAGAGAGTCTAGAAGAAAGAATTATTGGAAGATATTTAGCTGAGGACCTAAAAGCCCCTAAAGATGATTCTTTGTTGGCAAAAGTAGGAGATTTTATAGATGAAGATTTAGTTAGTAAAATAGTGAGTGCTGAAATTGATGCAGTTAAAGTTAGAAGTCCCCTCACATGTGCTCTATCTTCAGGAATGTGTGCAACTTGCTATGGAAGAGATTTAGCAAGAGGAACGACAGTAAACATTGGTGAGGCTGTTGGTGTCGTTGCTGCTCAATCAATAGGAGAACCAGGGACTCAATTAACTATGAGAACTTTCCACATAGGAGGAGCTGCTCAAGCAGGAGCTGAACCATCTAGACTAGAAGCTAATATATCAGGTACACTTTATATCGAAGGGTCTAATGTAATTTATGATAAAAAAGGAGTAGGAACTGTTTTAGATAGAGATTGTAAACTTGTGATTAAAGATGATAACGGTAGAGAAAGGTTTAGAGAGAAAATACCTTATGGATCGAATATTTTGTTAAAAGAAAAGAGCAAAATCGAAAAGGGACAAAAAATTGCAGAATGGGACCCTTATACTAGACCTATTATCACTGAAAAACAAGGTTTTGTGAGGTTCGTAGATGTTAACAAAGATACACTAGAAGAAACAACCTCCCAAGACACGGGTATGACTAGCCAAGTGGTAAAAGATTGGAGAATTCCTGGGGCAACCAAACAACCAAATTATAGACCTAGAATGGAAATTGTTGATGAAAATGATAAAATACTCAAACTAGCAAATGGTTCTCAAGCAATTTATGAGCTTCCTGTATCAGCAGTATTATCTATCGGATATACGCCAGGGAAAAAGAGTAAAAAGATTAATGCTGGAGATTTGTTAGCAAGAATTCCATTAGACTTTCAAAAGTCAAAAGATATAACAGGAGGTTTGCCAAGGGTTGCAGAACTATTTGAGGCTAGAAAACCCAAGGATTACTCATTTATTTCAGATATAAGAGGAAGAGTAGAGTTTGGAAGTGATGTAAGAGCTAACAAGAAATTAATAGTAGTAGATATTGACAATAAAGATAACCAAGTAGAATATCTAGTTCCAAAAGGGAAGCATATAATGGTTCAAGAAGGAGATATAGTTAACAAGGGAGACCTATTAATGGATGGGAATCCCGTACCTCACGATATTCTAAGGGTTTTAGGAATTGAAGAACTCGCTAATTACTTAGTAAATGAAATTCAAAATGTATACAGGCTGCAAGGAGTAAAAATTAATGATAAGCACATAGAGGTAATTGCGAGACAAATGTTACAAAAAGTTGAAATATTAGATCCAGGAGACACTGATTTTATAGCCGGAGAACAAGTAGATAGAGACGATATAGAAATTACCAATAAAGTTACTGCAGAAAGTGGCAAGACACCAGCAAAGTTTATTTCAATTCTAAATGGTATTACGAAAGCTAGTTTACAAACAAATTCTTTTATTTCAGCAGCATCCTTTCAAGAAACAACCAGAGTTCTTACAGAGGCAGCAACTGCAGGAAAAAAAGATAAATTAGCAGGTCTTAAAGAAAATGTTATAGTTGGAAGATTAATACCAGCAGGTACTGGAAGAACTATGAGCAAATTTAAAAAGTTGGCTGTAATTAACGAAAAACGTATTAAGGAAAAGCAAGCAAAACAAATAGAAAGCGAACAATAAAACTAGCTTTTTATTTACTGTTGCAAAAAAGTAACACTATCTTAAATTTTTTTGTAATTAGTACTTGACGGTTTTGCTAGGTGCCAATAATATGCGTGTTTCTGGTAAAAAAAAATTATTAAAGGAAATTAAAATGCCAACTGTTAATCAATTGGTTAGAAAGGGCAGGAAGTCCCAAACAAAAAGAAATAAAGTACCAGCTCTTGAGGCTTGTCCACAAAAAAGAGGAGTGTGTACGAGAGTATATACTACTACTCCTAAAAAGCCTAACTCGGCATTGAGAAAAGTAGCAAGAGTTAGATTAACCAATGGTTTTGAAGTTACGAGCTACATACCAGGAGAAGGACACAACCTTCAAGAACACTCTGTCGTAATGATAAGAGGAGGAAGGGTTAAAGATCTTCCTGGAGTTAGGTACCATGTCGTTAGGGGAACTTTAGATACTCAGGGAGTTGGTAATAGAAAACAAAGAAGGTCTAAGTATGGAGCTAAGAGACCAAAGTAGCATGGAGTTATAATTGTCTAGAAGAAGAAAATCAGTACAGAGGGAAATATTACCAGATCCAAGATATAAGGATTTGGTTTTAGCTAAGTTTGTAAGGGCATTAATGATTGACGGAAAAAAGAATACAGCAGAAAAGCTAATATATTCATCTTTTGATAAAATTGAGAAAAAAGAGAAAGAAAAGACGCCACTAGAGGTTTTTAAGTCTGCAATAGAAAATGTTCAACCTCAAATAGAGACAAGGTCTAGACGCGTAGGTGGTGCAACCTATCAAGTGCCTGTGGAAGTATCTCCTAAAAGAAAGCAAGCTTTAGCTATAAGGTGGATAATAGACTCAGCAAGAAAAAGAAATGAAAATACAATGATTGATAGGTTAGCAGGAGAATTATTAGACGCATCTTTCAAACGAGGATCTTCAATTAAGAAAAACGAAGATACAAGAAAGATGGCCGAAGCAAATAGAGCTTTTGCACATTACCGATGGTAATTAAGGATAGTAGAAAATGACTAGGAAAACAGATTTAAAAAATTACAGAAATATTGGGATAATGGCACATATAGATGCGGGAAAAACTACAACTACAGAAAGAGTTCTATATTATACAGGAGTTTCTCACAAGATAGGTGAAGTTCATGATGGGGCAGCAACTATGGATTGGATGGAACAGGAGCAAGAAAGAGGAATCACTATAACATCAGCTGCCACAACCTGTTTTTGGAAAGACCATAGAATAAATATTATTGATACACCGGGTCATGTTGATTTTACTATAGAAGTTGAAAGATCACTTAGAGTTTTAGATGGAGCTGTTGCAGTTTTTGATAGCGTAGCTGGTGTAGAACCTCAATCAGAAACGGTTTGGAGGCAGGCTAATAAATATAATGTGCCAAGGATGTGTTTCATTAATAAAATGGATAGAGTAGGGGCAGATTTTTACAGATGTGTGGAAATGATTTCTGACAGATTAGGAGCCGTACCTTTGGTTCTTCAATTGCCTATAGGAAGTGAAGCTGAGTTTGAAGGAGTTGTTGATATTCTTACTATGAAAGAAGTTGTGTGGAGGCAAGATACATTAGGTGCTAAGTACGAGACAAAAGAAATAAGAAGTGAACTTAAAGATAAAGCTGAAGATTACAGAAAAAAATTAGTTGAACTTTCTGTAGAACAAGATGATGGAGTAATGGAGCAATATTTAGAAGGTAATGAACCAGAAGTGGATACACTAAAAAATTGTATTAGAAAAGGTACTCTAAAAGGTGACTTTGTTCCTACCTTATGTGGTTCAGCATTTAAAAATAAAGGTGTGCAACCTATGCTAGATGCTGTCATTGATTTCCTGCCATCACCTTTAGACTTACCACCCGTTAATGGAGTTGATATGGACGGAGAAAAAGAATTACAAAGAAAATGTTCTGATGATGAACCTTTTTCTGCCTTGGCGTTTAAAATTATGACAGACCCGTTTGTAGGAACCCTAGCATTTGCCAGAGTTTATTCAGGGGTTTTACAAAGTGGGAGTACAGTCGAGAATACTGTCAAAGAAAAAAAAGAAAGAATTGGAAGAATGCTACAGATGCATGCTAACAGCAGAGAAGATATTAAAGAAGCTCGTACAGGAGATATAATTGCAATTTGTGGTTTAAAAACTGTAACTACAGGGGACACCCTAAGTGATGTAAATAATAAAGTAATTTTGGAAAGAATGGACTTTCCTGATCCAGTTATAGAGGTTGCAGTGGAACCAAAAACAAAAGCAGATCAAGAGAAAATGTCTGAAGCACTCACTAGACTTGCTGCAGAAGATCCTTCCTTCGGGGTTTCTACCGATAATGAAAGTGGGCAGACTATCATTAAAGGTATGGGTGAATTACATCTTGACATAATTGTAGATAGGATGAAGAGGGAATTTAAAGTAGAAGCTGATGTAGGAGCACCACAAGTAGCATATAGGGAAACTATTACATCTGACTCAGATGTTGACTACACTCATAAGAAGCAATCTGGAGGTGCTGGGCAATTTGCTAGAGTTAAGATGATAGTAAAAAAAGGCGAACCAGGATGTGGATTAGAATTTATAAATAAAGTTGTTGGGGGAAACATTCCAAAAGAGTATATACCAGGTGTTCAAAAAGGAATTGAGGGAGCTATGCAAAACGGAGTTGTTGCAGGATATCCTGTTATAGATGTAAGTGTTACTTTGTATGATGGAGCATATCATGATGTTGACTCAAGTGTAATGGCTTTTGAAATTGCAGGAAGAACGGCATTTAAAGATGCTTTATCAAAAGCTAGTCCTAAACTGCTTGAACCGATGATGAAAGTTGAAGTAGTAACTCCAGAGGAATTTGTTGGTGATGTTATTGGTGATCTAAACAGCAGAAGAGGACAAGTTCAGGGAATGGATCCACAAGGAAATGCTACTTTAGTAAAGGCTAATGTTCCTTTGGCTACAATGTTCGGATATGTTAATAATTTAAGATCAATGACACAGGGAAGAGCTGTTTACACTATGCAATTTGATAAGTATGATTTAGTGCCAGCAATGGTTGAAGAAGAGTTGAAAGCTAAGCTAGCGAGTTAATAATAATATTTTAATTTTGAAAACGGAGATTTAATATGGCTAAAGAAAAATTTGAAAGAACCAAACCTCATGTTAATATTGGTACTATAGGACATGTGGATCATGGAAAGACAACACTTACTGCTGCTATAACTAAGGTGTTGGCAGAAACTGGAGGTGCAACCAGTATTGCATATGATGAGATAGATAAAGCGCCTGAAGAGAAAGAAAGAGGTATAACTATTAACACAGCACATGTAGAGTATGAAACAGGTAATAGACATTATGCTCATGTAGATTGTCCAGGTCATGCTGACTATGTAAAAAATATGATAACTGGGGCTGCACAAATGGATGGTGGTATACTAGTAGTTTCTGCTTCTGATGGCCCTATGCCGCAGACAAGAGAGCACATACTACTAGCTAGACAGGTTGGAGTGCCTGCACTAGTGGTTTTTTTAAATAAGGTAGACCAAGTAGACGATCCTGAATTACTTGAGCTTGTTGAAATGGAAGTTAGAGAGCTTTTATCTAAGTATGAGTTTCCAGGAGATGATATTCCTATAATCAAAGGATCTGCATTAAAAGGATTAGAAGGTGATAAGTCAGATATAGGAGCGCCAGCTATTCTTAAGCTCATGGAAGAAGTTGACAAATATGTTCCTCAACCTGAGAGGCCTGTAGATCAGCCATTTTTAATGCCTATTGAAGATGTATTTTCTATTTCTGGAAGGGGTACGGTTGTTACAGGACGAGTAGAGTCAGGTGTTATAAATGTTAATGATGAAATTGAAATCATTGGTATTAAGGATACAACCAAAACTGTTTGTACTGGTGTTGAAATGTTCAGAAAGTTATTAGACAGAGGAGAAGCAGGTGATAACATAGGAGCATTGTTAAGAGGTATCGACAGAGAAAATGTTGAAAGAGGACAAGTTTTAGCTAAACCAGGTTCTATTAAGCCTCATACAAAGTTTAAAGCGGAAACTTATGTTCTTACCAAAGAAGAAGGAGGAAGACATACTCCATTTTTTGGAAATTATAGACCTCAGTTTTACTTTAGAACTACTGACGTTACAGGAACGGTAGAGTTACCTAGTGGAACTGAAATGGTTATGCCTGGAGATAATATTGGCTTAACAGTAAACTTAATTTCTCCAATTGCTATGACCAAAGGACTTAAGTTTGCTATTAGAGAGGGTGGAAAAACAGTGGGTGCTGGTGTTGTATCAGAAATCATTGAGTAGAAATTATAGGGTTAAATTACGTTGGCAGAGCATCAAAATATACGAATAAGGTTAAAAGCATTTGATCATAGGGTTTTAGATAATTCAACTCATGAAATTGTTAACACTGCAAAAAGAACGGGAGCTGATGTTAGAGGACCTATTCCTTTGCCTACTAAAATAGAAAGATTTACTGTTAACAGGTCACCTCACGTAGATAAAAAATCAAGAGAGCAATTTGAAATAAGAACATATAAAAGAGTACTAGATATAGTTTCACCTACTCCGCAAACAGTAGATGCTTTGATGAAGCTAGATTTAGCTGCTGGTGTAGATGTAGAGATTAAGTTATGAGAACAGGTCTAATGGCAAAAAAACTTGGTATGACACGTGTCTTCGATCTGAATAGAAAACACAATAGCGTAACTGTTTTAGAAATTCCTTCTGCTAAAGTACTAAAATTAAGAAAAACTGAAACTGATGGTTACAATGCTTTAATTATGGGTTTTGATAGAGTGAAGTCCAATAGGTTAAACAAGCCTGAGAAGAATTTTTTTGCAAAACTAAAAACCGAACCAGTAAGAAAAATAAAAGAGTTTAGGGTTTCTAAAGATAGTTTAGTTGAAAGTGGAACAGAAATTGATGTTTCTCATTTTGTAGTAGGGCAATTTGTTGATATAAAGTCTACTTCTATAGGTAAGGGGTTTGCTGGTGGAATGAAAAGACACAATTTTTCAGGACTTAGAGCTAGTCACGGAGTATCAATCTCTCACAGAAGCCATGGATCAACCGGCAATAGTCAAGACCCAGGGAAAGTGTGGAAAGGAAAAAAGATGGCAGGCCAATTAGGCAACAAAACTGTTTCTATGCAAAACCTAGAGGTTGTCTCAATTGATGAAGAAAGAGGACTTCTTTTAGTAAAAGGAAGTGTGCCAGGTTCTGTAGGAGGATGGGTTTCAATTACAGATGCTAAAAAGAAAGTATTGCCTCCTCATGCACCCTACCCCTTTGGCTCAAAAAAAATTAAAAAAGATGAGATAACTAAAGAAGAAAAAATTAATAATAACGAAGCTAAAGAAAACTTACTAGCTGAAAAAGTAGAGGCCAATAAAGATGAAAAAAGTAAAAATGATATAAAAGAGGTAGACTCAGATGGCAAGTAAAACAAAAATTAAAATTACTAATTTAGATAACAAACCAATAGAGGATATTAGTCTTTCAGAAAAGGTTTTTCATGCAAAGGAAAATAACGGAATTATTGCTAGATTAGTAAACTGGCAACTAGCAAAGAAGAGACAAGGAACCCATAAGGTTAAAGAAAGAGGAGAAATAACAGGGTCAACTGCTAAAATTTATAAACAAAAGGGAATGGGGCGTGCAAGACACGGATCAAAAAAAGTAGTTCAATTTAAAGGTGGAGGAGTGGTACATGGTCCTACCCCAAGAAGCCATGAATATAAACTTAATTCAAAATTAAAAAAAAGCGCATTTAGAGCATTGTTTTCCACCAAGTTAAGAGAAGGCAACATAAAAGTTATTGATAAATTAGAATTGAATAAAATTAAAACTAAAGATTTAAATCTTAAAATAAAAAAGCTAGGGATCGAATCTGCTGCTTTTTTAGAAACTGATAAAATAAATAAAAACTTTCAGTTATCTATTAAAAACTTAAAAAACTGTGATTTGATTTCTTGTAAAGGTATTAATGCAGCCTTAATTTTAAAGAGAAAAACATTGGTTATTTCTAAAGAGGCTGTTCAGCGTGTCGAGGAAGTATATAAATAAATGACAAACCTTTATGATATAATCAAATTTCCTGTAGTGACAGAGAAATCTACTAAAATTTCTGAGAATAATCAGTTTGTTTTTAAAGTATCTATAAACTCTTCTAAGGGAGATATAAAAAAAGCCATAGAAAAAGTTTTTAAGGTTAAAGTCAAAGCAATAAATACTATTAAGGTAAAGGGTAAGAAAAAAGTATTTAAAGGTACTAAAGGAAAGAGAAGTGATTTTAAAAAGGCAGTTATTACTTTAGTAAAAGGTGAAACTTTAGATTATAGCGGGGGAGTAAATTAATGGCATTAAAGAACTATAATCCAACTACTCCTTCTAGAAGATCTTTAGTTTTAGTTGATAAATCAAAATTGCATAAAGGAGGTCCTGTAAAGAAGCTAACACAAGGTTTGTCAAAGTCTGGAGGAAGAAATAATAAAGGAAGAATAACTGTCTGGTGGAAAGGAGGGGGGCATAAGAGAAACTACAGAGTTATTGATTTCAAGAGAAAAAATGATGATAAGAAAGCTGAAGTAATTAGATTAGAGTATGATCCAAATAGAACCTGTTTTATTGCCTTAATTAAATATGAAGATGGAAGTCTTAACTACATAATAGCTCCGCAAAAACTTAAAGTATCTGATACAGTAATATCAGGAAATAGTGTCGATATAAAACCAGGCAATTGTTTGCCTATGAAAAACATACCCGCAGGAACTTTATTACATAATGTTGAATTGAAGCCAGGTAAAGGTGGTCAAATCGCTAGGTCTGCTGGATCTTCTGTCCAATTAGTAGGAAAAGATAAAAATAATGCTATGTTGAAAATGGTTTCAGGTGAACAAAGATTAGTGCCTTTAGTTTGTAGAGCTACCATTGGAGTAGTATCTAACCCAGACCATCAGAATATTAAGTCAGGAAAGGCGGGAAGAAGTAGATGGCTAGGAAAAAGACCACATGTTAGAGGTGTAGTCATGAATCCTGTAGACCACCCCCATGGTGGTGGAGAAGGTAGAACTTCCGGAGGAAGAAACCCTGTTACTCCTTGGGGAGTTCCTACAAAGGGTAAAAGAACTAGAAATAATAAAAGAACAGATAAATTTATTTTAAAAAGAAGGAACAGTAGGTAGGTATGGCAAGGTCAGTCTGGAAAGGACCATTTGTTGATGGGCATTTGATTAAAAAGGTACAAGATCACCTTAAGGAAAATAATACTAAACCAATAAAAACTTGGTCAAGGAGATCAACAATACTTCCGCAGTTTGTTGGTATAACTTTTAACGTATACAATGGTAAAAAATTTATACCTGTTTTAATATCAGAAGAAATGGTAGGACAAAAACTTGGAGAATATTCTCCAACTAGAACTTATTATGGTCATACGGCAGATAAAAAGGCAAAAAAATAATTAGGGATGAAAATGGACAACACAAAAGCGACTGCTAGAGCAACAAATCTTAGAATAAGCCCTCAGAAATTAAATTTAGTTGCTAAATCTATACGAGGAAAAGGTATTAAAAGTGCTATAGATAACCTTACATTTTCTAGAAAAAGAATTTCTAAAGATGTTTTAAAGGTTTTAAATTCAGCAATTGCTAATGCCGAAAATAATTATGCTCTTGATATTGATAAGTTGGTAGTTGATGAAGCGTTTGTTGGAAAAGCAATGGTGATGAAAAGACTAAGAGCTCGAGCCAGAGGAAGGGCAGCGAGAATTTTAAAACCATTTAGCAAGCTTACAATAATCCTAAAGCAAATGGAGGAGAAAAAGTAATGGGTCAAAAAGTAAATCCAATAGTATTGAGATTGAGCGTTAATAAGGATTGGAGTTCTAAATGGTATGCCAAAGGAAAAGAGTATGCCAATCTCTTACATGAAGATCTAAAGATTAAAAATTATATTCGGAAAGAACTTAAGCAAGCTGCTGTTAGTAAGGTAGTTGTTGAAAGACCAGCAAAAAAAGCAATAATTACAATTCATACTGCAAGACCTGGAGTTGTTATAGGTAAAAAAGGAAGTGATATAGAAAAAATAAAACAAAAAATTTCCAAAATTACAAGTGGAGATGTTCAACTTAATATCGTGGAAGTAAGAAAGCCAGAGTTAGACGCTCAATTAATAGCAGATAATATAGCAGAGCAACTTGAAAGAAGAGCATCATTTAGAAGAACTATGAAAAGAGCGATACAGTCTGCTTTGAGATTAGGAGCAGAGGGAATAAAAATTGTATCCGGTGGAAGGCTAGGTGGTGCTGAGATAGCAAGAATAGAATGGTATAGGGAAGGAAGAGTTCCACTTCATTCATTGAGAGCTGATATAGATTATGGTGTCTCAACTTCTCACACAGCTTACGGAACAATAGGAATAAAGGTTTGGGTTTATAAGGGGGAAACGTCAGGCGATGATAAAAAGGAATCTGAAACAACTAAAACATCATTTAATAAAGGCAAGGATAAGTAAATTATGCTATTTCCTAAAAAAACTAAATATAGAAAAGCACATAAGGGTAGAATACATGGAAATGCTAAAGGCGGGTTTTCTTTAAATTTTGGTGCCTTTGGACTTAAAGCTCTGCAACCAGAAAGAATAACAGCTAGACAAATTGAAGCGGCTAGAAGAGCAATCACTAGACATATTAAGAGACAAGGAAGAGTTTGGATTAGAATTTTTCCTGATTTGCCTGTATCACAAAAGCCAGCTGAAGTTAGAATGGGTAAGGGAAAAGGAACTCCAGAATATTGGGCTTGTAGAGTAAAGCCAGGGAGAATATTATTTGAGTTGGATGGGGTAAGTGAAGAACTTGCTAAAAGAGCTTTTGAATTAGGTGCCGCAAAATTACCTATTCAAACTAAGTTTATAACTAGAGGAGTTAGATTATAGTATGCCAAAAACAGACTTAAAATCTAAAACTGTTGATGAATTAGAGACATTACTTTCTAATTACAAAAAAGAAGGAATGAACCTAAGGTTTCAAAAATCTATGGGGCAGTTAGAAAAACCATCAAGAATAAAGTTTGTTAGAAGAGAAATAGCTAGAATAAACACTATACTTAATTTACAGGAGAAAAAATCTGATGCCTAAAAGAATTCTAAATGGTACTGTATGTAGTGCAAGTAATACAAAAACAGTTGTAGTAAAAGTCGAAAGGATGTTAAAACACCCTATTTATAAAAAGTATATAAAAAAATATAAAAAATATCATGCTCATGATGAAGGTAACGTTTTAAAAGTTGGAGACAAAGTTTCTATTCAAGAAACTAAACCAATTTCTAAATTAAAAACTTGGGTAGTTATTTAGAGTTAGGAATAAAGATGATAATAAATGAGACCAATTTAGAAGTAGCAGATAATTCAGGGGCTAGAAGAGTGCAATGTATAAAAGTTATTGGTGGCTCTAAAAGAAGGTTTGCAAGTGTAGGTGATGTGATAATAGTTTCTATAAAGGAAGCTATTCCAAAAGGAAAGGTAAATAAGGGGGATGTGCATCATGCAGTGATAGTTAGAACTGCAAAAGAGATTAGAAGAAATGATGGTAGTGCTATTAGATTTGATAAAAATGCTGCTGTTTTAATTAATAAGCAACAGGAGCCAATTGGAACCAGAATTTTTGGACCTGTAACAAGAGAATTAAGAGCAAAGAAGTTTATGAAAATTGTTTCACTAGCTCCAGAGGTATTATAAT
>MDTC01198883.1_pt1 | contig 20656 bp, 36 predicted proteins | sample 811181 | NCBI WGS metagenome assembly MDTC01 (sample SAMN05326644, study PRJNA326480) | marine metagenome | isolation source: seawater | place: Pacific Ocean: North | collected 2011 | reverse complement strand
ATTTTGATAGAAGATAAATAATTTTATAAAACATATTAACTCTCCTGGGTAAGACCAAAAATATAAACCATAAGACTTAATAAAAACTCAGAATAAAGACCAGAAAATAAAAGTAAGGTTATAGATGAATTGATAAAAATATGCATATCGGTTTCCTTATTTTCAAGTATTGCCATATTATAGCAAAAATAAAAAGGTAGGTAAATATCTATTAAAAATACTTTTAAAAAAAATCATAATGGTTAATATGAAAGAAAATAATAAAAACAAAAAAATAGATGATAGCAAAAAAAAATTTGTTTTTTGCAATGGCAGTATTTTCTTTATTGATAACGGCTATATTGGGTCATTACCATATCAAGGGTGAATATTTCAAAGCAGAAAAAAACAGTATAGAGAGAGAAAAAATAAAGAGCGAATACAAAATAGGAGATCTGAATTTTATTGAGGAGGAAATATTCATCAAAGAGCTAAGTAACAAGTTTGAAAAAAATGAAGTAATAAAAAAAATAAATAGAAATATAAGAAAAGAATTTGCATTAGATTTTATTACTAAAAAAACAAATGAATATTATGACGGGTTCTTAAATAAGTTTGTGCTGGTAAAGGGTATTTTTATTAATAATTACAATTTTAAGCAAAAAACAAGTGAAAGGCTAAAAAAAGAAGTAGAGATATTAAATGATATAAGATTTGCAAAGTCTGATGGTGATTATTTTATATTAAAAAATGGTCAGGTTGTAATTTTAATTAATAAGGATTATAGGCAATCTGGGGTGATGTGCTCATATAATTATAAAAGTGAAGGGTTTAACCTTATGTTAAATTATAACATTTCACTTATAAAAGAGATTTATAAATATAATAAATGTAAATATTCGAAGAGTATAAAGGTAGATTTAGGGAAAGGTTATTATTTAAGTTATAAAGATACAACAATGAAATTTAATCCTTTATTCTTGGAAGAGTATATTGAAAATGAGGTTAAAAACTCTTTTGAAGGTTATGAGTTTATAGTAAATAAGAAGTTATTGGGTGTTTTTGCTATTATGTTGTTAATATTTTTTATTTGGATTTTTTTAGAAAAAAGATATATTATAAAAAAATAATAAGAGGAAAATTATGAAAAAGATTATCATTAATGGATTAATTTTATTAAGCTTTATAGGTGTTTTTCTGTCTTTTTTTATTTACAATACAGGACAAAAAAAGATAGAGGATTATAGTGTATTAGGCATAGATTGGCACTTTGCAATAAATACTGTGGAGGTGAGTAAAGAAGTAAATAAAGAAATACATGAGGAGGTTATAAAACCACTTTATAGAGAAAATTATAAGATAGGTAATAAAAACAAAATAATTAGTGAAAATACTTTAGAGGAAAATGTTGATACCTATTTCAGTGAAGTCGATGAAGAGCTTAATGTGAAAGAGTCTGTATTGGACTATAAAGAGGTTGATATAGATAGTATAAGAAATGGTTTGGTAAATCATTGTGAGGAACAGCTTGGGTATTTCTGTCGTTTTACTATGCAGTCATTATTATCAGAGATAAATAATTATGAAGAGGATATAAAAAACAAGATAGAAAGCATAGAATTTTATGCTGACGAATATGAAATTTTATCATTTTATGAAGATGATTTGTTTTTAAGAATAGGTGAATTAAGAGAAGAAAAAAAAGCCATTTTAGATAAATTATTATCAATTGAAAGCGAGGGCTTGGAAGAATATAAATATCTGGTTAAATATTACGATATAACTTATCGTATTATTAACAACAAAAATAATATTATTATCCAAGAAAAAGCAGGAAAAAATAAATATTTTGATGTTTTTTACTTTCTAAAGTCTGGTGAAAATTACATCTATATAAGATCGGGTGAAGGAAAAGAAAAACTGATGAAGGAAAAGTTGAGTTATCTTAATATCCAAGAGTATAATAAATACTCAGATGATATTAAGAAAGCAAAACTGTTTTTTAAATATGCTATGATTTTCTTTTTTATTGTATTCTTGATTTTATTAAGAATATCCTTTGAAGAAAAAAAAGCCTCTTAAAGAGGCTTTTTTATTAAATAATATCATTTAATTCAGATTCACCAATAAGCTTGGATGTTTCTGAATCAATACGCCAGCGTGCGAAGAATCGCTGTTCAAAAACAGGCTTTTCATTTTCAATAAAAGCGAACTGTAGCATGCGATCATTATCATAAGGAATAAGAAGATGAGATTTGTTCGTTTCTTTGTCGTTATATAAAGTAATCATTTTTTCAGATGCCATTTCAGCAACACGACCGAGTAATTTTTCTCCAAGAGCCATAATATTACCTTCTGTTGTTTAATGTAATACTATTATATAACAATAAGGGATAAAAAGCAATTAAAAATTGTATATTCCTAAGGTATCACTATTGTTTTTAGTGCTATCGCTGCTTGGTTTTATAATATACCTTTTATATGCTTCAAAGTTATAACTATAATCAGGAAAATTATTACTAAATTTATTTTTAGCTATTTTATTTTTGACTCTTTTTAATCTATTAATTTCTTCCTGAAGTTCTGATATGGTTTTATCAGAATATTTTGATTTTTGCTTTAGGATTTTTGTTTTTTTGGAAAAATCTATATTATTTTTGTTAAACATATAATTATCCTTAATTTTTTATTATTTTACTATACAAAAATACAAAAGTAAATATTCATATTTTTTATATAAAAAGGATGAAAAATAATCAAAAATAAGATATAATAATTATACTATTGGGAATTAAGAAAAGGAAAAAAACATGTTAAGGTTTTCAACATCAAATGAAAATAAAAAGCAAGAGATAAAAAGTGCTACCAATATAGAGGTTATTGCAGGTATAGATATAGAAGAGGTTGATAGCAATAATTTTTTAGAGGTTATAAAATACAAAGCACTTGATATGTATAAGCAAACAGGTGAAGAAGGTATCATAGTAGAGGATACGGTTTTAAAAATAAATGGTAAGCCTGTTAATGACATTAAATTCAGATTAGAAGAGATTAAAGAGAATATAGAAGAATATAAAGAAGCAGATGTTGAAATGATCGTATCTGTTGGTGTTGTTATAAATAATGAGGTTTTTGTTTTTACTGAATCATTAGAGGGTGTTATATTTAATGCAAGAGTGGATGGTTTTGCATTTGACCCATACTTTTATATTAATTATAAGGGAAAAATAAAGTCATTGGCTGAATTAAAAGAAAAGGGATTGAAAGCGGAAGTTTCACCAAGAGTAAAAGTTGTCAAGAGAATAGAAAGATACTTTGGCGGAAAATCAGCTGTTCCTAATGGTGTTTTTAAGGTTGATGAAATAAAACCCTGGTCTGGAAAATATCAAAGTTAATAAACAAAAAAGCCGATTTTATAATCGGCTTTTTATTTCTTTGGTTATCTTAAAATATCGAACAAACTTAAAAAAGTGAAATGTCCAAGCAAACAACAAAATAAGAACAATACTTAGTGTTGTATAAGATGAAAGTAGTTCCGTTTCAATAAGTACTTTAGATAATAATAGGGAAAACAAAAAATGGAGAAACAAAAACCATTTTTGTTTATTAAATAATTGATCTAAAGCATTTTCATTATCATTCATAATAAACCTTTTATTCATCAGTATTGATTAAATCATCGGGGTTATCGCAGTGAATACTGTTAGTGTCCAGTAAACCACCGTCTTTAAATGTATCACCATCAAAAGCCATCACAGTCCAAGCAAACTTGTTGTTGGGTAGTAAATCTCGCTTTAAGAATGCACCTGTGGTATAAACATTCATCTGTTCTCTTTCGTATGATGTATAATCTAAAAGGGATTGATAAAGTTCGGTTTCACCATAACAAACTTCATTGCAATTTTTATCCGTAAAAGTATCTTCGGCGGGCGACATATTACGAATAAGGTTTTCCGCTTCGCCTACGGTAAGGTGTTCTTTAAGATTATTACTAACACCTTTATTGTAAAGACATTGAAATTCATCATTAAAGAATTGGACTAATGTATTTTGAAGTCGCATACTAAGTGTTTTCATAGTCATATTTTCCTTTTAAAAGTAATGGGTAAAAACTTACTGCTTTCGAATATTTCGCATAACAAATTCGACAATAATACTTTCAGTTAAAAATCCACCCATGCAAGCAATTTTATGCTCGAATTCTAAAAGTAGTGGGTGTGAGCGTTCTTCGGCTGTGATTTTTGTGTTTTCCATTGTGATACCTCTTGTTTGTGTGAAGCTATATTATAACAAAGTAAGTTAAAAAAATCACTATATTTTTACTATTTTAAGAAAAATTACTGGCTTCTTTTAGTGCTTCCTGTTTTTGTTTTTCGGGTTTTCCATCAACCATTTCTTCGATAAGGAAGCAGCAATAAGCTGATAGCATAAATATCGGTAGAAGAATAAATATGTCTGGAATAAAATTGAGAATTGATGATAGAAGTCTAATTATAAAAAATAAAATAGTGAATACAAGTATGGATTTAATAAAGGGATGGTGATGTTTATTTTTAAGTTGCATTTCTGGAATTAATGTTCTGGAGAAGAAAAGTCCAAATTTTTTCTGAAAATTTTTCTGTTGATCGGAAAATACAACATTAGATTTTAGAGATAAATATATATTTGCAGAAACAAAAAAAGTGAAAAGAAAAAAAACTAGTGATAATAAAAGTGAAAAAAACATAAATATAAGAGTAAAAGAAAATAAGGCAAAAGTTGTAATTTCAAAAGAAGAGCTTTTAGTTTCTGGACTTGGGAAAAAGAAGTATAAAAAAATAAAAAGTATTGAAAATAAAATAATTTCAATAACGGTGTTATTGTGTTTTGATGTTAGCAGAAAAGTTTTAAAGAAATGCTTACTAAAAAGATTTTCTTTACCTGACTTTTTAAAAGAAATGACAGAGTAGCAAAAAATATAAGCCGATAATAATGGAAAGATAATAAAAAAAAGATGAATGACAGGAAATAATGAGGTTGTGAATACCAAAAAAAATAGAACTGGAAGCGGAGAAAGTAATGATTTTTTAAATGTCTTTATTAAAACCCGTTTTAACCATCCATCTTCCAGCTCTTTAATTTCAAAATCTTCCATACTATTTTCCTTTTTTGATTTAAAAGATTATATCAAGAAAGGAATATGTAATCAATAATTATTGATTGTTAAGCATATGATTAAGTAAAAGTTCTCTGTCGCCAAAAGGGAACCTTTTTCTTGTGTTGTTCTTAAAGAAAAGTTCGAAATAACCAAAAGTATCCTCTTTTTCACCAAGAATGACTTTGTTCTTCAGAATAACGGGATTATCAGTTAATGTTAAAACACTGAAAGAGCCTTGACCGTAAACTGTTTTACAAGAAAAGTGATCAAAATAAAAAACTTGGCTTGGAAACATATCATCATGACAAGAAAAAGACTCATTGCTGAATTGATGATGGATACTATTAAAAAATAAACGCTGTTCTTCCCTATTGGTGAATATAGTACCAATACTGCTATCGTGTGGATCATCAGTAATAGTTTCTATATTAAGTTTTTTAATATCAAAAATAATATCGGAAAAACGTTTGGAGTTAAAAAAATCAGAGTAGCTCTTATTTTTTGTTTTCATTTCCTCGATCATTTTTGCAAAGTGACCGTCAGGTTTTTCCATATCCTCTTCCATTAATTTTAGTGCTTCATCAAGGGTTTTTTTATCCATAATAGTGTCCTTTTTGTTTTATTCTATCAAAATCAATAGCCTTCGTCCAGTACAAAATCAATGCACTTATTAACAGTTTGTATTTTTAACAAAATATCTTTTGTTTCAATATTAAGTGTTTTCATATTCTTAATATCTAATTTTGATAACTCTCTTGTTAAATCAATTAAAATAGAATTGAGTTGATCATAATCTTTGTCAGAAAAATCATCAATAGATTGAATATTGGTGTTTAAGATTGTTGAAATTGTAGAGTACATAATTATTTCCTATTATTGTTTAAGACAAGACATATTATATCTTTAAAATAATTAGGACTCTACAGACTATAGTTATCAAAAATAAAAAAAGTCCCTATTTTTGGGACTTTTTATTTTGATTAATAATTATTGCTTATTCTGGAAATCTTTCTTGATGATCGTGCATTGAATTGATTTCATCATCAGAGAACTCTTTTTTGTACTCTTCTTTGATAAATGGCAAGAAATCATCATAATCACAAATTAAGCCGTTATATTCAAACTCTACTGGCAAACAATCAAAGTTAACAATAGAGTCGTGACAATAAGCATTAAGCTCCTCAATAAAATCATCATCAACATTAATATAATGTGTTTTTCCTTTTTCCTTAAGATATTCCTCTTGAGGAAGAATAAGGTTATCTACTCTTGCAGGGATCTGTTGCATAGTTAATCCTTTTATTCGGTTAGTAAATAGTTTTCAATAAACCACTTTGTAACAATTTCGTTATCTTCGCAATAAAAAATTGATGGGTTAGGTGTTGGTGTTTTATCACCAAGTCGGTTGATAATTGCCTGACCTAAACGATAACCTTCGTTTTCTCGGACTTCTTTCATCACTGAATCTAAAAATGAGTAAAACTCATTTTGATCCATTTTGAATGGCTGGTAATCAACATATTGGTTTTCTTCACACCAGTTTTCAAGCATTTCTTTCCAGTTGTCTTGTTGTAAGCTTGTTGCCAACATAAAGGTGGTTGAGGTTGACATACCAATAATATGTTCCTGCTCTTTTGAAACAAGATCGATATAGAGGTGGTAAAAACCATCTTCACCTTTTCGCATTGATGATTTAATAATGTTCTCATTAAAAAACTTGTGTTTAAAATAACGATCTGTTGATAATACCATTTTTATCTCCCTAATTAGGCTAAAATTAATCAGCCATTACTTTTTTCAATTCTTCGCAAGTCCAATGAACATCAGATAATTTATCAAATAATGTTTTATTATCCATACTGAGGTTGGCTTGCACCTTATCCTGAATGACATCAAGGTGAAGTTGTAGTCGTGAATTTTTTTCCTTTTCCTGAATAAGTTCTTCGACAAGTTGATCTTTGCTCATCCGTTCGAAGCGATACTTTTTCAAGTCGGAATTTTCTCGAATAGAGCTAAGTTCGATAGAGTCATATAGATCACAAAGATTATCATCAGGTTGTGGTAAACCAAGCATTTCGAGGGCTTTATTGATTGTTGAAATTGATTTTTGTGTCCGTTCTTTTAGGTTGATAAATCGGGCATTTTGTTCGCCACATCCACCAAAATAATCGGTATTAGCAAAAACCATTTCGGAATTAAATTTTGATACAACACGTTTAATTCCAGCTTTTCGAGCGATAATTAAATATCCATTAACTTCTCGAAAGTCAAAACCTTTTTGGTCTAGGTCTTGTTGAAGTTGAGGGTTGTTTTTTGTAATGCCTACACTAATGTTATGCATTTTATATTTCCTTTATTGTTTCTAAATAATGACTATATTATACCCTACAAAAATTTAAAAAGCAACAAGTAAGATCAAAAGTTTTTAATTCCATCGCTGTTTTTCTTTTTAAATATTTTCTTTTTGTTTTTTGCTTTGGTAGATAAATTTTTATTTTTCTTATTATAGAAAAAGTAGAGAGTAAAATAGAGCAAAATAAAGCTAACTGATAAAGCCAAAAAGAGATTAAAACTCCGACCTCTTAGTGAAATAAGTGCGGAAAAGGATAGTGTTGTAAGTATAACAAGTATGTGTTGTTTCATAATCAGCCTATAAAAATACTGGTGATATGGTTAATCACCAGTATTGTGTTTGATTAGTAGTGGTTTAATATCCATTTTTGATAAAGGTAATCAACTGACATACCTGAATTAAGATCGGTTTCGATTGCTTCACGAACACCATTTTGTGTGCTTTCATCATTAAGTAGTTCCGAAAAACGTGATTTCAGTTTTTCGGTTTTTGTTTCGTGTCGGCTGAAATACTTTTCTACAAATAGGTTGCTCATAAATAATTCCTTTAAGCTGTTTTGTTGATTGATGGTGCTATTATACAATAGGATTGTCTTTTAGTCAATAGTTTTTAATCATACTTTCTGCTTTTTGTAGTCGCTCTTTTGGGATAACTTCTGACTGTTTGGAAGTAGCAAATTGTTTCATTAGATCGATAACAGAGCCATTTTTTGATGAAACTGTATTGCCATAGCTATCTTTAATCTTTTGCCATTTTCCGAATGGTTTTTTGGTTAAAATAAAAAACATTCCGTCCTGATATAATGTTTTATATTGCCTTGAAGTTGAAAGAAATTTATTTATTTTTTTTAGCATAAAAAAATATCCATTTTGTTGTTTAAAATAAAAAAATATTGTATAATATAAAAATTAATAAATCAACTAAAAAAGGGGGGGTAAAATGAAATTAAAATTAAGAAAAGAAAAGATAATTTACTTAACAGCGCTAATTTTGTTCTTTTGTGCTGCAATGTATGTGATTTCAGATTCTCCTTTTTATAGTAAAAGTGAAAATACGGTAATATCAGAGGAAGAAAAAAAGTAACCATAATAGGTTACTTTTTAAAATGTAACCATAGTAGGTTACATTTAGGATATTACCAGTAATCCCAGCTATGACTGGTTTTACAATTCCACGGATCGAAAAGTACATCTTCATCACCGTTTCTAATGTATTTGTGAAGTGCCTGAGAATCTTTGGCTCTTCTTTTTCTGTTGTAAAGATTTCTATGAGATTTAGGCAAATTACCTGTAAGCCATTTATCGGTTCTGGTTTGATACCTTGCTTTCATTATTTGTTTTTCTTTTTCATCCCAACTCTCAAGTGATGATTGGTAGTGACCACCAAAAGAAAAGCCATAAAAGCTCTCAAAACTTTCCATTCTTTTTCTGTATGTTCTTGACATTTTTTTAGCTCCTTTTTTTAGGTTAACTAAAATTCAGTAATCAAAAAATACATAATATTGCCTCCTTTTTTAATTTGATTTTATAATAACATAAAATTAATAAAAATATATAGTTTTTAGAGCAAAGAGTGAATGTAGAGTCTTTGCGTTTTTCCTTTTCCATTTTTATCAATATAACGACAACACATTACCTGATAAGGAAACTGTCGGTTAGGATAGCAGTATCCTATCTTATAAAGTGCCTTGTTAGGACTTCTGTAACACAATGGTCTGTATACATTCTTTTTCATAAATATTCCTTATAATTGGCAATATTATATCAAAAAAATAAAGTAATATCAATAGAGATATAAAGGATTAAGGGTATTAAAAAGATTGATTTTTTAACAATAAAATGATATAATAACTCAAATAATTTTTCTAAGGAATCTTTTATGGGAAGCGACAAACAATTTGTTGAATATGTAAAAAACTATGTTAAAGAAAAATATCAGATTAATCTACCAAAGCTGGGGGTTATTGGTGGTCAGTCTATAGCAGAGCTTTATTTTATGTTTAATGAGTTAGATATAAAAACTAGAATAAAGGATATTGATTTATTCTTTCTTTTTGGTGATCATAATTTTGCGATCAATGAAGATACAACAGTTATGTCGCCCAAATCAAAAGAAAGGCTTGATTTTTTATTAGGTCACTTTGATGGAAGCTTAGAAGATTTTAAAAAATACAAACTTGGAATAAGAAAGTTACACAAATTTAAAGTAACAAAAACATCAATGACTGAAAACTTCTCTTTTGAAGAGGTTGCTCTTGGTCTTGATAGGAGTTGTGTGTACGAAAAGAAAAGTTTACTTACAAAAACATTAGGCTTAAATATTGTTAGAAGTTTTGTTTCAAGTTTAAATGATAAGTTAAATATAACAGTGTACCGCTATGATAGTGATGTTATTGATCAAGATTATGATGATGAAGTTGATGTTTGCCGTGCATTAATAGAGTCATTTGATATTAATGCAGTACAGGTGGGAATTAATTTAGAAACAGGAGAAGTGATAAAATCTCTAGGTTTTGAAAAGTTTTTAAAAGATCGTTATGTAGAGATAAACGATTATCAGTATAAGGCAAGTAGTTTACTTAGGTATGTTGAAAAGTCAGAATATTATGAGGGTGCGATTTTTAATTTCGATCAAGAATTCATGCGTTCTTACTCCAGTATAGAGAGAATAGAGTATGGTGGTTTTTTAAGAAGTAGATATAACCGTCTAAAAGATAAATCTAAGAAAACAATAGAAAGTTATTTTGAAACAAAAGATCGGGATATTAGTATTTTTATTAAGAATTTTTCAGTAAGAGGTTTTGGTGAAGTTGATTTTGCTAAAATAATAAATGAAAAAGAGCAGTACATTAAGGATATTAATGATTCAAGATTTAAGCTTGCAGTAAAAATGCATCCATTAATGTTTTCCATTATAAGTTATGAAGATTTTAAAATGATAGAGGATAAGCTTTATTTTTGTCCTGATGTTTTTAGTCGTGGGTGTTTCGACAAGGTTGAATTTGGAAAAAAACTAACACTTGAGGATTTTAAAACTTTACAGGATTATTCAAGGATTTATTATTTGAATGTTATAGATCACTTGGACATTGTTAATAAAAATAAAGAGTGGAATTTATTAAGGAAAAAAGAAGAAGAGATAAGGAAAAAGGTTAAAAAGCTACTCAGCTATACAAAAAGCAGACATAAAAGAGATTTTTTATCAAAAATTTCTATGGGAGCTTTCTTCTCAGATAATCCTTTTGAAGATAGCTTAAATATAGCAATATTAAAAGATTTAGAAATAACAAAGGTAAGGTTTAAAAATACAAAACAGTTGCAAGATTTAAATGATAAAATGAATGAGTTGGGATTAAACTCAAGAATAAGTAGATTAACTTATCGATCAAGTTTGATAGATTGGTTGAATAAAAAATCAGTTAAAAATAAAATCAAACATATTTTTAAAGACTCAAATGAAAATATAGTATCAAGCTTTTGGTCATTTGCTAGTTTTTGTTCACATCATTTTAATGATATTTCAATTTTTAATGTAAAGAAAGAAAAAATGTATAATGTGTTTAAGCATGATGTTTTAGCAATTTTGACTGCTCATCATTATTATTTAAATAGTGAACAATGGGGTAATTTTGCAGAGTTATTTAATTTGGTCAGTGATTCTGTAACCTTTTTGGAAAAGAACAGGTATGGTTTCATTATAGGCTTTATAGAGAGTGAAAAATTGCCATTTGAAGCATTATTTTTCAATTCTGATGAAGTTGAAGAAATGAAGTCAAAGCTAAACTTAAATAGGGAAACAAAGTTTAAGGTAAATGGAATTGATGGTTTTCGAAAAAAGGGTGTTTTTATAAAACAATTAGTAACAAGAATGGATTTAATTGAAGAGGGTGAATTAATGAATCACTGTATTGGTGGAGCATCCTTAACAAATGGTGATATGCACTTTTTTATGATAAATAAGAAAAAAAAGGAAAGGGTAACATTTACTATAAGCGCAATAAAAAGAGATGGTATGGTAAAAATTTGTGTATCAGAAGCTAAAAAGAGATTTAATGGAGCACCATCAAAGGAAAGTATTGGTGTTATTTCGGAGTTTTCTTCTTTCTTGTCTGAAAACAAAATAGAGGAATTGAGAAAGCCCTTATTGACTGTTTTTCCAAATTGTAAGATTGAAAACTATAAAAAGAAGTCATTTAAAGAAGAAGAGGTGTTATTTTACAATAATGATGGTGATTTCGATGATGAGATACCGTTTTAATAAAAAAGCCCGTTATGCGGGCTTTAAATTAAAGTTTTAATATATTAGTCCGAGTGTTTTTTTGTCTATTAATTTATAAACTTTTGGATCTTTATTTTTTATATACTTCCTTACATTGGTTGCACTAATATTGTGTAAAGGGGGTATATTAATAACATGATGCCCATAATTATTAGTCCAGTTTTCTCTTAATTTATGATCATTACCTTTACTGCTGGAAAGAAAGTTAATGTTAGTGTGTTTAATTCCTTTTAGGGAAAGGTGTTCAATAATCTTATTGTGGAGAACTGATGACCATAATTCGTTGTCATTATAATCATCAATGCCTAAAACGGTAATATCTGGAAAAATATCATGAATGAATCTTTTTCGTTGAAAAAAAGAGTAGGGATTTTTATCTTCGTTATATTTATTAGCGGAACCAATAAAAACAATGGGGTAATCAAACTTTAAAATAAGCTGATTAATGAGTTCTATATGTCCGATATGAAGTGGTTGGAATCGCCCAACAATATAACCAATTTCCATAAAAAAATACCCTCTTTTAGGGTATTTTAATATATTTATTTGATTTTATCAACTAATAATTTTAATTGGTGTATAACCTAATAAGGCTCTCATTATTTATGTATGTAATGGTTAAAAATACCATCCAGGTTGTAAATCCAATCAATATGCCGCTAAGTATTGTTGAGGAATACAGGAAACCTTTTTCTGGTTCGATATTAGATATTTTGTAAAGACCAGTATAAAGTAGTTTTATGCTGTATGCTAGTGCAATAAATAGTGCAATAGTGTTTATTACGGGTGATGGATAAATCAAAGTAAGGCTTGCAAAAACAAAAGGAATAGAACAGTAGTAGGCAAACAATAAGCTGGCTTCTTGACTAATAGTCGATGTATAAATCTTTCGTGTTGTAAAAATTAACCATCCAGATAAAAGAACTGATAATAAATAACTAACAACAAGTATGGATGAGAATAATAATGCTGTATAATCAGAGAAAAATACTATATTGCCTGATGGTGATGACCATCCAAATTTTGTAAAACCTATGTATCCAGAAACTGCTGGGACTAAGGACGTTAATATAATCTGCAAAAAGATAAACCATCTGATCCCTCTTGCTTTTGAAATATAATCATAGTCCTTATTTTCGTTAAATCTTAATCCTAATAACATTATTTTAATTCCTCTTTTTATAATATGATATAATATAAAAAAAAGAAAAACAATAAAAATAAAAATGAGTGCAAAAATATTAGAGTCTGGGGGTGATTTTTCTAAAAAAGGGGTGGCTACAAAAATTGCAGGTTCTGTTCTTGCTGCGATGCTTGTGGCTACACCGAGTGAGGGTGTAGCAAGTAATTCAGATAGGGTAAAAGCAAATAAGTTAATGAATAGACATTATCCAGAATTATCTAAACAGGTTAAGGATTATAGTGTATATGATAGTGTATCATCTGATGTAAATAAAATAGTTAATGCAGATAATCTGGATACGGTATTAATAGGGAACAAAAAGGTTGTAGTGGTAAAGGATGAAGGAGAGGATGAAGATGTTACTTGGAAAGATATGTCTGAAAATATAGATCAGGAATTATTAGATGAAATAGGTGTTGATAGAATGGATTTAGGAAGAGGTGCATTTGTTTCACAGGTGGTAAATGGTGATAGAGGTGATGTTATGGGGGTTTCATCAATACAGGCAAAAAAAACAACTGAGGAAATGAGGGAAAAGGGTTTGCCACTTAAGGTTAACGAGAAAGAAATAAGAGATTTTATTACAGCTCATGAGTTAGGTCATGTTATTTTTAGTGACGATCCTGGGCATCAAAATGAATTTTTTGCAGATGTTTATGCAATGAAGTATATGGTTGAGCAAGGTCACTCTCAAAGTGAAGCATTTAGTTTTTTAAAAACCCTAAGAGAAAAAGATGAACATGATCATAAGGGATCTTATCACTATAATCCATTTGAATATGATGTACTTGAAGAGGTTTTAGAAAGAGAGCCTAATTATATAAAAAATGCAACCATTTTAGAATTAAAAGAGCTTTCAGGTGATGCTCGTCTTGCAGTTAGGAGTGTTGATGTCAATAGTATTGATAGAGAGGTGGTTGAAAAAGGTGTGGAGGCTGCCAAAGAGACAGTAGCCAGTAATAAATTAAGTATAGTTAACTATGTAAAAGAATTACACCATTCAAAGGTGAGTTCTTTTAGTTTTAAGAAGAAGGGGTTAACTCCAAAACAGCTAAGAGAGAAACTAGAGGAAGATATGTTCGGTGGAATAATAGTCGAACAATCTAAAAAAACAAGAAAAACAGAAAGGAATCTCGATCTATTATTTAAGGAGATTGAAGAAAATTATACTGATGAGAATGGGTATGTGGTTTCAGATTTAAAAGATAGTTTTGATGTTGATAGATTTGTAAAAAGAGTGATAGAGGAAGATAAATTATCAACTTCTGGAATAAAAGATGAAAGTTTGAAAAAGATGTTGGTAGAGGGCTATGATGGGATAAAGCCGGGATTAAGTGGAGAGAAGGAAAGAATAGTCAAAGATGCCGTAAATCGTCAACATTTAAGGATGGACTTGGAAGAAAAACCGAGGATTGGTAGAGAAAAAGGAAGGAGTAATTCGTGATACAAATAAAAAGTTATTTAATGTTAATAATTATAAATGACATAAATATAAATATAGAGAGAAGGTTGGAAATAAATAAAATAGTTGGCTTTTATATAAAAGACAAAATATTTTATATTGTAGATGAAAATAAAAAAGTTTTTTTTATAAAATTAAAGGATAAAAGGACAATAAATGCAATAAAATTAAAAAAGGAAGTTATTTTAAATCAAACAGATAATGAGTTAACAAATATTATAAAAAGAGAAAAAATAAAAGAGATAGATGAAAATATTATCAAGTAGTGGCGAAATGGGATGGAAAAGCAAAGCATTGACTGCATTTGTTTTGGGTGCAAACTTGCTAAATTATGGATGTTCTTCAACTATTAATGAGCAGGTTCCAGAAAAAACAATGGAGCAGCATTTCAAAGAAATGCAAGAGCATAGATTAAATGAAGCAATGTCTGGTATAGAATTTGAACTTTCAGATAAGGATTCAGTAAATAGAGAAGTAGGTATTACTGCAAAGTTTCAGGAAATAACAAGTAGTGTAGATAGTTTAGTTGATTCAAAAAATGGTGATTTGGTTGAATTGGGGGATAAGCAAGTACTCGTTTTAAGGGCATCAGGTCTTGGTAAAGACGTTGATTTAGAAAAATTAATTGATACTGCTGGTCAATCTATAGGAGAGGTTGGTTTAAGTAGTTTTGAAATAGAAGAGTTATTAAAAGAAAAAACCAATGGGTATTTTCAATCAGCTGTTTTTGATACAGATAATGAAAATATTAAAATAATGACGATATCGAATGAGCAAATGGAAAACTTTTTGAAAAAGGATTCACTTGATATATTTAACGGTGATCAGGTTGCTGTAACCAGTGCAATAATCGCCCATGAAGTTGGTCATATGGTATTTGAAGGCGAAGCAAGTTCTGAAAATGAATTTTTTGCGGATATTTTTTCAATGAAATACATGGTTGAAAAGGGTTATGATAGTAAAAATGTTTTTGATTATTATAGAAATCTTAGATTAAATGAGAATGGAGAGCATTTTTCAAACCATAATAATCCATTCCAGTATTATGTTTTAGAAAAAATGATAGAGGAGGATAGTAGCATATTAAAAGACATGAATGTGTCACAATTGGTTTCTGCTTCTTATATGGCTAGAGATTATGGTGTAGAAACAATGACTAAAAGTATTTCAGGAGATAATTATAAAAAGCTTTCGGAAATATATATGGGTAGAAACGGGGATATAAATATTGATATTCATAATTTAAAAAATACATTAGCAATGAACATATCAGTAAAAATTAATAGTGGTGAAGAGTTAAAAATAAGTGATTTGGAAAGTTTTTTTGAAGGAATAAATGCAAAAGAGGTGATTCCAGATGAAATGAAACTTTTTATGGATAAAGTAAAAGAAAATCACTGTAATGATGATGGAACATTGAAAAAATCAATAATAGGTTATATAAGTAATGATTTTTATAAAGACTTAATAAAAAGCGATATAGAGTCTAATTATTTAAGAGATAAATTAAATGATGCATTGATGATAGATGCAATGAAAATGGATAATAGTTTAAGTAAAAAGCTGAAAGAAAGTGGTGATGTAATAGCAAAAGATATTGTCAATACTTATAGAATGTCAGAATCTGTCAATGTAAGTTATGATAAAACGATGAGGTTAAGCAATAAATGAAGGAAATAAAAAATTATTTAATTATTGATAATAAAAATAGGTGTTATATTGTTATTAAAAGTATCAGCAATATTTCAATAGATCGATATAAATTGGTGTCTTATAATGGTGAAAATAAAATTATTTTTTATGAAAAAAATAAACCTGTGTTTTTCATAATAATTGATGATAAAGAAACAAGGTATTATTTGTCTAGTAAAAAAGAAATAACTTTAAGTTTGACAAATAGTAACGGTAAAAGAATTTTAAAAGAGGTGACTATAAAAAAATAGTCACCTTTTTGTCTTATACATAGCGCTTTAAGGATGTCCAAGAAAAATCATCATTAAGCATAGCTTTTGAAAATGGATAACCTCTTGGATTGCATAAAACGTTAGTTTTGTTAATCATATAGTCAGAGCTGTTGTGCATATGACCATGAATCCAGTATTTAATATTGCTGTATGCAATATCATTGCCCATTTCTGAAAAGAAGAGGGTTCTGATAGGGTCGTTTTTGTAAATTTCCAAAGAGCTAAGTTCACAAGGTGCATAATGGGTTACAACAACTTGTTTTCGATTATCATCAAGCTGATCAAAAATGTAATTCTTTGATTGAAAAAATAAATGTCGCATAACATCAGGCTTAATGTTTTTAATTCTTTCAAAGTCATTGGTCTCTTTCAAAGATTGCTTTAAAAACCAGTCTATCTGCTCAGAAACATCTCTTGTTCCAAGTGATGTGAAAAGGCAAGAGCCGATAAAATCAACATCATTAATCGTAACTGTATCATTCTCTAAGAAGTAAAGGTTATCAGTATTAGATGATAACTCTCTCCATTCGTTAATTAGGGTATCAATATCATTATCCCAAAACTCATGATTGCCTAATACATAAATAACAACATAGTTAAGTGATAGAAGGTGATTAATAATGTTAATTGCTGATGTACCTTTATGAATGTCACCAGCTAAAATAATAATGTCAGAAACTTTTTCATTAATAAAATTACAAAAGTCGGGATTTTCTTTATCGACCTCTAAATGAAGATCGCTAACATAGATAAAGGAAAGCTTATCTTCAAGTGTTTGTATTTGAGTTTTGTAATGCATAAAAAGCCTTATCTTTTTTAATTGATAAGGCTAATTATACAATAAATATTAATAAAAGTAAATAATAAGATTAAAAATAGTATTTAGCAAATTCTGCAACATCGTTACACCCGAATCGTGCTGCAATGTTTTGAGAAATAATTCCAGCTCGCTCAGATAAATCAAATTTTACACGAACTTCGTTAATTTTATTAAGATAATCTTCCTGAAGTTCTGTTGGTGAATAAGTAAAAGATGAACGAAGCTTTTCTGCAACACTTTTTAGTCCTAGGGTTTCAAAGACAGGGATTAAATCAGATACCTGTTCTTGAAGGCTATCTTGTCGTTGACCAAATGTAGCGGTTCGCAAGAAAGAGTTAAGTTCTTTTTCGTTTAGAATTGTTTGCATTGTTATTTACCTCTAAAAATTAAAAGATAGAAATTATTAAAAAGTTTTTATTAGTTCTTGAATTGTTTTGTCATTAACAATGTGTTCTGAAATCTCTTTCATTACAGCATCTGTTTGATCTTGAATATTATCGTAATATTGTGCGACCTTGGCAATTTCATCTTGATTTAGCTCATCAAGGATGATGTCAGCTTGTTCCCAAGAAATATGTTTATCATAAAGATTGTAAACGGCATTTTCAATGTCATCCGTAGAAATTTCGTAAAATGTATTAATAGACATATTAGAACCTTGATTTAAGTAATTAACTAAGAAATATTATAACTATTTTTTAAAACAATGTCAATAGTTAACTAAATAAACTTCGTCGCCATCGCTATTTGTATGAGATAACTGAATATTAAGATTATCAAAGTCTACTCCAGCAAACCATAAGTGCCAAGAAATACAGTCTTTTTTATAATTCCAAAAAGCTTGTTCGATGGCACTATACATAGATTCTCCATCTTTTTGCTTTGTAGTGCGAATGATTTCAATGATCTGCTCTGGATAGTTTTGCACATTATCTAAAAGCTTTGCAGTTGTTTTTTCAACGAATTCTTTATTAAAAACGATAGTTTGTTGCATTTTTTTATGACCATAACGATTTAAGTGATGATACTATTATATAAAAACTAAAAGTGTTTGTCAACAAAGGTTAGTGCATAACTGCTGAATGCAGTACTTTTCTTTTATTAAGTTCGTTAACCAGTCTTGGTGGTATTTTATTATTTTGATTATTAACAAAATACCGTGCAAGGAAAAATATTTCGTCATAAGAGAATTCGTCCATTTGACGTTTTATCTCTAGAAAGTCATACAGGGTTTTTTCTTCATTCATTTTTCAAACCTTATACTTTCACCACACCCGCAAGAGTTTTTTTCATTTGGATTAATAAAAACAAGCTTTTCTGAAAGGTTATCGTTTTGGACATCTATGGTCAGGTCATTAAGCTTATCAAGGTGCTCTTTTTCTAAATAAAACAAAATACCATTATATCCAGTTTCTATAAATTGTTCTTCGCTAGGCTTATCTTGGACTAAATCAATAACATAGGAAAAGCCCGAACAACCTGCTCGTTTAAGAGAGACGGTGATACCAGTACTTTGGTTTTTTTCTAAATGTTTTAAGAAGTGTTTTTCTGAGTTTGGTGTAAGTGTTATCATAATTATAAAATTTGTTGTTGCGGGAATTATAATATATAGTAATAAAAAAATCAAATAAAATGACTAATTGGGAAAGTTTTTTTAGCCAGGAATATAAAAAAGAATATTTTCAGGATTTATTAAATCGTGTGTCAAAACAAAGAGAGGAGGATATTGTTTATCCATCAGAAAACAGGGTTTTTTATGCTTTTGAAAAAACACCGTTTGATAAGGTTAAGGTTGTTATAATAGGTCAAGATCCATATCATGGTAAAGATCAGGCTATGGGTCTTGCATTTTCTGTATCAGAAAAAATAAAAAAACTTCCTCCGTCTTTAAAAAATATCTATAAAGAGGTATATAAAAACGATTTGGATAAAATCCCAAAGCACGGTGATTTAACAAGCTGGGCTGAACAGGGGGTTTTCCTATTAAATGCTTCTTTAACTGTTTCAGAATCGAAGCCTAACTCTCATTCTTTGTATGGGTGGAAAATATTTACAGATAACTGTATTCGTTATATAAGTGAAAATAAAAGTGGTGTTGTATTTTTATTATGGGGTAATTTTGCAAAAGGAAAAGAAGAAATAATAGATACAGACAAACATCACATCATAAGTACAACACATCCATCACCATTTTCAGCAAGAAAGGGTTTTTTGGGTTCTGATTGTTTTAGTAAGGCTAATGATATTTTGATAAGTAATGATCAAGAGCCAATATTTTGGAAAGCACTCAATATAAAATAACCTGAAATGATAATAGAGCCTGCATAAGTAAGCAAGCTTGCATAATAAGGTATTGCACTGAAGTTCCATTTTAAGAATCGAAAAAGAAGTGGTTCTGGTTTTGTTATTCTCGTCATTGTATTTTTTCTTTTATTTGGAAAAGAAAGTTTTTTTTCTGATTAAAGTTAATTTTATTACTTTTAAAAGTACAAGGTACTAGTATGCTTTTCTTATTATTCTCTTTTAAATTTAAAATATCTTTGAATGTAATTGTTATTTCATTAATTTCATTATAAGACTTTTTGGGTAATTCGGAAAAAATAAAGAACCCGTTGCCCTCGACAATTCTACAGTTGTCACAATCAAAAAGAAAGAAAAAATTATCATTTGGGTTGGGAAAAAAACCAAAATGTTGGTAAATAGAAAATTTATAAAAAGATATTATGTCCCTGAACTTTTCTATTTCCATTTTTTCTTTTAAAAATATCACAAAAATTTAACAAAAAGTTTTTTTATTAAAATATTTGGGAAAAAAATTTAAGTAAAAAGTAAATAAAAGGAATAAAAGCCTAAAACTGCTAAAGTGAGTATGACTAAAAATTTAAATGAATAAATAAACAATGTAAATATAAAGTATATTCCTATACCAATTAAGGATAAAACAAGTAAGATAGAGATAATTAATGTATCTACTATTTGTTTGATTTTATCTTTCATCTTTATTGATTTCTTTTTTATTTAAGAGTAGTGAAAAAATTGAAATAATAAATAAGATCAAGATAAAACTTAAACCAACTTTAAAAAGAAACCAGATAATTGGCCAACAAAGAAAAACCAAAACGGCAGTTATTAGTATTCCTTTTGTTGGGTTTCTTCTACAAAAATCTTTTGTTTGTAAATAATATTCTTTTAATCTTCTCATTACATTGTTCTTAATTTATATGTCTTATTAATAAGCTCTAAATCTTTTTTAGATAAAATATAGAACCTATCCATTAAAATAATAATAATCGATGTATCAAGAGTATCTTTTGTAAATACTTTTGCCATATTATTTTTAATATTATCATACTGTTTAAAGATTTTTTTATTAGATCCGTAATTTTTTTCTAAAAATTCTTTATTGGCATAGTCCATACCGTTAATAAGGAGTCCAATATCTTTAAAAATATAATCTTCAACTTCTATAGGAACAGAAAT
>MDTC01273727.1_pt1 | contig 20662 bp, 20 predicted proteins | sample 811181 | NCBI WGS metagenome assembly MDTC01 (sample SAMN05326644, study PRJNA326480) | marine metagenome | isolation source: seawater | place: Pacific Ocean: North | collected 2011 | reverse complement strand
GGAAAAAAATGGTGGGCCCGGAAGGACCCGAAGTGATTGATAAGTTATTGAATCATTGAAGTAAGCTACGCAACCGCCAAATAGTTACCGTCAAAGTTACCGTCTAAAGCGCTGGATTTGGTTGGGCCTGATTTCAGCGCCGCTACCTCCATAGCGGCCGGATTCGGGGAGGTATTACACAGTTGCCGGGCGAGTCGACAGTAGTCAGCGGCTGTTGCACTTGGGTGAAAAGGGCGTTTATCCTTCCTGTACTCCACGTCGATCTGGCGCAGCTTGGCAATGATTCTCTCTGGGGTAAAACTCTTTCTTGGCATGTCCTACTCCTGTCCGTAAAGGTTGATATTCTCCCTCACCTCCTGGACTGGAAAATACCGGTCAGGTTACTTTCTCACGACTCCCGTCTTTGAACAATGTTCTGTGGTGCCAGAAGGTTCACTGGGGGAGATGGTTCAGATAAACTTGGGCGCAGGCCGTGGCGGCAATATCCCAATTGTAGATGACGGCGTGGGACTCTACGGCTATGTTGTTTGATCCATAAGGTGACCGGAAAAATATTTAAAAGAGTGGAGTGCCAACAGTGACTGAACCGATATTGGTGTGGGGCGGTGGAGCGATAGGCGGGACACTAGCAGCCTATTGGGCGCGAGCCGGTATCGATGTTCTTTTGGTAGATCTTGAACGTGATCACGTTACGGCATGCCGGACTCGCGGAATGGAGATTTCCGGCCCGCTTGACGAATTCGTGATCCGCATTCCAGCGATAACGCCGGATGAAGTTGAGGGCCGTTTTGATCGAGTGGTACTCGCTGTCAAGGCGCAGCATACCAGGACTGCTATCGAAACGATTCGACCACATTTGTCTGCAGAGGGATTTGTAGTCTCAGCGCAAAACGGACTAAATGAGCTAAGCATTTCCGAAGTGGTGGGGAAAAGTGCCACTGTTGGGGCCTTCGTCAATTTCGGTGCGGATTGGCATGGACCTGGGCAGGTTTTGTTCGGTAATCGGGGTGCCGTCGTAGTAGGTGAAATCGACGGCACAATTTTGAGTCGTACAAAAGAAATGCATAAGTTGTTACAGATTTTCGAACCGGACGCTGTGCTGACAGACAATATTTGGGGGTATCTGTGGGGTAAGTTGGCCTACGGCGCCATGTTGTTTGCTACAGCCCTTAACAATGACTCCATGGCAGATAACTTTGCGGACCGGCACCGCACTAAACTTTGGATTGCTATCGGGCGTGAAGTGATGGGACTTGCCACAAAAAAAGGAATACAGCCATTGGGATTTAACGGATTTGATCCAATGGCGTATCTACCGGGAGCCACTGATCTTCAGGCCGAGACAAGTGTTAAAGAGATGGCAGAATTTAACCGAATGTCAGCAAAAACTCATTCTGGAATCTGGAGAGACCTGGCAGTTCGAAAAAGGAAAACTGAGGTGACGGAGCAATTAGGTATCCTCGTGAAATTGGCCAATGAGGATGATTTCGATGCGCCATTGATCAGATTGATTATTGATTTGATTCACGATGTGGAGAATGGCCTTAGGGAGATGTCTAGTGAAACATTTGCCGTGCTCCTAGACCGTTGTGAATGACACGGTAACGCGAATTGTTACGGTGTGTACGGCTGATTCTGCCTGATAGTCCAGGGCTCCTGGAAAGGGGTCATGAATCGATTCGTCATTCGGACTGACTTAGTAAACCAACTACCGTCCAACTGGACATAATCATCATCTAAGGTTGCTGATAGGAAAACAGCCTGGTTTGACTCATTAAGAGTCGCGACCTCCCAAATTACCCAAGAACCCTTTGCGGTTTCATTCTTGATCGTAATGAGCGGGTTCATATACATGTGTACTGAGAATTTCCAAGGAGTAGCACGAAGGAATTCCCATATCGCCTTTTTGCCCTCGAAGTATCCAAAGAGCCCGTTATCCCAAACAGCATCTTCCGTAAATCCAGAGACCTGATCCCAAGCGATCTTATCAATCTCGTCTTGTGGCTTACGTTGATGATCCTCAGTATATTTGGCATCAGCGCATAACGCATAGTGTGATTTGAGCTGTTTGATTTCTTCTATTGCTTCGAGTCTGGTGATACGTTCCTCAAGACTGGCCATTGCTACTCCCAAGTTCCAACAGCGGTTAAACAATATCTATCTTGACGCAATAAACCCCGCAGGAATAACTTTACCCCTGGAGAGGGGATCTATAGATAAATAGTGCGGACAATATCGTCGTGCGATCCTTCTAGGTTATCCGTGCTGCCCCCATCGATAACTTTTCCATCTCGCAAAATAAGATAACGGTCACTGATCTCGAGTGCGAGTCTGAGATTCTGTTCAACCAGCAGCATGGTGACTCCATCGGCTTTCATGCGGACTGTGATTTCGCCAATTTCTCCGACGAAAAGTGGAGATAATCCACCGGACGGCTCATCTAATAGAAGAATTCTAGGTTGACTCATGAGGGCACGGCCTACCGCCACCATTTGTTGTTCGCCACCAGACATGGTGCTCACTTGTTGATCAAAGCGATCTGATAATCGAGGAAAGTAATCGAAGGCTAGCTTGAGTCCCAATTTTTCGTCACCTTGTATAATGCAGCCAAGTTTCAGATTTTCTTCAACGGTTAGGTCACCAAATAAATCACGTGCCTGTGAGACCTGCACGACCCCAGCACGAAAACTTTTGTGGGGTGGCATACCGGTAATAGTGTCTTCGTCGAGTTGAATCGTTCCTTCTGTCGGTTTTAGAAAGCCGCTGATGGTGTTGAGAACGGTCGATTTGCCACTGCCGTTTGCGCCCAGAAGTGTGACGATTTCCCCTTGATTCACATGTAGATCGACGCCGCGTAGGACTACATTATGACCATAACCCGCAACGAGATTCGAAATCCGCAATCGTGCTGTAGTGTCTGCTGTCCCTATGTTCATGTTAGCGACCGAGGTATGCTTCGAGTACTTCTTTATCCTGGCGAATGTCTTCAGGCGCACCGTCGGCGATGACCTCACCGTTGTTTAGGACCATGATGGTGTCCGATACGGTCATGACGAACTCAATAGCATGCTCGATCAGAATGACACCGATGTTTTCTTCCTCTACGAGTCGGCGAATAATTCTGAGGAGCTCAAGTCGTACGGGGGGCGCAAGCCCCACTGCGGGCTCATCAAGTAACAATAGTGGCGGATCTGTTGCTAAGGCTCTCACAATTTCGACCATTCTCTGCTGTCCGCCGGATAAGTCCCGAGCCCATTGTTCCGCAACATGAGGGATGCCCATCATCTCGAGCAAATGGTAAGCCTTATCGGTGGCGTTTTTCTCGACTTCCTTAGCATGTTTGGAATTAAATAAAAGACCGCAGAATGAACTGGGCACCTGGGTATGTAGCCCGGCTAGTACGTTCTCAAGTGCGGTTAACTCTCCAAATAGACCTCCTGTTTGAAAGGTTCGTCGCACGCCGCGTTCCGAGATCTCATGCGGTGTTAGTGTTTGAATTTCTTGGTCCTTAAATATGATCGTACCTGACTCAAGCTCTTCTTCACCGGATATCGCTTTAAACAAAGTTGTTTTTCCAGCCCCGTTTGGTCCAATTAATGCTCTTACTTTGCCAGGCTCGGCTTCAAAACTGACGTTGTTAACAGCCACCAGTCCACCAAAGCGGACGGTTGCGCCGGTTACTGTCAAGAGAGTCATAGGGCTAGTTTCGGTAGTACCGATCCCTAAATATCGGATGGAGTTTCGCCAGTAAACTCGATAGGCCGCGTGGCAAGAACAGGATGACCGCGATAATCGACCCACCAAAGATCCATTCCTCTGAACCGACAAGCCATTCAAAATGCCGGATCATCTCAGGAATCGCAACGATCAAAGTGGAACCAAGTATCGAACCAATCAGGCTTCCTATACCGCCGACCATGATGATGGCAAAGTGCAGAATAACCTGAATTAAGTCAAAGTCTTCTGGTGACAAATGAAGGCCCAGCGCCGCATACATGGCACCGCCAATTCCAACGATGAAGCCGCTTAGCGCAAATGCCAATAAAAAATATTTGCCGGTAGGAATCCCCATTGCAGCAGCTGCCTGCTCGTCGTTCTTTATTGCCAAAAATGCTCTCCCGAATCGGGACTCTAGAAGCCGACTTGCAGCGATCACTACAACGACCACAATAAATAAAAATACGTAAAACTTTTCATATTCGGTGGTCATTACCCAGGAATAATCACCAAAGCTAAAGCCCACAGGCTCGGCTACTGCAAGGCCCATCGATCCGCCGGTGCCAGGTACTCTTATGTATGCCCATCGCATAAGTTCACCAAATGCCAGCGTCATAATCGCCAGGTAAAACAAACGAACGCCGCGTAACGCGGGAATACTTGCTGCGCACCCAGCGAGTGCCCCGAAGAGACCGGCTGGGATGACCGTTATCCACCATGGCCAGCCTAAGTGATATGAAAGCATGCCGGAGGCGTAGGCACCGATTCCAAAGAAAGCGACATTCGAGAAAGCTAATTGACCCAGATTGCCAACCACAATATTGAAACCAACCCCAACAAGAATGTAGACCAAAATAAGGTTTACGACATACTGCAGGTATTGATTTAATCCCAGAGGCAACGCCAACAACAATAGCGGAAAAATCCAGAATATGGAGCGATTTAGCTTCATCTTGGGATTAGCTTGTACGTTGTACTGATGAATTTATGCCGATTCGAATCCGCGCTAAATTTTCAACGTCGCATGTTGTCCGAATAGGCCTTTCGGTCTAATCAGCAATACAAGAATAATCACGAGATAGCAGGTAATTTCAACGAGGGCGGTTGAAATGAAAACGCCTAGCACCTTTTCCAGGATGCCGATAATCAAGCCGCCAATGACTGCTCCATATAATGAGCCAAATCCGCCCAGGGTCATCGCGGCAAATCCCCTGAGAAGCGTCCACATGCCAACATCAGGGTCGAGGACCAGAGCGAGTCCCAACATGACACCGCCGAGAGCGCCCAAAGAGCAACCAACCCCCCAGATAAGGTTGTTGTAATACATCACGTTGATCCCGACGAGTGATGATCCGCGTTGAGTCTGAAACATCGCTTGAATAATCTGTCCGAATCGCGTTTTTGAAAACACAATGTAACTCACTATCAGCATTACAATAACCACGCCGCAAAACGTGATTTCATCCAGGGTCATATAAGTACCCATGTTATTGATATTGAAAACTTCATAGGCCTGGTCTTCAAAAGGGCGTGGCATTTGCAAGATCTCTTTGCCGTATTCTTTTCGGATCACACCGCGTAGCGCATATCCGATGGCGATCGCCATAAGCGCGAGGCTGAGATGCGGTCCTTTAAGAATCGGCCAGATAAAGACTCGATGGATGATATATCCGATACCAAATAACACCCCGAGCGAGAGCAGTAAGGCAATCAGATAGGGTGGTGCGAATGAGGTTAATGTATGCAGTGTCGACGATTCTAGCGCCACGTTAAATGTCACCATCGGCAACAGAATGTATAAAGCATAGGCGCCTAACATAACGAGGTCGCCGTGCCCGAAATTGACCACCGTGGTGGCGCGGTAAAGTATCGTCATGGAGAGAGCTATCAAGGCATAGAGCATGCCGATAGCGATGCCACTGACGATGAGTTGTGGTAACAGGGGTAACAAGTGCGGCCAAGTCGTCAGGGTGGATTGAATGTATTCAATCATGTGTTCTCCGGTGCCGTACGCTTGATTGGTATTTACCGAGCTAGACTATTTTGCCACGACTTTGCCACAACAAAAACTATGGAGCTTCCGACAACAAGGTGTTTACAAAAATAGGGCCGACAGGCGCACGATCGAGTGCGCCTGTCGGCCTTCTTCTAATTTCATTAGGATATATTGATTGGTTTATTCAAGATGTGTCGACACCTTAGTGTAGGGGCTGTCCCCATCCTTTAAAGATCACCTCATTTCCGTCGCTATCAAGACCATTGAAGTACATGTCACTGATTCCAACGTGCTGCTCAGGTGTGATGGTGACTCTCCCGGCCGAGATGTTGTTGTCAAAGTCCCGCAAGGTTTCGATAGCTTGAATATAGGTATCCCGGGTGAGATCACGTCCGGCGCGACGGAAGCCTTCCACCACTCCAATCCCATTGAACAGTCCGAAATAATAGAAATGTGTGGGGTCTCCGGTTTTCGGAAGTTCATCCTTGGTCAGGTATTTGACCAGGATCTGTCTACCCCATTCCAACGCTGGTGAGCCAATCTTGTCCTTGTAAAGGTGGCCTTGGAAAAAGACACCATTCACGGCATCGGGGTTACCCACTTGCTGAACGACCTGCCCGAAGTCGGCCCCGAGGGCACCAATAATCGGCGTGTTGAGTTTGTACTTGTGGGCCGCTTTCAGCAATACCACCAGTTCAGGTTGGTATAGGCAGCCTAGAACACCGTCAACGCCTTGGGATTTAATTTTCAGTACCTGAGCGGTCGCATCAGTTGAGCCGCGTTCCATCGCAGTATCGAGGACAACTTCCGCACCTTGCGATTCAATATAGTCCTTAGCTGGGTCACAGTAGCCTCGGGCCCAATCGTTGGTATGGGCAACAATCGCAATTTTTTTGGTGTTCGGTTTGGTCATGATAAATTTGCCCATCGTCATACCACTAAAGTAACCGTTGGGCGTGACATGGAACATGTACTTTGGCGGCATTCCTGTGCCGCCAGAACCAATAGAGCCTGTGATTTTTGGGTTAGCGGATACACCACTCCAAGGAACCCCTTCCTTTACGAGGGTTGGCTTGACAGCCATGGCGACACCACTACACGGGTTGACGGTAATCATGAAAACTTTTTCGTCGTAGACCATCTTTTTGGCAGCAGCAATGCCTTTTGCCTGTGCACAAGCTGTATCGCCAAGAACAATGTCAAACTTTCGTCCATACACGCCGCCCATATCGTTTATGTAACGCATGTAGGCAATTGATCCATAATTCAAGGGATTAAACATCGCCGCCTTTCCCGAGAAAGGACCGATGTTGCCAATTTTTATAGAAGTGTCAGTTACACCGCGTTCCGCGGCAGCTGTTCCCGAGATTAAAGCAACACTCGCTGCCAGAGCGACTGTCAAAATCTTTCTTCTGAAAGTACTCATCAGGTTATCCTCCTGTACGTGAACTTTGGTTAGGCACGGTGAGTTGTCGCGAGACTACCCACTTGCTCGAGAGATATATCATCAAGGAAGAGACGCCGCTTTGCAACTATTTCCTAGGTTAATTGTGTGGAATTATCGAAGAATGTTCGCATAAAAAAGGATAGGTCGACTCACCCCTTTGGTGACATACCCTTGAGGTTATTGATTTGAAAGTAAATTCATCAGCTCACCTCGCATTCCTTTGGATGTTGGGTACCAGTGGATTCGCGATACTTATCGGCATTTCGGGTCGAGAATTGTCGTCAGAGATGTCACTGTTTCAGGTGATGTTTTGCCGTAATCTCGTCTGCCTAACAGCAACTATATGCGCGATGTATTTCATTGGTTGGAACACAATTCGGACCCGATTTGTTGGCCGTCACGTGGTGCGGAATATCATCCATTTCCTTGCGACTTACCTGTGGTTTTTCGGCATTGTTTCAATTCCGATGGCCGAGGTTTTTGCGTTGGAATTCACTACACCATTATGGACAGCAATTTTGGCTGCGTTTTTTTTGCGCGAGCGATTTGGAGCTCGACGGGTTGTAGGTACTCTGTTGGGTTTTATAGGTGTGCTCGTGATATTACGCCCAGGCCTCGCCATGATTCACCCGGCTGCGTTTGCCGTTATCGGGTCAGCAATGATGTTGGCGACCATGTACGTGTTGACGAAGAGTGTAATCACATACGACTCTCCGTGGACGATACTATTCTGGATGAATTTGGTACAGCTACCAATTTCTTTAACGTTTGCTATACCGGATTGGACCTGGCCATCAACCCCACTCATTCCGTGGGTAGTGTTAGTAGGCGTAGCAGGATTTGGCATTCACTACTCGATCTCAAAAGCGCTGGTCTATGCAGACGCTTCGCTAGTGGTCCCGTTTGATTTTTTTAGATTGCCCCTCATCGCCATAGTAGCCTGGCTTCTTTACAATGAGGCGCTTGATCCATTCGTGTTTATTGGTGCGATGATCATGGTTGGTGGAAACGTATTGAACGTTCGGGAAAACCGTGTAGGAACAAAGAACTCACTCGTTAATGATCCAGAGCCCGAAAACGATTAGCCTGCGAGATCACTAGCATCCTTAATGTAGCGGGCAATTTCAGCATGAGTTGCAAACCACACATCGCCTGATGCCTTCATGTGGGCTATAAGGTTGTCAAGAATCCAGATACGAGAGCGATACCCGATAACATGGGGGTGCATAGTAAGAACAAAAAGTCCGGATTCTTCCTTTGCCCCATCAAACTCTCGCTGAAAAATATCAAAAACCGCAGTGGGGGGCGTATAAGGTCGTAGCCCATCGAACCGCGCCATGTTGAAATAGACTGCATCGTCACGAATCCATTCCACTGGCAATTCAACAATTCCTGTCGGTTCGCCGTATTCAACAAGTTCGTAGGGATCATCATCAGCAAACAATGATGAGTCGTACAAAAGTTCAAGTTCCCGTTCTATTCGAAGCGTGTTGGGGCTGAAATCCCATGAAGGCGTTCTAAGCCCTACTGGTCGCACGCCCGTAATTCGCTCAAGGGTTTCGGCCGAACGAAACATCAGATCTTTCTCTATTTCGTAGGGTAGAATGGAATTCAATTCATGAATCCATCCATGGATACCGATTTCATGACCCTGATCGATGACTCTGCGCTGTTCGTCAGGGTGGAGTAAGGCCGCAACCGCTGGAACGAAAAACGTTGCGGAAATCTCGTGTTTGGCTAGCACATCGAGGATTCGTGGCACCCCCTTACGATTACCGTATTGTCCCCATGATAGGCGGCCAACTGACTTACCACCGTCACGTAGTTCATTGGTTTCATGATCGGAGTCAAATGACAGTGCCACGGCAACGCGAGCGTCATTTGGCCATCTCGCGGGCAGCAGGTTTTGACCCGCTCGAACTTGATCTACCAGGCCGCGCCACTGCGGTTCATCCCAAGCCCACGGCTGTGTTTCGTCATTCATGATGTGCTAATCCCTTTGTATTTAAGTCAATGAAAAGTAGTTTTGTTATATACCTGCTATAGGTGTAATCGGACTACCATCGGAAAATCTTTGTAATCGGAAAGGCGTGGGATCGACCAGTGGCTGTTGGCCAAGCGCCAAGTGTGCTGCAAATTCACCTGCTGCGGTACCTATTCCAAACCCGTGACCAGAAAATCCGGTTGCTATGACGCAACCAGGCAGGTTCGGTGCCTCCGAGATGACCGGTATGGCATCAGGCGTAACATCGATCATCCCGGCCCACCGTTCGGCAACCGACAGATTTTCAAACGATGGGATGGCCGTCGCAATGTTACGTTGCGCTTGTTGAAGCACTTTCACAACCGGTGTCGGGTTCAGAATACGTTCCTCTTCGAACATGGTCGTGTTCTGATCGTCCCAGCGGGAAGCATAGCGTTGTTCAGTCATAAAACGGTCGGAGAGACGCAATCTTAGGCTCTTGCGACTCATCCATGCCAGGGAAAGAAAATCGTGGAAATAACGGAATGAATCGGGCGTTATGTCATAAGGTATTCGAGTTCTACCTCCGAGGGCTATGGTGTAGCCACCATCAAACCGTTTGCGTACTGCAAAGCCCGATGCATAAATCGAGACTTCTGGCCCACCCGGCATGGGATGAGTTCGAAATGCAGAAGAACGCACCTTAAGTTGTGGGAGCCGGATTCCTAAATTGCGCAAGAACAGGCTAGTCCATGCACCCGCGGCAACGATAACTGTGTTGCATTGGATTCGCCCGTGTTCAGTGACGACTCCATTAACCTGACCCGCTTGTGTGTCGATAGTTCGGACCGCGGTATTGGTAAGGATTCTTGCTCCCAGGCTTCTGGCAGCTAACGCGATGGCAGGTGCCGCGAGCGTTGGTTCAGCGCGGCCATCGGAAGGTGTGAATAAACCCCCTGTCCAAGCTGTTACGCAGCCCGGGATATGTTGAGCGACATCGGAACCACGCAACAGTTTGCTCTCGACACCATACTCTTTGCCGATTGACGACCAGGCGCGGTGTTTTTCCAGTTCACTGTCACTCTGGGCAAGTGCCAGAACACCGCACTCCTTAAACCCAACATCCCGTTGGATACGGGTATTCATCTCTCCCCACAGGTTCAAAGAACGGATAATTAAGGGCATCTCCCGCGGATCACGTCCTTGTTGACGACACCAGCCCCAGTTCCTTGAGGATTGCTCAGCGGCAATTTCCCCTTTTTCCAATAAAGTAACCGGAATACCTTGTTCAGCGAGTTTGAGTAAAGCACATACACCGATGATACCGCCTCCAATGACGGCAACCTCAGTTGCATGAGGTACTCCCGTATCTGCAGGAACTAGGTCTGGAATCGGAGACATTTAACGTGTGTACGGCAGCCGGATTCGTCTAATAGCTGTTGGGGAATTTCTTATTCGGTTATACAAAAGCACTGATGGCTATCCCATTTTGTGTGCAGAGCACTCATATCTAGTTAGACTCGAACAATACACAATCGATAAATCACACACAACACAAAGCTTAATCACAAATTATGAACAACAAGAGCCAAGGTAACTCAGTTGCAGTCGTGACCGGTGGTGCGAGAGGTATCGGTCTGGGATGTGCGAAGGCGCTTTCGACCAAAGGCTTCGATATCGTTCTTATTGACGTTCTTGAAGAGGATCTTGAACGTTCGGCCAGTGCGTTATCTGCGAGCGGAGTGCATACCGAGTCATTTGTGGCTGATGTCAGTCTTTTTGACAGGACCCAAGAGGTTGCGAAAAATATTTTGACCCGTTATGAGTCGATCAATGTGCTCGTTAATAATGCCGGAACACCGATGCCAAAGGGTCTGTTGGAGATTAGTGAGGCCGAATGGGACCGCACCATCAACGTTCATCTTAAAGGTTGCTTTAATTGGGCCCGCGCCGTCGTCCCATCGATGTTACGTAACGGTTCAGGTCGCATTGTCAATATTTCGTCAATTAGTGCCTATAGTGGCGGTGTGACGCGGGCGGTTAGTAAGTTTGCCTACGCGGCAGCTAAAGCCGGTATCCTGGGGATGACTCGTTCGCTGGCTAAAGAATTGGGCCCGTCAATTGCCGTCAATGCAGTCTGCCCGGGAGCCATCAAAACGGAACTAACCGCTAAAATGCTCGAGGCACGGGCGACCGAGTTTACTGAGGGGATCAGCCTCCAACGGTTAGGAACACCAGAAGATATTGGTGAAGTTGTCGCCTTTTTGGCAAGCGTGGAACCAAATTATATTAATGGTCAAGCCATTACCGTTGATGGTTGCCAATGGATTACTTGATGTAGCGGTCATTGAATAAATTTAATGGACCTTCGATACGGATTGGGAGACTAGTGTGGGTGTTAATCATTCAGATAGTGGCGCCTGGGTGTTGGTCACTGGGGCCGCCTCGGGAATCGGATGTGACCTGACAACGTCACTTTTGGATAAAGGCGAGAGGGTCGTGGCGTTAGATTACGACGAAGAAAAATTAACCAAGGTATACACTAATCACAAAACTTCTCTGGTATGCCGTTATCTAGATGTGTGTGATGTTGACGGTATAGCGCGCTCGATCGAGATGATTCGAGGTGAGGTCGGAACGATCAAAGGATTGGTGAATTGTGCAGGAATTTATCCTGTTACCGCATTCCTAGACATAACGGTAGAGGAATGGGATCAGGTCTTAAACACCAATCTCCGTGGAGCCTTTGTATTATCACAAGCGGTTGCGCAATTAATGGTAGCAGACAAGGTTAAAGGTAGTATTGTTAACGTAACGTCTACGTCGGCAACCTTCTGTCGACCTGGTGTGGCGCATTATGGCTCTTCCAAGGCGGGGCTAACGCAGCTTACCCGAGATATGGCGCTCGAGTTAGCGCCGTACGGTATTCGTGTTAATGCAGTGGCACCTGGTGTCATTGGTACCGAAACGGTGGTCAATGTTGCGAAACTCCAAGGAACTGAAGAACACGCGGCAAAACTCGCATCAATACCAACGGGAAGAATCGGTGAGGTTCATGAAATCACCGCGTTGATCGAGTTCCTACTAAGTAATCAAGCCAGTTACTGTACCGGCAGTATTCTACTGGCAGACGGTGGCCTGACCCTTGGTATTCCACGGTATCAGCTGGGGAATTGATGCTGGGCCGCGCTCAAATAGACCGTCTAGGCTGAACAATAACTTTAGCAGGAGCAGGATTGGAGTAAGCTGATGTTTACCGTAAGTAACAACAGACCTCTGGCGACAACCATCACTGGCTCGTTACCTCGGCCTTTGTGGTTTACCGAAGGCCTGACACGACGACCGTTTCTTGAAGCAATGGGATCTGACTATCAGTTTCGGGAACAGTATTTCGATGCCGTTACGGCCGTTATTGGTGATCAAATCAGGGCGGGACTCGATATCGTTACGGATGGCGATATGAGATTCGATAATGACATCGGTGGACGGTCCTGGTTTGGTTATTTGTTTGAGCGCATGGACGGACTGGGCGACATCGCGATGCGACATGGCGGGAGCGAGTGGGCCTCCCGGGCCGGTAGTGACAACTCGATTAAACGTGTTGATGCGCCGGGAGATATTCTGCACGAAGTTATGGAGTCGAGATTGCCACCGCGAATCCTTGCACCGGTGGGCCGGGGATCACTGCAATACGATGCGATTTTCAAGGCCGCACAGAGACTCACTGATCGCCCCGTCAAGATTGGTTCATGCTGCGGGCAAATGGTACATAAGAACTCAGTAAATGATCACTACAAGACTTCAATAGATGCTGTGATGGCATTCTCTGATGCACTGAATGAGGAATATCATGCAGTCGCAGATGCAGGGGCCCAGGTTCTACAGATCGAGGAGCCATGTCTTCATTTTATTGAAGGTAGTGCGTGGGATATCTCACTGGATGATTATGTTATGGCATTCAATCGCGAGGCAGCAGGATTACGAAATCGACTTGAAGTCTGGTGTCACACTTGTTGGGGTAATCCTTTGGCACAAAAGGTTGAGGCCAACTACAGTTACGAGCCGATTTTGCCTTATCTCGATCAGTTGGATGTTGATGTTGTGACGTTTGAGACGGCCGATAACGATGGTGCTGAGTTGAAAGCTATCGCATCCGGAATTGGTAAGAACAAGAAGATTTGTATCGGGGGCGTGACGCATCGCACATTGCAAGTTGAAAGTCCGCATGAGGTTGCGTCCCTCGTTAGGCGGGCATTAGAAGTTATAGATCCAGATCGGTTGTTGATCAGCAGCGATTGCGGATTTGGTCGACAGGGAATGAGTCGTATGCACGCATTTTATAAAATGGTGGCATTGGTCAAGGGGGTTAATATGGTCCGTAAGGAGTTGAGCTTGGATGTGGCCGAGGCGCCCGCGGCCCTCGGGCGTTATGATTTTCTTAGGAAGTTTTGATTTGTTCATAACGCATTTCCTAATTTATCCAGGGTTGGGTGGTTTTTATCCGTGCCTTAGGCCGTTATGCTTGCGTTGTCTCTTTATAGGACACTTAATCTGATGGATATAGGCGTAGATACCGGCGGCACTTTTACCGACCTCATATGCAGACGTGCGGGTCATCCTGACTTGGTTCTCAAGGTGCCGAGCACACCCAGTGAACCGTCAAAAGCGGTCATGAACGGAGTTCGACAACTTCTGGAAGTGGCTGGTGATGAAGTAGGTTCAGTCCGGCGTTTCGTACACGGCACAACCGTGGCAACCAATGCGGTTTTGGAAAGAAAAGGAGCGGAGAGCGGCTTAATCACAACTGCCGGTTTCGCTGACGTACTCGAAATTGGGCGGCAGATGCGCACCCACATCTATGAGCTTGAGTTAGAGCCTGAAACGCCAGTATTTCTCGCGCCAGGGGCTCGACGGGTCGAGGTTATTGAACGGCTTTCGAGCGAGGGGGAGATTCTGGAGCCGCTTAATGAGAGTTCTCTGCGGCACGCGGTTGAGACCTTACAGAGTGAGGGTGTGACCTCTATCGCCGTGTGCCTCTTATTCTCCTTCCTAAACCCAATTCACGAACGCCGAGTACGGGAGGTTATCGAGTCCGAATATCCTGATCTATCGGTATCGTTGTCGTCCGACGTTGACCCGGCCTTCAGGGAATATGAACGAACGGTAGTTACAGCGTTTGATGCGTACACAAAACCGGTTCTTCGTGATTACCTGGGTGACTTGGCATCGGATTTATCGGCATTCGGAGTCGATGCGCCCTTGCAGGTGATGCAATCACGCGGAGGCATCAGCGCCGCGGGAACTGCAACCAAACGACCTGTCCGACTGTTTCTTTCGGGACCCGCGGCGGGGGTGATTGGTGGAAGCAGGGCGGGCCAGGCCTCTGGAAGTAATGACCTGATTACAGTAGATATTGGGGGGACTAGTTGTGACATCGCCTTGGTTGCCGGAGGCAGGCCTCTTGTACGACCCGAAGGGCGAATTGACGGATACCCGGTACGTGTTCCAATGGTCGACGTGAATGCGATTGGATCCGGCGGCGGCAGTATCGCATGGCTCGATGAGGCTGGGGGACTGCGCGTAGGACCTCGGTCGGCTGGTGCGGATCCAGGTCCTGCGTGCTACGGTCGCGGCGGAGAGCTGGCGACGGTAACCGATGCGTCTATTGTGCTTGGTGTCTTGAATCCAGACTATTTTGCCGGCGGTTCGGTTTCGTTGGACCGTCAACTCGCAGAACAGGCAATTCGAGACACCATTGCTGTGCCGCTATCAATGTCTGTAGAGCAGGCGGCACTTGGGATTCATCGAGTAGTCAATGCACAAGTGGCTGAGGGCATGCGTCAAGTGTCAATACGTCAAGGACATGACCCACGAGATTTTGCACTCGTGCCGCTGGGTGGTGCCGGACCGGTTCATGGAATTCCACTCGCCGAGGAACTTAGCATCGACACCGTCATTGTGCCTCGTCATCCCGGCGTCTTGTCGGCAGAGGGTTTGCTCGTCGCACCCATTGAACACGAAGTATCGGTCGGATTCCCCAGCGATCTAGATTCGGCGGAAATCAATGCACTACAAAAGGTGTTCGATGACCTGGACAGCCAGTGTTCTGCTCTGATGGATGCGGAAGCCAAAGATGTCGAAAACGTCGAAGTCATCCATGCCGCTGACATCTGTTATGTAGGCCAGTCTCATTATCTAGATATTTCCGTTGATCTGACCGATGCTAGGATTCTTGACTCAATCTACAGTGATTTCATTCGAGCACATGAACAGGTGTTCGGATACAGCACTGAATCACCTGCCCGCATTGTCAATTTACGCAGTGTCCATCGTTCTCGGGGTCATGAAATGGACGTTCCCATAGCGATTGACCCGATCAGTGGAGATCCATTGAAAGAACGTCGGTCAGTCATTTTCGATATTGGCTCTTCTATCGAAATTGATATACTGGATCGAGCATGTCTTCCGGTTGGAGCGGTCATTAATGGGCCCGCTATAATCGAACAGGCAGATACCACCACGGTTCTACATAAAGGTTGGACTGCGACGGCGTTAGAAAGCGGTGAACTCGTACTCAAAAAGGAATAACACCAGGAATCAAATGGTCGACATGACAACGACAGATCCGATAACGCTTGAGGTTGTACGAAATAAGGTAGACGGTATCGCAAACGAAATGCAGTCAACATTGCTATTGAGTTCTTTCTCGACTGTTGTCAAAGAAGGTTTAGACGCCTCGGCCAGTCTATTTACTCCGCATGGCGAAACTCTTGCGCAGGCTATTGCAATTCCCATCCATTTGGCAACCTTGATTCCGATTGTGGAGACAATCACCCGGACATTCTCGCTTGATGAAATGAAACCCGGTGACCTCTACATCATGAATGACCCGTATCTGGGCGGGACTCACCTCCCCGACATTGCGATTGTGATGCCTGTATTCTTTAATGAAAAAGTCATAGCGTTTAGTGCAGCGATGACACATCATCAAGATGTCGGTGGTATGTCTCCGGGATCGGTACCTCCAAACGCAACTGAGATCTATCAAGAAGGGATTCGAATACCGCCACTAAAGCTTCGAGAAGGCAACGAGTTCAATCACACGCTGGTTGAAATGCTCAAACTGAACGTTCGTGTCCCACAAGTTTTCATGGGTGATATCGGTGCGCAAATCTCGGCCTGCACGGTTGGTGCCCGTCGGGTTTCCGAACTCGCTGGTCGGTACGGTTATGGACAGACATTGCAGATCTTCAACGAACTGTTGGATCGATCGGAGCAGTTGACTCGAAAAGCTCTGGAGGCAATACCCGATGGTACTTATACTTACGTCGATTATCTGGATAATGATGGCGTTAATTTGGAGGAGTCGGTCAAGATTCAGGTCGCCGTTACGTTAAGAGGCAGTGAACTCCACTGTGATTTTGAAGGCACTGACCCCCAGACGCGTGGCCCATTCAACGCCGTTCGGTCTGGATCGCAGGCAGCTGCATATTATGCAGTGCGGGCAGTCACCGACAGTTCGATTCCCACCAACGGGGGATGTTTCAGACCTGTCAGCCTCCATTTACCAGAAGGCACGTTGGTGAATCCCGTGGAACCCGCCCCCGTAAATTCGCGTACCGCAACCCTCAAGCGTATTGCCGGCAGCATTGTCGGTGCATTGAAAGGAGCGCTCCCTGACAAAATACCAGCCGACAGTGCCGGTGAGTTATTGGTTTTGTCACTCGGTGGGAAAAACCTGTCTGGAAAACCCTATGTGGTGGGGGAGTTCAACGCTGGAGGTAGCGGCGGCGGACCCCGAAAAGATGGGGTCGATGTGATTGAGACTGACGGAAGCAACTGTATGAATATGCCGGTGGAGGCCCTTGAGTTAGAGGCACCCGCCCGTGTCCACCGAATGAGTCTGCGCCGAGATTCTGGCGGTACCGGTGAGTTTCGCGGTGGATTGGGTTGCGTCCGTGAAATTGAATTTTTAGCGGACAACATCGCATTGACTCACCGTGGTGAACGGCATCGTCATGCAGCCCGAGGTTCACAAGGTGGAGGTGACGGTGCCAAGGCCTTCTCCAAAATTATCCGACGGGATGGTAGCGAAGAGGTGGTTCATTCCAAACTTTTTACGGTTGTCCATTCTGGAGAGAGGCTTATAGTTGAGACCGCAGGCGGTGGAGGATATGGCGACCCCAATGGACGTGATCGCCAATCAGTTCAAGAAGACGTACGCAATCGAAAAGTCAGCGAAGAATCCGCGAAAAACGATTATGGCCTGGCCATTTAACTGATTGTAGTTAGCTGTATTGAGGACCTTAGTGTGCCAAACCGCAAGTCGCTTCTGTTTTCTCCGTATGAACTTCGGAGTGTTACATTTCGAAACAGAATTGTTTTGTCACCGATGCAAATGTATCTCGCAGGTGGTGACGGTATCGCGACTGACTGGCATTTCCAGCACCTGGCGAAATACGCGGTCGCCGGCGCGGGCTGTGTATTTACGGAAGTGCTTCCGCCAGAACCGAGGGGCCGAAACACGCACTGGGACCTAGGTATCTGGGACGATTCGCAGGTACCGGCTTTAACACGCATTGCACAATTCATCGAGGAAACCGGCGCAGTACCAGCGGCGCAAACAGGCCATGCTGGAACCAAAGCGGCTCGGCAGCGGCCGTTTGACGGTTTACAGCCATTGGGCGAATCGGATACTGCTCGAGGGGAACCACCGTGGCAGCCGGTAGGCCCGATGGATAAAGCGAATGTTGAAGGCTATCACCCTCCACATGCGCTTTCGCCCTCTGAAATTCATCAGCTCGTTGATGATTTTGGAAAAGGCGTAGCCCGACTGGCTGCCAGTGGCTTCAGATTTCTTGAGGTTCATGCAGCGCATGGTTATTTGATTCATTCGTTCTACTCACCCATCAGCAATCAACGTACCGATGCTTATGGGGGTGATCGCGCTGGGCGCATGCGGTTTGCACTGGAGGTGGCCGAGTCAGTTCGCGTGAATTGGCCTGAAGAGTTTCCGTTGAGTTTTAGGATCTCTAGTGTCGACGCGGTGGATGGTGGATGGGATCTTCAGGATTCGGTCGCCCTCGTTCAGGAATTAAAGTCGCGAGGCGTAGATATTATTGACTGTTCGTCACGCGGCGTTGGTGCTGCAAATTCCTTGGCACGCCTTGAAAAAGAGGGAAAAGCCCTCGAAGAAGGCTACCAGGTGCCATATTCGGCGCATGTTAGGAAGACGGTACCCATTCCGACCATGGCTGTTGGCCTGATCACAAGACCGGAGTTTGCAGAAAAGGTACTAAAAGAGGAGAGCGCCGATTTAATCGCTCTGGGCCGGGAATTACTCTACAACCCCCACTGGGTTCTTCATGCCGCGCACACGCTTGAATGCGAAAGCAAATGGGAGGATTGGCCTCCATCTTGGAATTGGTGGCTGGAAAAGAGGGAGAAATTAGGGATCAAGCGGGTAGATTAATCGGCAGCGGTCTTTTCATGGGGGGGACGGTCAACAACAACAGCGGATCAATGTGACCAAAACGTGACCGACAGCAACCCTCTCCAGTCCACTTGAGTCACAATCAGTCACATAAGCGCGGGATCAACGGTTCGTCACGAGGTAACAGGAAATTATAGGGCGAAGGCATCCGAGTTCGCGCAAGTTCCAGTACATCCTTGTTACCCTTCGACACAACCAGAGCAGTCTCACTGCCCTTCTTCTGGAGAACTGAATTTAGCCCAAGCGTCGTCCCATGTACGACAACATCTATGTCAGATGGATCGAGAACCTCTTCGGTGAAAAACTCGGCAAGCCCCCGTTCGACCGCTAACGAAGGATCATGCGGTGTACTGGGTTCCTTGAGAGTAAATCGGGCATTCGTACCAGGCGAAACCAGGACGAAATCCGTAAAGGTCCCTCCAACGTCGATTCCAAGCCTCACATCTTTCATTTATGGAAGTAAATCAGAATCTGATAGTCAGCATCTAATATCTTGCGCAACGGACCTCATCGCACCAAGTCGATAAATTCGCTCGTAACGGCATTAGCCTCGAGATCAAGGTTCTCCATCAAACATTTTACGCAAGCAATATATTCTTGATCACGTTCCAAGTGCCATATGTACTTTAGTTCCTTCACCGAATCAGCATACTGATTGGGCAAGCAAGCCAAACGTGACTAATGAGTATATAGTTATAGAATGGAAATTCTTCTACCCATTCTGGAGTAAAACAATGTCAGAAAAAGAAATGCACGAAGATCTAAGAAATGCTAACGCAAACCGCGCGGTGCTTTATTACCTTATCTATGACGAAATGAGGAAAGTCACTGGCCAGGAAGAGGCTATAAAGGTTATGAAGAAAGCTATTTACCGTCGTGGTGTTGAAATGTCAGAGGCGATAAAGCAGTACGCACCGTCGGACCTCCAGGCCCTCGGCCAGTTCCATCTGACACATTCGGCAGGCGGAGGCGCACTATTCAATCCGGAAATACAACGCCACGACACTGATGCATTCGAGGTTCTCAATACTACCTGCCCGCTTAAACAGGCTTGGATTGATTATGGTTTATCGGACGAGGATGTTGCGCTGATGTGCGATATTGGATCGGCAATCGATTACGGAAAATTCGAAGGTGCTGGGTTCAAATTCGAGTGTGACACTTGGAAACCAGGGAAACGTGGGTGCTGCACACTCAAAGCCTATTCAAATGAGAACTCCTAGATAAGTCGGATACATGAATCGCTCAGGTGTTATAGGAAGAATAAACACCCTATTTGCCCGAGTCCAGCGGTAGCTTACCATCAACCGTCCACTGCTCCGCCGTTAGATCGCCCCAAGTGCACTGTGAATTCCACGCATATCGCCTCACAATCTGGCCGTTTTCCTCCATTAACGGTCCGATTCTGGAAGTCAGAAAAGCCGTATCCCCGCTACGGCTACCCCACACTGCACGACATCTTGCAGTTGGCCTGTGCCCATACCCCCATAGTGCTTGCGCCATCGATAATACGTCTGTTCCGTCGTGCCAACTTCACGTGCCGCCTGGGCGATCACCATTCCTTGGCTGTTCAGAACCTTAATCTGGCGTAACTTCATCACTATATCTTCGGGCTTGTCATGCTTCCTTGGCATTCTGTAGTCCTCCTGTTTATGGCATAAAACTATCCCGGTCGGTGAGCCACTCCATGGGGGCTATTCCAAGTAGAGTTGGGAGCAACAGCGCATTATCGAGCACTAGGAAAAAGCGGCGACCTCAACCGGAAAGCCATTTCTTTCGCATCGGCCAAGCTTCGACGAGGGCGCGCATCGCTGGATCCAGATCGAGGTTTCTCTCGGCGTCTTCCGCAAGCTTTCCCGGCTCGTCGTTAAACCCCAGTAATGACATATCAGTCATCCGCATAGGATAGAGGATGCCATCTAAATGGTCGCATTCATGCTGCAGAAGCATGGCGTGCCAGTCATTAACGTCTCGCTCTTCCTCGGTTCCCTCGGGAGTCTGAAAACTAATCCGAATTCGTTTGTAGCGTGGCACCTTGCCATGCAG